>ERZ773079.1056-NODE-1056-length-17050-cov-42.200177_pt1 | contig 17050 bp, 15 predicted proteins | sample MGYA00511355_ERZ773079 | MGnify/ENA primary metagenome ERZ773079 (study PRJEB29015, sample SAMEA2737979) | human oral metagenome | biome: human oral; feature: human-associated habitat; material: dental | place: China | collected 2117 ... | reverse complement strand
TCGCCGCCGCTGAGTTCGCATACCTGCCGGCGCTCGTACCCGGCCAACCCTACCTGTTCCAAGACTTCGGCAACCTGGGTGAGCATTGCTTTGGAAGGGAATATTTGGTTGGGTCGGGCAGCCAGGTTGATGTTATCGTAGACGGTTTGGTCTGGGATGAGGGCGTAGTCTTGAAAGAGGTAGCCCACATAGTCGTGTCGGTATTTTCGGGCTTTGCGATACCCCAGCTTGGTTACTTCGGTGCCGAACACTTGGATACTGCCGGAGTCGGGGGTTTCCAGCGCCCCGATACAGTTGAGTAGGGTGGATTTCCCGGAGCCGCTGGGCCCGGTCAGGGCGGTGATGGAGTGCGGTGGGACGTCGAAGCTCAGGTTTTCCCAGAGGGGCGGCTGCTTGTGAAAGCTTTTTGTCAGGTTTGATACGGTAATCATGCAGAAGGTCCTCCTTTCCTTAAGATTAAGATTATTGGGTGTGCCATGCCCGGGTGTAGCGTCGTTCGGCTAGCCAGATTGCGGTAATGATCCAGAACACGGCAAGCCCCACTGTTACGGCCGCAATGGTAGGGGTAACCGCCGCGGACCGGCTGAGTTCGATAGCCCGTGGCACCCCTTCAGCAATCGCTGCATTATATGCACTTTGTCGATATCCCAGATATATAAACGGCACTAGCATAAAAGTCATTTCAACGATAAGGAACCCAATGTAAGCGCAGATAAAGGGCACACCGATAACTAAACTAGCACGCAATCGATCACGATATTGCAGAGAAAAAGTAGTAACACAAGACAGAATCAGTACAAGGAGCACAACGAGAAGTATCCCTAAATTGAGCGTAGCTGCCCGAGTGTCTACTCCAAGCTTTGCCGTAACTTCCTGCCACTGACTCTGAGCTGGCCGCCAACCTGCAATGAGGTTGAGAGAGTTAGTACTACTTTGCAGTTGTTTTACTGTTGCCTCATCTTTCATCAAAAGATGACGTGAGGTAGTTAAGGCAGACATGTTGCGGTCTGTTACCATTTCCAAACCATATGGTAACACCGTCACAATTGGTCGTTTCAGCATCAGATCATGGGAAAACCCACTAAATTCAGATTGATAGCTAAAAGCACTAAAATCTACAGGCTGGGGTAACGTCTCAATATTTAAACCCTGATAATCACCATACTGCAGTTTAACTGCATTAACTGCCTTATCTATATCTTCTTGTGGTGCATCTAAGGGATACAGCACATACACAACCCCAGATTTCTTCGGAGAAAAACCAAGTTCATTTTTTGCGTATTCCGTATTAACCAAAAGTTGCGGCAGATCTTCTGGAGAATTGTGCAATCCCAAATTCCACTGTGGCTGCGAAAGAATGAGTTTATTTTCTCGTTCCATGTCTCGCAAAAGCGGACCCAAAGTTTCGTAATATTTAGAACCGGCAGTACTAGAAATAAATAATGCTATGGCTTGATCATGCTGCTGCCACAAAGGTGCTTCCTTGACACGAATCGAATATTGAGCAAAATATGATACCAAGGAAAAAGATAAACTGCAAGTAAGGAGTATAATTCCCAAACGCACTACATATGCACTCCAAATTAATTGCTTGCCTGGCACTCCCCCCTTAATGGCCGAAATTAAAGGAGTAATAGAAAGTACTTTTGCAGTTCCCCAACATGATAAACACATAGCTATAATATATGTGGTCAACAGGATAAAAAATCCAACAAGCATAAGCCCGATACGGTGAAAAGAGTTATACCACCATAAAAATCCTGTCGCTGTTATCAGCAAGGGAACAACAATGGTCCATGCACCAGTTAAAGAGTTAATGAATTCTTTAACCACAAATATGGATATACGCTGCCCAATCATTATAGCTATTGCTAAGTGTCGGGAACGTACAATGACATGAATAACAGACATAGTAACAAGAAGAATAAAAATTACCACAATTGTGAAAGCAGCATTTTCTGACCGTAAATAGTTCAAAGCATTCGACTTGAAAATACTTCCATTCATGCCATGCTCTTTTGCCATAGCAAGAAATTTTTCGTCGGATTGCGGAGGTCCATCAATATAAAATGATCCACGTGGATCATTGATTTGATATTCACCAAGAGATTTAGTAATTACTTGTGAGTTCCTGCTAAAAGTCGGATACCCGTTCTCTAACCACTGGCCCCCTACAGATGTAGATGATGCTGATGCAATATAAAGTATCCATTTTGCCTGAGGCAGACTCGGATCTGGTAAAGTAAGAAAAACATCAGCCTTGTTCTCGTTGGCGAACTCAATAACTTTTTCCCGAAATTCGCTTGCTGATATTTTCCCATCAGACTGGTCAATCCTCACCAATTGATTACCAATGAGCCCCCCAGCCTCATCTGACACTTTCACTAGCAAAAAGCTACAAATAAATGCAAAAATGATCGCGCAGATGAGGCTTAAAGTGAGGAGCGTTTTCAAACGCGCATGAGCCATAATAAGAAACTAGCAGTGACGGTAGTAGGATCGTCCTGTGTTATACCATGACTTTTGTGCCGATGCATAGGACCAACTATTAGGTGCTGTGCATCCACTGTCAGAGTTGTAATTGCCAACCACACTGGAACCATGCCACAAACCTCGGTGGTAGTAGTTGGACCAAACATTGGTCCACCCTGTCCCGTAGTCCCATCGGCCACCCCCAGCATCAACTTGTATGGCATTTGCCGCGGAAACGCTGCCGGTAATCACCATAGCTGCGGCAGCAATAGAAATACATGCCTTCCTCAACATGAGAAACACATCCTTTCAATGATCGATTTGGAATAAAACTTTAGAGAACCAATTATGTGCAATTGGTAACAATCTCTATAGTTTTCTCAACCTTATGGTTGATTGACACAAGACTAACATTACCAAATATTATTTGTCAAGAATAGAAAAGTTTTATTACAAATGTTTACATAGGATAGCTCTAATTAATAAGTTAGAACTTTGATTACCCAATCAATTACAATTAGAACATACATCCAAATCTAGAGATTTAGCTATATTTAATTTTCTCAAAGCACCCTCAACAGCATTTAGTCGGAAATCTAATATGCAGTCAATATTATAGCTAATAAAAACTTATATTTTGCAAGTGTGTATAATTTATACGAATTACGTCATCAAGTGCCAGAACTTCTTTTGGAAAAAATTACTCGTGACAAATAAATTTATTCTTATACATAAGTATAAATCTTTATATTTATTCATAAAAACTTTTACTCGCAAGGTGATGCCGCCTCAATTATTTTATCCAAAAATCTCATATTCGATCTTATATTCGGAATAATTCATCTATGCCAAACTTCACAGCTATGAAATAGTTGCTTCGACGAAAACTGATCGCATTTCAGCTAAATATGGCTTCGCTATCATTGATGTCATGAACCAACCGTTTAATCCACTTAACCCCAGAAATAACCGTCGTAATCAGGACTATCGTATTGGTGACGCCGAACGCCAGAAGGCAATGGATGATCTAGGCAAGCACTTTACCGCTGGTCGGCTGGATATCACTGAATACGATAATCGCCTCACCAACGTTGTAGAAGCAACCATGTGGTCTGATTTGATGCCAATCTTCTCGGATCTCCCGGCCATTACTGATGCAAACACCTCGGCCACCATACCGCATGCCGCAGGGATTCCCGACGAAGTCAAATTTACCAGCAGTGAGATAGAAGAAAACTACCGGTCGGGGAAACGCATCAAGCTGGGCATTATGATACTCATGTTCATGGCTGTTATTAGCGCAACCCTTATTCTTCATACTGCTTTGGTAGCTTTCACAATGATGATGACATTTCTTGCTATGTTTGTTCTGTTGTATGTTATGAGGTTAGGGCCAAAGTCATGGCATCAACCCAGCCCCCGCGTCTTGGCACGACAGCGGCAACGCCAAATCGCCCAGGCCCAGGCCATGCAAGTACAAGCAATACAACTCGCTAACGCCCGACAAATGGCGCAACAACGAGCCCTCCGAAAACAACAACAAGCAGAAATCACCAATGCAGCCCTGGATGTAACCAACCAATACATTCAACGACTCCGCAACCATCACAACCGTTAATGCTCTACTGGTGATATGGTATGTGGTCAAGCAACGAAAAATACCACTAGGAAGTTTAATTCCTATGCTACTATGTCGCACTCTTTTAAGCACGGCCAGTACCGACGACATTCACAGTACTACACATCCCGATCAGGATGATACACCCCCATAGAGTTTTTTATGTAGGTGATATCTGCACCCACAGTGATTGTTTGGTTGTTCTGTTTTAAATTTTCGTTTAACTAGGTCAACTGGACGTATAGTCTCCACCTTGAACTTGATAGGATAGTACAACGTTCGAGGCAGGCACACCCATGCCTGCTCGGTGCTTTAGGCGTCGTAAAGCGGGCTAGTCGTTGCTGGCCCACATGGGGCAACGCCACTGGCCGAACTCACCGACCGGCTCGATCACCGTCAACGAACCGTTATCAATGTGCGGTCTGGTGATGCTCGGGTCGGCAAGGGCGTGGAGGCAGAGCACCCGGATCGCGGCACCGTGCGTCACCACGAACAGGTCCTTGCCGTTGGCACGCTCGTAGGCGGCCATCAATGCCGGCACATACCGGTCCAGCATTTCACCTGCGGTTTCCCCACCCGGGAGCCCCGCCGACAAGTCCCCGGACTGCCAGCCTTCGAACGCAATATCGTACTGGCGGTGGGCCTCGGGGGAAGCCATGTCATCATAGTCGTCGCCCACGAAAATCTCGTGGATACCCGAGATCACCTCCACCGGGATACTAGGCTTGCCCACGCCCGGCACATCCAGCGGCATCGCCCCATAGCCCAACAGTGCCAGGTTGAGGCTTTGCTGCGCCCGCATGGCGATCGAGCACACCGCCAGCCCAATGTCCGAGGTCACGTTCCGCAGGCGGCGACCCGCATCAAACGCCTGCTGGCGACCGATTTCCGTTAGCTCCGCACCCGGGGGTCGGGTGTCCAAGTGTTTTCGGGCATTCGAATACGTCCGCCCGTGTCGCATGAGGATCATGCGTGCAACCATGTCACGTCATCCTTCCGGTTTGTGCCGCAGAAACCCACGACTCGGCCTCCGTAAGCAAGCGATTATTGTGGTGAAGTTGCCGCTCGCGCTCGGATGCGGTGGGGGCCGCCGGCCACGAACCCAAAAACTTTATTGACTCACACCGCACATAGAGTGCGCGCAATGCTTCCGCCACCATGGGTTGGGTCACATGCCCATTCAAATCCACGTGGAACCGGTACGTCCCCAACCCGTTTTCAATTGGACGCGATTCAATTCGGGAGAGGTCAACGCCCCGCACCGCGAACTCCGTCAACGCGGCCACCAGGGACCCCGGCTCGTTCCGCAGGGTGAACACCACCGCGGTCCGGTCCACCCCGGTGGGTGCCGGCGACATGCCGGTCGGCCCCACCACCACGAACCGGGTGCGGGCCCCGGCCACGTCCGCAATGTTCTCCGCGACCACGGTCAGGTGAAACAGCTCCGCCGACCGGGCCGGGGCTGCCGCGAGATCGGCGCCACCATCGGCCACGATTTGCGCCGCGGCCGCATTGGAGGAGGCTGGTACAAAGGTGTGTTCCCCAATGGTGTCGGCAAGCCAGGTTTTCACCTGCTGGTAGGCCACCGGGTGGGTAGTAACCGTTCTGACCTCGGATAACGTCATGCCGGGGCGCATCATCATGGCGAACGCAATGGGTAAATCCAGTTCGGCATAAATCTGTATGCCATCGGCGTCAAGGGCATCAAAGGTGGGGGTCACAAACCCATCCACCGAGTTTTCAATAGCCACAACCGCATAATCGGCGTCCCCGGCGCGCAGCGCGGAAATGGCCTCCCGGGGGCTGGTGCAGGGAAGGGGGATAACATTGTCGGCGGGGGATGCGGCCGCGGCGCCCACCTCCAAGCCCGTTTCCCCGCCGCGGGTGGCGTCGTCAAGCATTGTTTTCGTGTCGGCAACTGGGGTGGTCAGGTAACCGCGGTGGGCGAATTCCCATAGCGCCGCCTCGGTGAACGTACCGGCGGGTCCTAAATATGCCACAGTTACACTCATAACTATTATCTTACGGTAGTGAATGGGTACGCTACCTACATGCCTGAGTCCCTTCATCGTTTGAGCTCACTCGTGGCTGCTTTGAGCCCACGGGAGCATGGTTTCGCATATTTCGACCCGGATGCCGCCCGAGCGCAGTGGCAAGAGCAACAGCATCGAGCGCAACGGTCCCAAAAGCTCCGGCGGTCGCGGGGGTATGGTCGGCTCTCTGGGTGGATTATTCCGGCGAAAGACTTATCCGATGTTGCGGGCATGCCCACCACGTTGGGAAACCGGAATCGGACGTATATGGCGACGGAAACGGACCCGTTTCTGCTCTACTGTCTGCGGCAGGGCGCCATTATTCCGGGGAAAACCCTGGCCCCCGAGCTGGGGCTGACCGCCTACACCGAGCCGGTGGGGTTGCCGCACCCGGACAATCCCACGCTGCCGGGGCACACGCCGGGCGGGTCGTCGGGTGGTGCCGCGGTCATGGTGGCGCGGGGGTTAGTGCGAGCGGCGCACGCGTCGGATGGTGGGGGGTCGATTCGGGTTCCGGCGGCGTGCACGGGCATTGTGGGCTATAAGCCGCCGCACGACACGGGGAACGCGAACCCGGTGGCGCAGGGGTTTCTTACCGGCACCCTCACCGACTCGGCGTATGTGAATAATGTCACCATCCCGGCGCAGGTGCCGCGGCTGCGGGTAGGGGTGTTGATCGAGCCGGTGCATGCGGAGGTTGAGGTTTCGGAGCACATGCTTTCGGCGGTGGATCGGGCAGCGTCGGCATTGAGCAAGGCCGGGCATGATGTGATGATGGTGCGGCGACCGTATGGGGATGCCCCGTTTGCGGCGTTTCACGATATTTTATCGTTGCGGTCGGTGAAAGTGGCGGGTGAGGCGTCGCCGTTGGTATCGTGGCTGCGGGATCGGGGGTCCCGGATTGGGGAGCATCGGAAGGAGGCGGTGATCACGGAGTTCATGTCGGTGAAGTCTCAGGTGTTGCGGGCGTGGGATGTGGATGTGCTGCTCAGCCCCATGTTGGCGTTTGATCCGCCGCCGATCGGGTATTTTCGGGCCATGTCGCCCGAATCTGATTTCTATACGCAAACCCAGTGGACGCCGTGGGCGACGATGTTTAATATGGCGGGCTTGGGTGCGTTGGTTTTCCCGTTTGAGAATATTCGTACGCCTATTCATGTGGGCGCATTGCGGGTGTCGCCGGCCCAATTATTTGGGGTTGCGGCTACGTTATATGGTGACTCTGATAGGCGAATAACACTATGATTACTATTTCTAATAACCCCGCAACCAACCAGCCGGCCGAAACCAGGCGGATTCGGCAAGAGATTGCGATTGTGCTGGTGGTGACGTTCGGGCTGAGTGGCATGCGGGCCGCCCTGCGGCTGCTCAGCGATCTCATGCAGCCGGTGCCGCTCAACCAACAGCAAACCACGTTGGCGGAGCACCAGTCGGACACGTCCTGGATTGATTTGGCCATGCAGCTGTGCAGCTCAGCCATGTTGTTTAGTTGGGGGTTTCTGGCCCTGTACCTGCTGCACGAGTCAATATTTTCCCGGTGGCGACCAAAAGCAATCCTGGAAGGCGCGGGCTTGGCGGCGCTCATTGGCATCCCCGGCCTGGTGTTTTACCTTTCCGCAGTGCATTTTGGGTTCAGCAAGCAGGTGGTTCCCAGCACGCTTGACGACGCCTGGTGGGAGATCATCGTATTGCTCACCTGGTCGGCGGCGAACGCTTTCAGCGAAGAAATCGTTGTGGTGATGTGGCTCCTCACCCGGCTGCAACAATTGCGGATCCCCCCATGGGTGGCCCTGCTGTTCTCCGCGGTGCTGCGGGGCAGCTACCACCTGTATCAGGGCTGGTCGGCCGGCCTGGGGAATATCATCATGGGGCTCATATTCGGCGCATACTATTTGAAGACTCGCCGAGTCTGGCCGCTCATTCTTGGGCATTTTCTTATCGACGCGGTGGCGTTCGTGGGCTACTCACTCTTACGAGGGCATTTGAGCTTCCTGGGACTCTAACCCACCCCTGTTACGGTATTCTTAAAGAATAATTCAGGTAAGACCAGCGTCAAATGTTCTATTTTTCGCTGGTGTCCCGTTATTGTTGGGCCTATGGATCCGAGAAAGGTGACCACAATGCTATCGCACATCGTACAGGTGGGGTTGTCATGGTAGATCGTTATGGTCGGCCCATCCGAGGCCGCGAGGGGGCCACGCCGCGAGGACAGCGGCCACAACGACCGCAGCAACAGCCGGCGAGGCAACCTCGCCAAACCGGTGGTGGGCAGCAACCCCGGCAGGGGCATCCACGCCAAAGCGGCAGGCCACAGCAATACATTCCGGACCCGGCCGAATCCCAGCAATATTATGAGACGCAACAATTAGGTCGGGATGGTGCGCCCATGGGCCAGCAGCGACAAAGCCAAGGGCAGCGCCGACCCCGAACCGCCGGGCAAGGCCAACGGCAGGGACGGCGAACCCCCCAACAACGCTCCGGCCAACGCGCACCCCAGCGACGCCCCCAACAGGGACAACAACGCCGCCGGCCGGCCGGAAACCAGTCCCCCTGGGGCAACTTGGGGAATTTCCGGCTACCCCGACTCCGGCCCCGCGGCTGCCTCTCCGGCCTGGCCTGGACCCTGGTCGTGGTACTCGTGCTGGCTGTTGCCGGCACATTCTGGCTCGATAGTCGACTCAACCGGGTGGCCGCCGACCCACCCCAGCACATTGCCGCCACCAGCGGCACCAACTGGCTCCTGGTCGGCTCCGACTCCCGCACCGGGTTATCCGAAGCAGACGCGCAACGCCTCGGAACCGGTGGGGACATTGGGTCCATGCGCACCGACACCATCATGCTGCTGCACATCCCCCTCACCGGCAAAGCCACCCTGGTGTCCCTACCCCGCGACTCCTACGTCAACATTCCCGGCTACGGCATGGACAAAATCAATGCGGCCTTCACCTTCGGCGGCCCGCAACTCCTCACCCAAACCGTGGAAGAAGCCACCGGGCTGCGCATCAAACACTATGCGGAAATCGGCATGGGCGGGCTCGCCAACGTTGTTGACGCAGTGAGCGGCATCGAAGTGTGCCCCAAGGAACCCATCCAAGACCCGCTCGCCCACCTGGACATTCAGGCAGGCTGCCAAAAAGTCGACGGACCCACCGCCCTAGGCTACGTGCGCACCCGCGCCACCGCCATGGGCGACCTGGACCGGGTACAACGCCAGCGGGAATTCTTCGCCGCCCTCGTCAAAAAGGTGTCCTCCGCCGGAACCCTGGCAAACCCATTCCGACTCCTGCCCACCATCACCACCGTGACCGGCAGCTTCACCGTGGGCGAAAAAGACCACGTGTGGAACCTGGCCCGGGTGGCACTCGCAATGCGCAGCGGGGTCACCACGGAAACCGTCCCCGTGGGCGGGTTCGGTAACTATGATGTGGGCTCCGTGGTGCTGTGGGACGAGGAAGGCTCCCAGCAATTATTTAACTCCCTGAAATAGCCGCCAGAGTAATCACCGCACCCACCAAGGCCACCACCAGCCCCTTGCCGTAGTAGCCGATCAGGTCGGGGGATACCATCGCCCCCAACCCGGAATCAACAACCTCCGCGCTGGTGGCGGCCCGCGGCCGGGACCGCACAACCCCCACATACACCACCATCACCACGGTTGCCACCAGGGCCGCCGGGTTTACCGCCCGCCAGGTGACCCACAGAATCATGGCCGCAACCAGGGCATGCCCTGCCACCACAACCCACAGCACCCGCGCAGTTTCCTGCGATCCCCACATCCCAAACCGGGTGCACCGGGCCACCCCCGCCCCCAGGATCGACCAGGCCAGGAGGAACACCACCACCGCCACCTGCGGCCAGGTGGGCGCCATGCTCAACGACAGGCACACAATAATGACCACCAGCAGGGGAAGATAAAACCGGCGCCCATATCTGCGCGCCACCAGCAGCCACGGGTTTCCGGCCGGCCGCACGGCCAACCACACCTTCAGGTTGTTAGTGATGGCGCACTGGGCGAACGCCTGGCTCACCAGTTCGGAGTCCTGCACGGACAGGCCACCCAACCCCACCGACCGGGTAACCCCCGCCGCCAACAGTTGGGCGAGCGTCCAGTTGCGCATCCCCATCATGAATCGGGACAGCACCGCGATCACCGCATACTGCCACCACATGCCCTGCCCCACCCCGACGAGGGCCGCAACCCCGCCGACCAGCCCCAACTGCACCCACGACAGCCCATCGAACCCGGGCATGCGGCGCGCCGGGCGGGCGGTATACACCCAATGCGCCTCGGAGAGCGCCCGAAGTGGGAGGATTCGTTCCAGGAGCAGGTTGAGGGTGAGCAGGCCGATAATTGCCAGGGGGAATGCCCAGGAGTCCGGCACCCGCGCCGCCGCCGTACCGAATGTGTGTTCGAGGGTGGGAGTGAGTTTTAGGGCGCCCTGCACCACGAAGCCGCCGATGATGGCGGTGACCACCAGGTAGTAGAGGGCGTCGATAAGCTTACCCATGGTGCCCCACCACGATGCGATGGTCGCAGGCGGCCAGCATGTCGGCGCTGTGTGTTGCCACCACCACGATCCGCCCGGCACTGGCGAGGTTCCGCAGTTCGGTGGTCAAACATTGCTGCCAGTGCGTGTCCAGGTAGCGTTCGGGCTCGTCCATGAGCAGCACCTGGGCGGGCAGGTACAGTTGGATGGCGAGGAATGCCCGCTGCCGCTGACCACTGGAAAGCTGCGCCGGGGGCAGGGGCAGGAGCTCCCCGAGCTGCCAGGTGGTGAGCGCGTCGGACAGGTCGAGTTTGGTTTTGCGTTGCATGAGTTCGATGTGTTCCCCCAGCGATAAATCCGGCAAGAATATCGGGTCACTCACGCGCACAATGTTGCCGGCATTGGTCACGTCTCCGGGCGGCGTTCCGCCAAACGTGACCTCGCCAGACACGGGTTCCAGCTCCCCTGCGAGAGTAAGTAGCAGCGTTGATTTGCCCGCACCGTTGCGGCCAGAGAGCGCATACATCACACCAGGTTCGAAAGTGTATTCGATATATTCGAGGGCAATTTGTCGCCCGATCTCCCCGGCAATTACTAGCTTGTCGACGTCCGCCACGCGGTCACCCTTCTTGTTGCACCGATACTTACGGCAATAATTCTAAGCCTCCGCTGTGACTGCAGGTGACTGGGATGTCTTCCGCTCCTGCACCCAAAAGTCCGCGTTCTTGATCCCTAGTTTTTCTGGGTCAAACACTGGGTCGAGCCCGGCCTTCTTCTGCCGGTGGTAATCCCACAGGGCCTTGTGAGCCGGGATCTGCAGCACCACGATCGCAATGATATTCAGCCAGGCCGTGGCGCCCACCCCGATGTCGCCCAGGGCCCACGCATTGCCCGGGGTAGTCATGGCGCCCACCACAACCGACACCACCACCAGCACCCGAAGCCCCCACACGAAGGCCAGCCGCAGCCGCCGGCTGTGAATCCACCGGTTGAAATAGGCCAGGTTGGTTTCCGCCATGTAGTAGTAGGCCAGCACCGTGGTGAAGGCGAACAGCCCGATCGCCACCGCAACGAAGCTCGTGCCGATGCCACTGGTGAAGCTATTGAGGCCTTCCTGAACGAAGCCGGGCCCCACGGGCACGCCGTCGGCAAGCTTACCTGCGTAACGCACCGCGCCGTCCTCGCTCTGGTTTTCGAACACCTTATACATGTCGGTGGAAATGATGATAAACGCGGTCGCCGAGCACACAAACAACGTATCCACGTACACGGCAAACGCCTGCACGAACCCTTGTTTTGCCGGGTGCGACACCTCGGCGGCGGCCGCCGACTGCGGACCGGTGCCTTGACCGGCCTCGTTGGAATAGATGCCGCGCTTGACGCCCCACATGATGGCGGCGCCCAGCATCCCGGAGAACATGGCCTCTTGGTCGAATGCGGACCGGAAGATCAGGGAAAACACGTCGTCAATCCGGTCGAAATTCACAAACATGATCACGATCGACGCCAAGATGTACACCACCGCCATGAGCGGCACCACCAGGGAGGCGAAGTTCGCGATCCGCCGCACCCCACCCATGATGATGACCGCCAGCAGGATCCCCAACACCACCGCACTAATACGAACATCTGTTCCCCAAGCATTATGCATGGCGGCAGCCACCCCATTGGCCTGAATTCCGGGGAGGAAATACGATGTGGCCAGCATCATCGCCACGGCGAACACCACCGCATACACCAGCATGAACTTCCCCGCCCGGGTGTGCTTATACGCCTTCTCAATGTAGTAGGCGGGCCCGCCCCGATACTCGCCGGTGTCCCGGTCCTTCTCCTTATAAATCTGGGCGAGCGTGCATTCGATAAACGACGTGGCCGACCCCAACAGCGCCACCGCCCACATCCAAAACACGGCCCCCGGGCCACCGAACGCAATGGCGGTGGCCACCCCCGCAATATTCCCCACGCCAACCCGGCCGGCCAGGGAGATCATCAGGGATTCAAAGGAGGACACCCCGGAACCGGATTTTTTATTGCTCACAATCTGCCGCATCATGTCGGGCAGGCACCGAACCTGAAGAAACAGCGTGGTCAGGGTGAAATAAACCCCCACCGCCAAACACAGGAACACCAGTGCCGGCGACCAAATAACGCTATTGAGGGTTTCGAGGAGTGCAGCAAAACTCATGGCACCTCTCCATTCTTTGTGACGCGGAATACATCTGCTCATTATGCACGAGCCGCCCCAGTTATGAGCCCCAAGTCACAAAAATGCCCCAGATTACCCTAATCTGGGGCTAATTTCCAACAAAAACGCTTATCTATCGTCGCATAGAAACCGATTATTGGGGGTTGGGTTTACCGTCAATTTCGTCTTTACTGTCGCTGTCGCCGGCCGCACGCTTCGCCGCAATGCGTTCCTCCATCGCCCGGATCGTCCAAAAGTCTGCGTTCTTGATTCCCAGCTTCTCCGGTTCGAACACCGGGTCGAGCCCAGCCTTCTTCTGCCGCTGGTAGTCCCACAGGGCCTTATGGGCCGGAATCTGCACAATGGTGATCGCAATGATATTCAGCCAGGTAGTCACGCCCACCCCGATGTCGCCCAGGGCCCACGCATTGCCCGGGGTGGTGGTGGCACCAATAACCACCGAGGCGACCGCCAGCACCCGCAGGCCGATGAGCAGCGACACCCGCACCTTATGGTTGGGAATCCACCGATTGAAATAGGCTAAGTTGGTTTCCGCCATGTAGTAGTAGGCCAGCACCGTGGTGAACGCGAACAGCACAATGGCCAACGCCACGAACCCGGCGCCGATGCCGGGCACGAAGCTATTGAGGCCTTCCTGGACGAAGCCGGGTCCCACGTCTACGCCGTCGGCAAGCTGGCCGGCGTAACGCACCGGACCGTCCTGGCTTTCGCCTTCGAACACCTTATACATGTCGGTCGAGAGGATGATGAACGCGGTTGCCGAGCACACAAACAGTGTGCCCGCATACACGGCGAACGCCTGCACGAAGCCTTGCTTCGCCGGGTGCGACACCTCGGCGGCGGCGGCCGACTGCGGACCCGTGCCCTGACCTGCCTCGTTGGAGTAAATGCCGCGCTTCACGCCCCACATGATGGCCGACCCCAACATCCCCGAGAACATGGCCTCCCGGTCGAACGCCGATCGGAAGATTAGGGAAAACACGTCATCAATATGGTGGAAATTGACGAACATGATGATAACCGCGGCCAAGATGTAGATGATGGCCATGAACGGCACCACCAGGGAGGCGAAGTTAGCGATCCGCTTCACCCCACCCATGATAATGACCCCCACCAGCACCGCCGACACGGCCGCGCTGAGCCACACGTTAATCCCCCACGCGTTGCGCATGGCGTCGGCCACCCCGTTCGCCTGAATGCCCAGGAGGAAATACCCGCCGGACAGCACCATGCACACCGCGAAAATAATGGCGTACACCAGCATGAATTTTCGGGCCCGCGTGTGCTGGAAGGCCTTTTCGATATAGTAGGCCGGCCCACCCCGATATTCGCCGGTGTCCTGGTCTTTCTCCTTATATATCTGGGCGAGGGTGCATTCCATGAAGGATGTGGCGGCGCCGAAAATGGCGACGATCCACATCCAAAACACGGCACCCGGGCCGCCGTAGGCGATGGCGGTGGCCACCCCGGCAATATTGCCGACGCCGACCCGGCCGGCCAGGGAGATCATCAGGGCCTTAAACGACGACACCCCGGATTCGGAATCATCATTGCCCACCATCTGCTGAAACATGTCGGGAATACAGCGAATCTGCATGAACAGCGTGCTAACGGTGAAGAAAATCCCCACGGCCAGGCACACAAACACCAGTGCCGGCGACCAAATAATAGTGGTGAGCGTATCGAGAATAGTGGCGAAGCTCATAACTTTTCCTATTCGTGACGGAGCGGACGATGTGGAAGATAGTGTTCATTATTCCGCAAGCACGTTAGTTATGCGCTAAAATTCTCGAAAAATTAGATAATTTTACCTGTTTTATTAAATGGTCACCTGACGAGACTTAATGTTCTCCAATTGCCGGCGTTCCTCCGAAGACAGCTGCGCATCGTTATCTAGCTCGGCGAGAATGGCCTTGTCTACCCGTTTCAGCTCGGCGGCATAGTTGGTGTAGTCCCGATCCGGGTCCAGGTCCCACACCGGCACGGCAATGCCGTGGGTGCGGAACACGCCGGCGAATTTGGTTTCCTCACCCAACTTCAGCTCGCCGCGGGCAGCGATCCGGGCCAGGGCGCGAACCACCTTGTCTTCGTTTTCGGTGCGCACCCACCGGATGTGGGCCTTGTCGCCGGTGTCGATCCACCAGGCGGCGCCAGCAATGTCGGTGGTGATGCGGCGCGACGGCATCACAGAGTCGTTGGCGGCCTTAATGGCCTGCGCATACTGCGGGTTGACCTCTGTGCCGGCGGGAATCCACCAGGTGAAATCGTCGAAAACCTTAATGTCCTCGGGGGCCATGGCGGGGATGAGCTTGTCGAGTTTCGGCTCCACGTTCTCGGCCACGGCCGACTCCAACTCCTCGCCCGGCTGGGCGGTGATCGCCCACTCCAGCGCCCGGGTGAGATCCCGATGCGGATTATACGACTGGTTGCGGGTTTGCAACGCCACATAGGCACCGTCGTCCCGCACCAATACCGCGCCGCCGCCGGGTAGCACGGTGCACAGGTACACGTCCCGTTCCGCGCCTGGCACCGCTACTTTCACTGTTGCGGACGGCACGAACTCCTGCAATGCAATCAAATCCGCCTCAAACGGCAGGTTCCCGTAGGGTCGCGGGTCCCGCGCCAATGCGGCACGCTCCGCGGCCCGAGCAGCCAACTTTGCTTGACGACGACTCATGCCCTCGGGCAGCTGCTCCTGATTCTTTTTCCGTTTAGCCATGGGTTACAACTTACCCGATCCCACCACATCCAAGGCAACGTCGGGGAAATCCGTGGCCATCACCGAAACACCATGATCCCTGGCCCACGCCATGTCCGCCGGCTCGTTCACCGTCCACATATAAGTATTGTCGGTAATCAGCCACGGGCTGCTATGCCCGCGCGCCACCGACAGCCCCAAGCCTTTCGACGCAGACAGCCGCACATCCTTAGGATTCACCCTGGCCTCCCAGTCGCGGCGCAGATAAAACGTCTCAATCTTGGGGGCCAACGCCCGCATGCGCCGCATCGCCACGTGCGAAAACGAGATCACGTGAATGCGGCGGCTCTGCAACAGATTATGGTAGCGCAGCCGCAGCACCAATTGTTCCTCCAGCATCCGGCCGGCCCGGCTGGGGTGTTTGGTCTCTATGTACAGGTGCTTATCGTCGGTGGCGAACACCATGTCGAACAGCTCATCCAGGGTGAGCAGGTGCTGGACCAGGGGTTGTCCGGCTGGTGGCAAACCTGCCGGGTACCGGGAGGAGGTGGGCGCCTCCGGGTTGGGGGCAAAGGTTTGGGCAATGTTGAGCTTTTTCAACTGGCCTGCGGTGGCCTGCGACACCACCGTGGGGTCGCCGGCAACCCGCTCCATAGTGCGGTCGTGGGTGCACACCACCTGCCCGTCGCGGGTAAGCCGCACGTCACATTCCACACCATGGATGGGGAGTGTGAGGGCTTGTTCATAGGCGAGCGGGCTCATTTCCGGGTAGCGGCCGTTGAAGCCACGGTGTGCGATGATGTGCATGTTGTCACTGTTCCAAAGCGTTATGAGAGTGCATCAGGTCACGGGAGTGCCGACCAAGCTGGGTGTGTTACTGTGTTACGCACCAGAGCTCGGGTTCGGCACTGTCCTGTCTTAAGGGTACCGCGGGTACGCTTCAACACTCATCTACTCAGCTATACAACGGTACACTGCTCCTGCCTCTAACAGGGAAGTGCATAATATTGTCGTGTAGTTGCTATAGTTGCATGCCTTGGTTGTTATCATCATCGTTGTCATCACGGTTCTCGGGTGAGTCATCCTCACCTTCACAAACTTCTCCTTTTTCCTTTTGATCATCGGTATTTAGCTCCTGATCCCCCGTTGAATCACCTACTGCTTGATCATCAACCTTGTTTTCTAATGAACTCATATCTACCCCCTTGTACTTATTGTAATTATTCAACAAAGATTGAGCATTGTTTTGCTTCTTATCATTCTCCTGATGTTTCTTATTATCGATTTTAATATCTTTACTATCATTTTTCTGTTTCTGACTAGTCCCATACCCTTTGGGCAGAACATTATTGATTGTTATGCCATGTTCAGATCTTTTGCTAATTATTATGTTATTTTCAAATCCTTTGCCAAGCACGTAATCCCCGCGCATTTCCTGCAACTTCTCAGGCAAATCCCCTACCTTAGACTTCTTCTCCCACACTCCTAAACCAGCCTCTTCCTCCCCCGGCACCCACATCTGCGGAGTCCTCGCAA
>ERZ773079.1052-NODE-1052-length-17062-cov-13.251485_pt1 | contig 17062 bp, 21 predicted proteins | sample MGYA00511355_ERZ773079 | MGnify/ENA primary metagenome ERZ773079 (study PRJEB29015, sample SAMEA2737979) | human oral metagenome | biome: human oral; feature: human-associated habitat; material: dental | place: China | collected 2117 ... | reverse complement strand
CGTTGAAGAAATACGTCACAAAAATGGCGAGTTCTTCACGGCGTTTCTGGGTTTCCGACATACCCCTGTTGCGCCAGGCATAATAGCCTGAAGGCGACACCTCCAGACAGTGGCACATCAAACGGGTCGGGTAGTTGCCTTCTTCGCGGTGGATGTACGCGTATCGTGTTTTTACCGGGACTCCTGCGCGAAGAAGGCCGCCGCTTTTTTCAAGAAATCGATCTCCATCCGGGCCTCACGCAGCTCGGCTTTGATTTTCTTGTACTCGGCAAGTTGGGCCGCCGTCATTTCCTCACCCTCGATGCCGGAATGGGTTTTCCTCCACTTGTTCACCCAGTTTCCCACGGTTTGCGGGACCAGACCGTAGGACTTTGCCACCTCGCTGATCGTACGGGACTTCTCAACGACCTCCAACACGACCTGCTGTTTGAACTCTTCGCTGTACTTAGATGCGGACATAATACAGATTTTACCTCACATGTTCGATTAAACCTGTTTTTCGTCACTGTCCACAAAACGTGTAGCACTCCAGTTGAGGTTGGGTTCGTGTCTGTGGATTGTGTTGGTGCTTGTCAGGGCGTTTTGGGTGCGTCGTGTGGGTCACTAATCGGGGGGTAGGATCTGGTAGGTGAGCCCGTTCCTGCGGAAGGTGAAGACCGCTTCCGGGGCGACAGCTGTGCAGATCGTGGTCAAGGAAGGCAGCAAAAACCGGATCATCGAGCATCTCGGGTCTGCCCATGACGAGGCGGGCTGGCTGTGTTGATGGCCGCTGGCCGGGCCAAGCTGGTCCCACCAGATCAGCAGATGCTGGACTTCAGCGCAGCGACACCCACGCAGCCGGCGGTGGTCACTGGGAGCAGTTCCGCTTTGCTGGTTGAGGTGGTCCGGGCTGCTTGGAAGGCGTTGGGTTTCGACGTGGTCGGTGATGAGGCGTTCTTCCAGCTCGTGCTGGCCCGCCTGGTCGAGCCGACATCGATGCTGGACAGCGCCCGGGGGTTCTGACCGAGCTCGGGATTGTTCCGGTGCACCGGGCGACGATGCACCGCTGTCTGGCCAGGATCGCAAGGCGGGGTTACCGAGACCAGTTGGCTGCGGCTTGTTACGGCCACGCCACCAGAGACGGAGACGTGACACTGGTGATGTATGACGTGACGACCCTGCATTTCGAGGTCGAGCACGAAGACAAGCTCCGCAAGGTCGGATACAGCAAGGAACGCCGCGTCGATCCGCAAATCATCGTCGGGCTTCCGTAGACCACCATGGGTTCCCGCTGGAGATCGGCTCCTGGGAAGGCAACAAAACCGAAACCCACACCATCATCCCGATCATCAACCAGAGCCATGACCCGACACCAGCTCGGCGAAGTGGTGGTGGTCGCCGACGCCGGCATGCTGTCGATGACCAACCTCCAAACACTTCACGAGGCGGGATTGGGGTTCATTGTCGGGTCCCGCCCGGTCAAAGCCCCGGGTGACCTCGCCAAACATTTCCGCTGGCATGGGGGACGCGTTCACTGACGGACAACTGATCGACACGATCACCCCAAGGGACAAAACCACCAGGGCCCAGACAGCCAACCCCATTACGGAACGAGCCGAACCGGTTTGGGATCCAATCCGGTATCCGCATTCGTGGCGGGCTGTATGGCACTACAGCCACAAACGTGCACTCCACGACCGCAGAACCCTCACCGCGCAGGAGAACAAGGCCCGGGCCGTCGTGGCCGGCGAGAAGACCGCCCGCAACCCACGGTTCGTGACCACCAGCAAAGGCACCGCTGTCCTCAACGAGGACGCGCTGACCCGAGCGAACCAACTGGTCGGGTTGAAAGGCTACGTCACCAACATTCCCATAACCGCCATGCCAGGACAGGAAGCGATCGAAGCCCACCTCACCATCGTGTTCACCGCTCTCGCCATCGCCCGCCAGCTCCAAACCGCCACCAGCATCAGCATCAAACGACTGATTCGAACCCTACGCCAACTCGCCATCCAAATCGCCGGTCGAACCACCACCGCCCAACCCCACATAACCCCGACACCACAGCAATAATCGAGAAAATCCTGGGTCACTAAACTGCGACAACTCAGGTCTCACCCAAAAGGAAAACGCAACATGACCATTCAGCCTGCCCCCAACATCACCCCGTTCACCTACGAGTCCCACGAGATCCGCACCCTTGTCACCAATGGCGAACCTTGGTTCGTCCTCGCCGACCTAGCCCGGGTCTTCGAAATCCGGGAAGTCAGCCGCTTGGTCTCCCATCTCGACGATGGGGTGCGCCAAACGCACCCTATCCCTGACGCCCTCAGCCGCACTCAGCGGACAACCATCGTTTCTGAAGCAGGCATTTGTACTGGCCGGCGTCCCGGCCCTGGCGTGCGGCGCACGCGCAGACCCCCACCCGAAAGGGTGGGGGTCCTTTCACGTTTCCCGGGGCTCTCTTCGGGGCCCCTCGGGGCCTCCCGAACTCAGAAACTCCTCCCGGGGCCTCCCGGGGCCTGACTTTCAATACCATTCGGCATCATCGGACATCATCCGACGCCATAGCGTTTTCCCTTGCCAAAGTGCATTTCGAGGCCCGACAAGGCTCTTCGCCGAACCTTTCGGGGACGAGCCGGCCTGTAAGCCGGATTTTGTCTGACGGTGACCATCCATCTGAGGCCCGCCGTTGCCGGTGGGCTCCTGCAACCTACCCGGAAACCTCGCGCGAGCAGCGCTCAGACGGTTTCCGCGGCCAGCGGACTGGCCTTCTTGGTCTTGCTCCGGGTGGGGTTTACCGAGCTGCGCCGGTCACCCGGCGCACTGGTGGTCTCTTACACCACCGTTTCACCCTTACCCGGCCGTTGGGCCGGGCGGTCTGTTCTCTGTGGCACTGTCCCGCGGGTCACCCCGGGTGGGTGTTACCCACCACCCTGCTCTGCGGAGTCCGGACTTTCCTCAGCCCGGTTACCCGGGCCGCGATCACCCGGCCGACTCGTCCGGGCAGCAAGTCTAGCTTCCCCAACGGCCTCAAACGGCATGGGAGAACACCGTCCTGCCCTCGCTGAGATCCACCTCGTCCAACCGCACCCGAACCGCCCGGCCGGGTTCACGGCCCTCCGCGGGCAGTTTCGCCTCCACCGCCGGGTCTGCGATCTGAAAGGTTCCCATCCCGGACCTCGGATTGACATCGATTAGGACCGCGTCGAAAACCTCTCCCACCCGCTTTTGCAGGACCAGCGCCTCAGCCAAGTCCACCACCGCGTGTTCCCAGGAACGGGCTCGCCGGTTACTGGCCGCCATCAGCTCCGGCAGCCCGGCGAGGTTCTCACGCACCCACCCGGGAACCGGTTCTCCCTGCCCGATGCTCACGCAGATTTCGGACGCGAAACGATCCACCAGCCGCCGCAGGGGCGCGGTGACGTGGCTGTAGCGGGCCGCCAGGGCGGAATGTCCCAAGTCGTCGCCGGGCAGCGAGCCGTCGAAACTTCGGTAACCGGCGCCCTGGAACAGCGAGGTGCAGCGGGCCAGCACCGCGAGCTCCGCGGGTTCCCCCGGTTCCAGCCCCCGGACGAAATCCGGGTACGACTGCGCGACAGGCCAGTCGACGCCCAGGGCCCCGGCGCTGAGGCGGAGGCGATCGATCGCCTCAGGAGTGGCAGCCGGTAGGGTTCTCAGGATCCCGACCGCTGCGCCCACCATGAGTTCCGCGGCGGCCATGCCGGTCAGGAGCGAGACCTGGGCGTTGTGCCTCTCCACCGGTAGCGGGGAGCGAAACCTCGTCAACCAGGTTCCGTTCTCCGCGACGATCTCCTGTCCGGGCAGGTTGAGGGAAACACCCCCGCGTTCGGCCTCGAGGCGCTGCCGTAGTTCACCGACGACGGGCAGCAGTGCGACGCTCGGGTGCGCCCGGCCAGCGTCCGCGTCCGCCTGGACCTCCTCGTAGGAGAGTTTCGCGTGCGAACAGACCAGGGCCCGCTCGACACCCACCCTGGTGGGCACCCCGTCAGCGTCCAGGTCGTGGGTCCACAGCACCGCCGGACGGGGTCTGCCGTCGGCCAGCAGCGATCCGATCCCCTCCGAGAAGGAATCGGGATACAGCGGCACCTTGGCCCCGGGCGCGTACAGCGTCTCCCCGCGTCGCATTGCCTCGGCCTCCAGCGCGGATCCCGGTCTCACCCACGCCGCGACATCCGCGATGGCGTAGTGAACCCGGTATCCCAACCCGTTCCGTTCGATCCGGATTGCCTGGTCCAGGTCCTTGGATGCGGCGGGATCAACCGTGACGAGTTCCACGGCGGTCCGGTCGGCATGCCCCGGGAAACCTGGCGGGTCGTCCCGGAGGCCATCCACCTCCTCGAGCACCTTCCCGGGAAAATCGGCAGGCACGTCCAGCCTGCCTCGCAGCAGAGCGAGTCCCTCTGAGAGAGCGTGGGGAATCCCCGGTGAGACCCTGAGTTCGGGGCTCGGCATCAAAGGCCCGAATCAGCTGTCCGGACGAGAATCCGGTCACACTCGACGCACCGGAGCACCTCGTTCTGCGGGGCCTTGCGGTACGTGTCGAGGTCCGAGACGGTGAGTTCCAGCTGACATCCGCTGCACCGGCCGCGATGCAGTTTGGCTGCCCCGAGGCCGCTGTGCGCGCGGATCTTCTCGTAGAGGGTCAGCAGCGGAGCGGGCACCTTCTTTGCCTCGGAGGCCCTGCTGGAGGCGATGACCTTCGCCTCACCGCTCAACCTGCCCACCTCGGCGTCGCGGGCGGCGACGTCGGCGCGCAGTTCGTCCTCGACGTTCTTCTTGCGGGCGGCCAGCTCGTCGCGTTCCGCGGCAGCCTCCTCGAGCTGTCCCATCAGGTCGAGCTCGGCGTCCTCCAGTTCGGTTATCCGCCGTTTGATGCGTTCCACCTCCTCCACGAGTCCGCGTAGCACCTTCGGGTCCGTGACGGAACCGTCATCCACCCTCCGGTTCTCCCTTTCCAGCCGGGCCCGCACCGGCGTCAGGTCGGATTCCGCCCGGTGAACCGAGAGCTCCAGGTCCTGGGCGCGGGTGGTGGCAGCCACCAGATCGTCGGTGATCGCCTGCCGGGTGGTCATCAATTCAGCGATGCGGGCGTGCTGCGGCAGGGTCTTGGCGGTGTGTTGCAAACGCCCGATCTCTGAGTCGAGTTCAGCCAGGGTCAGTAGGTGTTGCTGGTCAGCGGGGTCTGCGAGCATGCGTTTCCTTCCAACGTTCTGGAACGTAAATCTACCGGGAATTAAACTCATGACCCATGAGTGCAGAGCAGGTAGACAGCCACGAGGCGAAAGATCGCGCAGACAACCGGAAGTCCCCGTACTCGGAGGCCTTCAAGAAGTTCATCGTCTCGGGCTGGGCGCCCTACTCAGAGGTTCCTCCCGAGCGACTGGCGGCCGCCGACTGGACCCCCGCCCGCTGGGCCTCCCTGCGCGAAGCCTTCCCCGGCGCGACCCTCGTGATTCCTGCCGGGTCGTACAAGGTGCGTTCCAACGACTGCGACTACCGGTTCCGCCCCCATTCCACCTTCGCCTGGGTGACGGGGCTGGGTGAGGACCGGGAACCCGATGCGGTTGCCGTGGTCTCCCCCACCGGTGTCTGCCTGTACTTCCGGCCCCGCTGTCCCAGGACGGACGAGGAGTTCTACGCCTCCAGCCGGTATGGGGAGATGTGGGTCGGCCAGCGCGACTCACTGGAGGAAATGGCCGCCCGGGTAGGTTTCCCCTGCCGGGACCTGCGTCAGCTGAGGGACGAACTTTCCGGGGTCGTCGGCCTGCGGGTGGTTCGCGAGGCCGATCCGGGAATCACCGCCATGGTCGATGAGCTTCGTGGCGGCCAGGCACAGGACGCGGACGCGGAGCTGTTCCGCGCGCTCTCCGAACTGCGCCTGGTCAAGGACGACTTCGAGGTCGGCGAGTTGCGCCGCGCCTGCGATGCCACCCGGGTGGGTTTCGAGGCGGTTGCCCGCGAACTCCCGAACGCCGTGGAAGGCGGTCGTGGCGAACGCTGGGTGGAGGGGGTCTTCGGCCTGCACGCCCGCCACCTGGGCAACAACGTCGGCTACGACACCATCTCCGCGGGCGGTGATCACGCCAACACCCTCCATTGGATTCGCAACGACGGCGACATCCTGAACGGCGACCTGCTGCTGCTGGACGCCGGAGTCGAGGTCAACTCGCTTTACACGGCGGACGTGACCCGCACGCTGCCGGTCAACGGCCGCTACACCGAGGCGCAGCGCCGCGTCTACGAGGTGGTGCTGGCTGCCCAGGAGGCCGGTATCGCGGCCTGCCGGGCGGGCAACGGTTTCCTGGATCCGCACCGCGCGGCAATCCGGGTGATCTCGGAGTTCCTGGCAGAGATCGGTGTGCTGCCCTGCTCGGTCGAGGAAACCCTCGCCGACGACGGCGGTTATCACCGACGCTGGATGGTGCACGGAACATCGCACCACCTCGGTTTGGACGTCCACGACTGTGCCGCCGCCCGCAGGGAGAGGTACCGCGACGCGGAGTTGCTGCCGGGCATGGTGATCACGGTGGAACCGGGTCTCTACTTCAAGTCAACCGATCTTCTCGTGCCCGAGGAATACCGCGGCATCGGGGTGCGCATCGAGGACGACATCCTCATCACCGAGGGCGACCCCGAGAACCTGTCGGCCTCGCTGCCCCGCGCGAGCAGGGACGTGGAGGCCTGGCTGGCCCGTCTGAAGGGCTGACCGCCGACCGCCCCGCCTCGGTGGAACCATCTCCCATCGAGGCGGGCCCTTCTCCTGCTCGGATCCGTTTAGCGTCAGTCGTCCGGGAGTTCCGTCCTTGCCTGACGGGTCACCCGGTCCATGAAAGCGCGCAGCAGATTCGCCGTGGTGTCCGGCGCGGCCACCGTGACCTGGTGGGCCGCCTCCGGGATCACGGACAGCTGGGCACCGGGCACGCTGGCCGCGACCAGTTCCTGGTTCGCGATCGGCGTGGAGCTGTCGCGTTCCCCGGCGATGAGGAGCAGCGGGCAGCGGATGTCCCTCAGGTCGGCGCGCAGGTCGTGATGCGCCAGGCAGCGGCAGAGCTGCGCGTAGGAGTTGTCGTCCGCCGCGGCCAGGCCCTCCATGATGGTGGTCGTGACGCGGGGATTGGCCGCCTTGAAGGCCGGGGTGAACCAGCGTTTCGAGGTTTCCTCCAGCAGCTGCTGGGTGCCGGAGGTCTCAACGAGTTCGGCGCGCTCGAACCATCGGTCGGGTTCCCCCACGGTGGCCGCCGAGCACAGCACCGCGACCCCGGCCAGTTCATCGGCGTGATCACGTGCCAGGTGCAGGCCGGTGGCACCGCCTATGGAGAGCCCCGCGAAGAACACGGGAAGCTCGCCGACCTGCTCCCGGACCTCGTGGACAACGTCCATGATGGCCGAGGCAACCACGTCCAGGGTTGGTTCGTCCTCGTCATTCCAGACCTCGCTCAGCGCATGGCCGGGGTAGTCGACGAACACCACCAGGGCGTCACTCGTCAAAAGCTCCGCCACCTTCGCCCACTGGTGTGAGCAGTTCCCGCCGATGCTGGGGGCCACCACGAGGATGCGGCTGGCGCGGCTGGCGGGGTTGTACAGATCCCAGGTCAAGTCCATACCAGAAACCCTACTCAGTTGATCCCTGTCGCCCTGTGCCCGGGCCACTTGGCGAGCAGTTCGCGCGCCTCGGCCGCCGCCTTGTGCTCACACAGCACCTCGTAGCCGGTTGCCACCACCTGCCGCATCGACTCGAAGTCTCGTCGCCCGCCGCTCAGTGCATAGGCCAGGGCAGCGGAGAGCATGCCGAAGCTGACACCGAGCCCGAGCCCGGCCAGGATCAGCGACAGGAAGGTGTTTTCGCTCTGCATGAACAGGTAGAACATCAAACCCACGACGATCCCGGTGCCGAAGCCGGAGACGGCTCCCTGGACCAGCACTGAACTCCAGGTGCGTCTACCCGTCACTCGTTCCACGGATTTCAGGTTGGTTCCCACGATCATCAGGTTCGCCACCGCGAACTTTGAATCGGACAGGAAATCGACCGCCGCCTGCGCCTCCTCGTAGGTGCCGTAGCTTCCGACGCGTTGAGGATAGTCCAGCTCGAACAACCTGCTGGTGGAAACAATCGGGGTGAACCGTCGGGTTGGAACGGCGGGGGTCATCTTGGCTCCTGGTCAGTGTCCGGCAAGCACTTGCGCGTTGTTCAAGTGTAGATTCATGCCCATGAGCGCCAAGGAGTCCGCGGTTTTCATCTCCCGCTTGGTCGGTCTTCCCGTGGTCGACGCGGCGGGCGATCAGGTGGGTCGTGTCAAGGACGTGGTCTTCCACCTGCGAACCGGTACCTTGGCGCCCCGGGTGCGTGGCCTGGTGGTCGAGCTGTTCGCCCGGCAACTGATCTTCGTGCCCATGATCCGGGTGCACAACATAACGGTCAACCAGGTTGCCATCCTCGGTCAGGTCGACACCCGCCGCTTCAAGAAGCGCGAAACGGAATGGCTGGTGGCCACCGACCTGTTCGACCGTCCCGTTCCCCGCGACGTCCCGACCCGGATCTACGACGTCTCGATGATCCAGGTGCGCAACCGCGAGTGGGAACTGTTCCAGATCGCCATCACGAGCCGCACCAGGGTCAGCCGTTTCGGTTTCGGGGGCCGCCGCGTCACCGACATCATTCAGTGGAACCAGGTTCCGGACCTGGTGCTGGCGACGGGTCGTTCCCCGGAACACCTGGTGGCGAAGTTCTCGGACATGAAACCGGCCGACATCGCACAGGAACTCCACGACCTCGACCCGGACAGACTGGTGGAAGTCATCAAGGCCCTTGACGACGAGACCTTGGCGGAGGCCCTCGAGGAACTACCCGGGGACGAACAGATCCAGCTGATCTCGAAACTGGAGACCAACCGCGCCGCCGATGTGTTGGCGGAAATGGATCCCGACGACGCCGCGGACCTCATCAAAGACCTCCCCGAGGCGGTTGCGGAGGACCTGCTCGAGCACATGGAACCGGAGGATGCTTCCGACGTGCGCCGGCTGCTGGTCTACGGCGAGTTCACCGCGGGCGGCATGATGACCCCCGAGCCGGTGGTGCTGGGAACGGACGCAACCGTGGCGGAGGCCCTGGCCCGCATCCGCGAGGAACAGCTGACCCCGGCCCTGGCCTCCATGGTGTTCGTCACCCGCCCCCCGCTGGAGACCCCGTCGGGCCGCTACGTGGGAGCGGTCCACTTCCAGCAGCTGCTGCGGGCCGCCCCCACCCTGATGGTGGCAACGATGATGGATCACAACCTGGAGCCCTTGAGTCCCGACTCACCCCTGGCGCAGGTCTCGCGTTTCTTCGCCACCTACAATCTGGTGGTGGCGCCCGTGGTGGATTCCGACGGGGCGCTCGTCGGGGCGGTGACCGTGGATGACGTCCTCGACCACATGTTGCCCGACGACTGGCGCGGAACCCAGATGGACGAGCCCGTGGAGGTGAGCCATGGCTGAGCGCAGTCCCCTGTCAGAACCGCGGTCGAGGCGGCGCCGGCTGCTGCCGAAGGTGACTCTCGACTCGGAGGCCTTTGGCGAATTCGCGGAGGCCGCCGCCCGTTTCATGGGAACCGGCAAGTTCATCGCCTACATGACGGTTTTCGTCGGGGCGTGGGTGATCTTCAACGTGGTCGGCATCTACGGTTTTTCCTGGGATCCCTACCCGTTCATCCTGCTGAACCTGTTCTTCTCGACGCAGGCCTCCTACTCGGCCCCACTGATCCTGCTGGCCCAGAACCGGCAGGAGGTGCGGGACAAGCTGAGTCTCGACGAGGACCGCCGCCTGGCGGCCCAGTCGCGGGCCGACATGGACTTCTTGGCTCGCGAGATCGCCGCCATCCGGATGCATCTGGGGGAACTGGCTACCCGCGACTTCGTCCGTTCCGAGCTGCGTTCCGAACTGCGTGAGCTCACGGAACGCCTGGAACAGGCCGTCAACGAGAAAAGGGAGGAACCATGAGCGAACCCCAGCAGATCAGCTGGTATTCCGTGGTGCTGCTCGCGGGGCACCTGGTGATGGCGGGAGTGGCGACCTGGTCACTGTGGGTGCTCGGTTCGGGCCTCTGGGTCGGGGCCGGGGCAGTCCTGCTACTGCTGATCGCCTACGGTTTCCTGTGGCGGTTCCGGATGGCACCAGCCGCGCAGAACCGCTTCACCTACCGGCAACGACTGACCGTGCACCTGATTCTGGGGCCCGCCGTCGTGGTGCTGGCCGTTCTCACATCCATCTGGTTGCCCGCCCTGGTGGGGGTCAGCTTAGCCCTGCTCGGGGACGCCCTGGCCTCCCGAGCCGACTCGCAGGGGCTGGAAACCGACTGAACTGTGCGGGAGTATGGAGGGGTGACGAATGAGAACCCTCTTCTTCCTCTGGTCCGAGCTGCACTGCACACCGTGGAGGATCCCGAAATTCGCCGCCCGATAACCGAGTTGGGCATGGTCGATGAGTTGACGGCCGACGATGAAGGCCAGCTCTTCATCCGGGTTTTGTTAACCGTTCCCGGGTGTCCGATGCGCGCCGAGATAACCAAGCGTGTGACCGAGGCCGTGGAAACCGTAGAGGGCGTCAAGGGCGTGCACGTCGAACTGGGAGTGATGGACGACGAGCAACGATCCGCGATGCGGCAGGTGCTGCGCGGCGGTCAACCGGAACGCGAGATCCCATTCGCCAAACCGGGAAATCTGACGAAAGTCATCGCGGTCGCTTCCGGTAAGGGCGGGGTCGGAAAATCTTCGGTGACGGTGAACCTGGCCCTGGCCCTCGCCAAGGCCGGTCGCGATGTCGCAATCCTAGACGCCGACATCTACGGCCATTCCATCCCCGACATGCTGGGTTTGGGTGATTCCCGCCCGACGGTCGTCGACGACATGATCCTGCCGGTCCCGGCCGCGGAGGGGCTGAAGGTGATCTCGGTGGGCATGCTGAAACCGTCCCGTGATCAGGTGGTCGCCTGGCGCGGCCCCATCCTGGACCGGGCCCTCACACAGCTGCTGGCCGATGTCTTCTGGGGTGATGTGGACTTCCTGCTTCTCGATCTCCCCCCGGGCACGGGCGATGTCGCGATGAGCCTGGGCCAGAAGATCCCGAACTCCGAAGTGCTGGTCGTAACCACCCCGCAGCTCGCCGCCTCCGAGGTTTCCGAACGGGCCGGCACCATGGCCCACATCCTCAAACAGAGAGTGCTGGGTGTGGTTGAGAACATGAGCTGGCTGGAGTTCACGGCCCCCGACACCGGGAAGTCCTACCGGATTGAGCTGTTCGGATCCGGAGGCGGCACCCTGGTAGCGGAAGCGCTGAGCGAGCGGCTCGGATACGACGTGCCGCTGCTGGCGCAGGTTCCCTTCGACGAGGCGCTCCTGGCGGGTGGGGACAGGGGCGAGCCCATCGTGCTCAGCGCCCCGGACCATCCGGCCGCACAAGCCCTGTTGAACCTGGGTGAGGACCTGGCAAATCGCAGCAGAAACCTGCTGGGGCGGATGCTGCCCGTCAGCCCGGTGTGATCAGGTTGCCTCCGGGTCGTAGGGGACGGCCAAGGGCTTCGGCGGTGGGGTTTCGGTAACCGCATCCGGCTGGTCGTGCCTCACCGCCGTGGCGGTCGTCACGCCGGTGGCGGCGGCCTTCGCGGCTCTGCCCGTGTCGGAGATCTCACGTTTGGCCTCCTCAATGGCCGCGATCTCCTCGCGCATGTGTTTGGCGACGAACCGTTTGGGGTTGAGGTCCTCGATCTTGAGATCGGAATACTCGGGGCCGAGTTCCTGGCGCAGCTGCGTCTGGGCGTTGTTCGCGATCCCCCGGAGCGCCACGAACACCCGGGCCGCCTTCCGCGCGAACGCGGGAAGCTTCTCGGGACCGAACATGACGACGCCGAGTACCAGAAGAAGAATCAGCTCGGTGGCGTCGATGTTGAACACACGCTCAGGCTACCCGCGGCCGGGCGTTCAACCAATCCCAACCAGCCGTCCCAGGCCACTTCCCATGCGTTCCAGCAGGCCGTACTTGTTCTCCTGCGGCTTCGGCAGGGCCTTGCACGCCTCCGCCATCAGTGACCGCGGACCGTTGGTCGCCACGGAGACCACGCCGTCGCCCACCTGCCAGGCGGAAACCTGAGGCAGTCCGGGCGAGTCGTCGGAGACCCGGATCCCACCTGCCAGCACACCCGGGGTCCACGAAACGCTCAGGGTACGCACACCGTCGGAGTAGACCAGCCGTTGGTAGACGTTCTGTCCCTCGCCAGAACTGGCGTGGGCCACCAGGGGAAGACCTCCCAGTTCCAGCGGACACTCCGGCAGGCCAACGCACCACCCGGAGGTGTTGGCGCTGGAGACGGATTCCATCGGGTAGGGCTGGGTGGAATCCGTGGCCAGCTGAGCAGTCCCGATGTTTATGCTGACGAATCCGAAGACCAGAGTAGGGCGCCCCGTCGTGTCGTAGCGCTCAACCCACAACGGAAGCCCCGTGTCGTCATCGAGCCACCAGCGCGCCACGAGATGCCCGTCGCCGCGGGCCTCGACCACGGATGCGCTGCGTCCGGCCACCGTGTCCGAGCTCTGGTAGGTGTAGAACTGCCAGCCGGTTTCGGCAAGGGATGAACAGCAACCCATCGTGGGGACGAACCAGGAGAGGAAACGTTCCCCGGTTCCGTCCAGGACCGCCAGAGTGGCTCCTTCTCCCGCGACGACGTCGACCTCCACGTCGTTCGGCCGGTGGACACCGTCGCCGTCCATCAACCAGACCCGCTGTCGCCCGGAGTAGGTGATGCTCTGGCCGTTGTTGCCGAGCCGGATCATCGCGTTGCTCTCGTCGATCGGGACGGCCTGGCCGAGATCGAAGGTGCGGGGACTGAGCTGCGTTGCTGCACCGGGCCTGGCGCCCCGTTCGCGCGCCCACTGCACGGCGCCGACTCCCTGTCCGACGCTGATGGTGGTCAGCGCCAGCGAGTACTGTTCGCGCGCCGCCCTGACCGGATCACCCACGACCGCGGGTTCCTTCGCAAGCGCCAGGGAGAGCATCATCAACGTCGCCAGCGCCACGGTTGCGGCCATGCCTCCGCGGATCAGGCGTCCACCGCGGCTGTGACGACGCGGCCCGTCCCCGGCCAGGTAAAGCGGCTGGTCGCACTCGTTTCCCGCAATGCCCTGGAGCCTTTCGGCCAAGGTTTCGGGCAGGGTGGCGGCGGCCCGGCAGGAGTTCAGCCTGGAACGCACCCGCCGTAGCTCGTCGACGGCGGCGGAGCATTCCGGGCACCGTACCAGGTGCTCACTGACCTGGTTGACGCGGCGTTCGGGCAGGGTCTGATCGACGAACCCGGAAAGGTCGTCCTCGTAGCGGCGGCAGTCGTTTCCCCGCACCTCCTATGACACCCCGAGATATCGGGCATGGTCCTCGCTCGGCGCGCGATGGGCGAGCGCGTCACGCAGCTGGGCGCGTCCCCGGGCGATCCGGCTGCGCACGGTACCGAGTTTGATGCCCAGCACCTCCGAGATCTCCTCGTAGCTCATTCCCTCGATGTCGCAGAGCACAACGGCGACGCGCTGCTCGGGCTTCAGGGCCGCCAGGGCATTCGCCACGTCGGCGTCCAGGGCCCCGTCCGCGTGGAGTTCCTCAGGGCTGCGGTCCTGTCCCCAGACGTGTTCCGGTGCCGAGCTCAGGGCATCCATGCGGATCCGTTGTCTGCGTCGCGCGGAGTCCAGGAACAGGTTGGTGGTGATGCGATGCAGCCAGCCCTCGAGGGTGCCGGGTTGGAAGTTGTGGATCGATTTGAACACCCGGACGAACACATCCTGGGTGAGGTCTTCGGCGTCGTGGCGATTGCCGGTGAGCCGGTAGGCCAGGCGGTAGACCTGCGCCGAGTGGTCCCGGACCAGTTCCGCCCAGGTGGGCGCAACCCAGTCCGGCTCGTTTGGCCTCGCTTTGTTGCGGAACACGCCTCGCCTCTCCATGGGAAACAATCTGGCACCTCATCCTGTGAGGAACCTGTGTGTGTGAAGCGTTCCACGCCTCTCACACAACCTTCAACGCACGGTGATGAGGCTTTGTTCCAACGGGCTTCTGCCGCCGGGCGAGGTCTTCAGGTTCCTGTGAGTTTTCCGGGAAAACGCTCAGAGTTGGGTGTCCAGAATCCCCAGGAAACGTTCGAGGACCTCCGGGGCGACCGTTCCCATGGGAGGGCGGCACCTCCCGACGTCGAAACCGCGGCGGTTCAGGGCCGCCTTGACCATCATCGTTCCCTGGGTGGCGAACACCCCCCGGAAGACCGGCAGCAGCTGGGCGTTGAGCTGCCGCGCCTGTTCGAGGTTCCCTGCGACGAACGCGTCGATGAGCGCGCGGACCCGGAGGCCCGAGAAGTGCGTGGACGTCCCAACCACCCCTGCCCCACCAACGGCCAGCAACGGCAGCAGGTAGGCGTCGTCGCCCGCGTAGTAGGTCAGCGTGGTGTTGGCGATCACGACCGAGGACGAGCAGATATCCGCCTTGGCGTCCTTGACCGCCGCGATCCTGGGATGGTCCGCCAGGCGCAGCAGCGACGCCTCTGGAATCGGGATACCCGTGCGATGCGGGATGTCGTAGAGCATGAGGGGGAGTTCGGTGGCGTCGGCAACGGCGAGGAAGTGAGCTTCGAGCGCATCAACGGGAGGGCGCGAGTAGTAGGGGGTCACCACCAGCAGCCCGTCGGCACCGGCCTCCGCGGCCTGTCCCGCGAGTTCGATCGTGTGGCGCGTGTCGAAGGTGCCGACCCCGGCCACCACCGAGGCGCGGTCCCCAACCGCCTCGACCACCGCCTTGAGCAGTTCCTGTTTCTCCTCATCGCTGGTGGTGGGGGACTCCCCGGTGGTTCCGTTGATCACCAGGCCGTCGTGTCCCTGTCCATCCACCAGGTGCCGGGCCAACCGGGCCGCCTCGGCGAGGTTCACGCGCCCGTCCGACCCGAACGGGGTGATCATGGCGGTCAGCAGCCGCCCGAAAATGGGCTGTTCCGGACTTGCAGGCATGGTTCAGGCCTCCTCGAAAGTGACGAGCGATTCCTCGTCGTGGATGTTTTCCTGCCCGGTCATCGCCGACGACGCCAAGCCGGATCCAAGTGATGCGACGGCATCGGCACCCCCCACACGCCGACCGGTCGCGACGACCAACTGCTGCGCGCCGCCCGGGTTGTCGGCGTAGGCCACATGACTCATGCGGTTCAGGATAGAGCCTCCACGGATAAGGGCATCGAACTGGGTAGAGTTGCCGTGTGACTCACATAGCTGATTCTCCCATCCCGGCGCCGACGGCGGAGAGCTGGAGCTTCGCCGAGGCCCACTCCCCCATCGCCGATGGTCTTCAGCAGGCCCGGGTGGAGGCGGTTCAGGCCGGGCTCACCCCGGTCAGTCAGGGTGTGGCCTCCGCCCTCACCGTACTGGCCAAGGCCGTGAATGCGCGAACCGTGGTCGAGATCGGTACCGCGCTGGGCACCTCCGCCCTGCCCCTGCTCGCCGGGATGACCTCCGACGGAGTGCTGACCAGCATTGACTCCGAGGCCGACAATCAGCTGCCTGCACGGTCCTTCCTCAACGCCGCGGGCTATCCGCCGTCCCGTTGCCGGCTGATCGCAGGCGCTCCCCTGGAAATCCTCCCGAAGCTGCGGGACGGCGCCTATGACATCGTATTCATCAACGGCGACAAACTGGAGTACGTCGAGTACGTGGCCGCCGCCCTGCGCCTGCTGCGCCCGGGCGGTCTCCTGATCATCCACGACGTGCTCTGGTACAACACCGTCGCCGATCCCGGCCGGGAGGGCGACGAAACCATCATCATCCGCGAGGCCCTCGACGCGGTGAGGGCCGCCGACAGCTACACCACCACTCTGCTCACGGTGGGCAACGGCCTGCTGGTGGCGGTCAAGGACTGAGAAACCACCAGCGAGCGAACGATGGCCGCCTGGGTGGATGGAGTCCACCAGCAGGCGGCCATCGTTGTTTTTCTCTCAGTCCCGCGGGACGACGGTGTCCTTGCCGACGACGACCACACCGTTGGGTGAGACGTGGAAACCGCGCTCCCGGTCGTGGTCGTGATCGACACCGATCTGCGCCCCGTCGGTGACGATCACGTGCTTGTCGAGGATGGCGCGGCGCACGACGGCGTCACGGCCCACGTTCGCGCCGTCCATCAACACGGAGTCCGAGACCTGCGACCACTTGTCGATGCGCACATTCGGGCCGAGCACGGTGCGATCCACCTCGCCGCCGGAAATGATGCATCCGGGATTGACGATGGAATCCTCCGCCTTCCCGCGGATGACGAACTTCGCCCCGGGCGCCTGGGACTGGTTCGTCAGCAACGGCCAGTCGCTGTTGTAGAGATTGAATTCCGGCTCGACGGACACCAGGTCCATGTGGGCCTCGTGGTAGGCGTCGATGGTGCCGACGTCCCGCCAGTAGTTGAGGTCCTTCTCCGTCGCACCGGGAACCACGTTGTCCTTGAAGTCGTAGACCTGTGACTGTCCCTGGGCGGTGAACCACGGGACGATGTCACCGCCCATGTCGTGTTTGGCCGTCGGGTTCTCCGCATCGGCCCTGAGCGCCTCCACCAACGCGTGACGGGAGAAGATGTAGTTACCCATCGAGGCGAACGACTCTTCCGGCGAGTCGGGCAGCCCCGGCGGTTCGGTGGGTTTCTCCAGGAAACTCTTGATGCGTTTGTCCTCCCCCGCATCGATGATGCCGAACGCGCTGGCCTCGCTGCGGGGCACACGGATACCCGCGACCGTGCAGCCAAGACCGGAATCGATGTGGGCATCCACCATCTGCTCGATGTCCATCCGGTAGATGTTGTCCGCGCCGAACACGACGACGTAGTCGGGATTGGCGTCGCGGATCAGGTTGAGCGACTGGTAGATGGCGTCGGCGGACCCCTGGTACCAGCGGGGCCCAAGACGCTGCTGAGCGGGGACGGGCGTCACGTAGGCGCCCATCAGGGTCGAGAACCGCCACGTCATGGAAATGTGTCGGTCCAGGGAGTGGGATTTGTACTGGGTCAGGACCGCGACCTGGGTCAACCCAGAGTTCG
>ERZ773079.1036-NODE-1036-length-17217-cov-7.477450_pt1 | contig 17217 bp, 18 predicted proteins | sample MGYA00511355_ERZ773079 | MGnify/ENA primary metagenome ERZ773079 (study PRJEB29015, sample SAMEA2737979) | human oral metagenome | biome: human oral; feature: human-associated habitat; material: dental | place: China | collected 2117 ... | reverse complement strand
ATCGTGAACGCTTTAACTACTTCAACGAGTATTGATGTCAAAGATGTAGCGCTTTTCATTGGAGTATTTATCTTGAATGTCATTCCACTATACTTCCTTGTCCCTAAAGTGAAGTTAGCAACTGTAAAATAAAATGAAAGAGCCAGCAACTAGAAATAGCTGCTGGCTCTGTTTTTGTTTTTTTGAAGCAATCTAATAAAGAAGCTTGGCCGTATTTTACATTCATTTTTAAAAATAATTTAGTATTTTTTGTTTTTTTGACCAAATCATGACCAAATTTTGACCAAAATTAAATTTTTAGAAATTAATATAAAGTAAAGTAGATCAAGAAATTGGTCTATTTTTTGTGAAACAGTATTAAGAGTTATTAAAAAATATTTTATCATTTTCACTATGAAATTGTTCTGTCCATTTAAAAATGTTGGAAGAGACTAAATAATATTTTTGGTTTATAGAACAGATATAAAGTTTTAAATATGATTACGCTTTAAAAAAATATTGTATTTTATTGTGTTATCCCTTGACAATTTTATTTAGAAAATATATGATAAGGATAATGACAGCGGTGTCATTTTGTCTGATGTAAAAAAATTTAGTGATACATAGTAAAAAAACAATAAAAAATTTGGAGGTGTTTTATGAAGCATTTTGTTCACAATGAGGTTTTTAGTATTCGGAAACTTAAGGTTGGATTGTGCTCTGTTTTGGTAGCGGTTTCATTCTTGGGGGTACAAAGTGTTTTTGCTGATGAAGTTATTACAAGTACTTCACAGATATCTATAAATAAGCTTTCTACTTCAACCACCAATAGTTTAGAAAGCTCATCAACTAATAATTATGATAAACCTACTGGGATTGACTCTTCTACTTCACAATTAACCGATAGTAATGTTGATTCTCCTTTGACACCTAATAAAGAATATAAAGAAGATGGGGTAAATACTGGAACTTTTGAAGATGAAATGAAAGATTCTCCTCTTGTTTCTAATAGTGCCCTTTCTAATTCAACTATCAAAACTTTAGAAGGTTCCTTAACTAGTAAACATGACAGTTTGACTGATTTTATTAGTACTTATTCAAAGTCAGTTAGTTCTGAGAACGAAGTTGCAGATACCTCTAATAGTAATGAAGTGCGAGAGAGTAACACTGCCTTAGAAAAAGGAATTGAAGTTTCGGCTTTAAATGTAAAAGATTATGGTGCAGTAGGCGATGGGGTTAATGATGACAGACAAGCAATTCAAGATACAATAGATGCAGCTGCTAAAGGATTAGGTGGAGGAAAAGTATATTTTCCTGAGGGGACTTATTTAGTTAAAGAAATTGTCTTTTTGAGAAGTCATACACACCTAGAAGTACATGAAAAAGCTACAATATTAAATGGTATCAATATCAAAAATCATCCTTCTATTGTATTCATGACAGGTTTATTCACTGATGATGGAGATCAAGTTGAGTGGGAACCAACCGAAGATATCAGTTACTCTGGTGGAACAATTGATATGAACGGAGCTTTGAATGAAGAGAGGACAAAAGCTAAGAATCTCCCTTTGATTAATTCTTCAGGAGCCTTTGCTATAGGAAATTCAAAAAACGTAACAATAAGTAATGTAACCTTTAAAGATAGCTATCAGGGACATGCCATTCAAATTGCAGGTTCAAAAAATGTACTAGTAGACAACTCTCGGTTTTTGGGACAAGCTCTCCCTAAGACTATGAAGGATGGTCAGATCATCAGTAAGGAGTCTATTCAAATAGAGCCATTAACCAGAAAAGGCTTTCCATATGCATTAAATGATAATGGTCAAAAATCTGAAAATGTAACAATTCAAAATTCTTATTTTGGTAAAAGTGAAAAATCAGGTGAATTAGTAACTGCAATTGGGACACATTATCAAACTGCAACAACTGAAAATCCTTCAAATATTAAAATTCTAAATAATCATTTTGATAATATGATGTATGCGGGTGTTCGCTTTACAGGATTTACTGATATTTTAATAAAAGGAAATAGGTTTGATAAGAAAACTAAAGAGGAAAGTGTACACTATCGTGAAAATGGTGCTGCTTTAGTTAATGCTTATAGTTATAAAAATGTTAAAGATATATTAGATTTGAATAAACATGTGACTATTACTGGAAATGTATTTAATATTGCTGATTCTAACACTAAAGCAATACGAGTTGCAAAAGATAGTGCAGATTATCTTGGAAAAGTAACTGATATTACTGTAACAAAGAATATCATTCGTAATAATTCGAAAAATACTGAACAGCCAAATATTGAAATGTTAAGAGTCAGCGACAATTTGGTAGTGTCTGATAATATCATTTCAGGAGGTAAAGACGGAATCGTAATTGAAGAATCCGCTGGAAGTATCACTGTCTTAAATAACCAACTTTCCAATTTAACTGGAAATCATGTTTCTTTACTTAAAACTGATTTTAATGGGACCAGTTCAGACACAAATAATAGTGTCGGTGATTTTAATATTATAACTGAGAATGAAAGTTATAAAATCTTTTCGCAAAATTCAGTTAATCACTCAGATAAGCATGTAGAGGAAATAAAACCTGTAGCTGAAAACAATAATAATTTAGCTAATAATTACTCAGTAAATAGTGTAGATGATAAAATTGAAAAATCAAATCATGATTCAGGTAATGTAGTAACAGGAGAAATTTCACAAAAACAATATGACGTAACTAATGTTAGTGAAGTAGTTAAGACAAAAAATAATCAACATGCATTACCAAAAACTGGATTAAATAAAATGGTTGAGTTGCTTTTAACTATTATTGGAATTTGCCTTCTATTTGGACAAAGGAGTTTTAAACGTCATTATGAAGATAGATAGAATATGCTCAATACAAGGTAGCACTATAGAGAACGAAGATAGCGTAGATTACAAAAATCAATATTTCTGGATTATAGATGGAGCAACAGATTTATTTAATTCAAAAGACTCTATAGGTTATTCAGTTTCAGAAGTATCTCACCTTATTTCTGAATGTCTCAAGCAGTATTGTGACGATTCGTTATCATTGAAGAAAATTTTCGAGCTTGTTTTGGATGACGTTAGAAAAATAATAGAGATAGATAAGTGTGAGTTTGATGATTATTACCAGTTACCAACTTTTGCCTTTATTTTTGCGAAATTATCTGGTTTAAAATTAGAATACATAATGATTGGCGATTGTGTTATGATAGTCAACAATCAAACTATTACAGACCATAGAGTAGATTGCCTTTTTGAACAAGGAAAATTTTCAATCAAATCTAATGATGAAGTTGATAAAAAGACTATATTACAAAATATTAGGAAGCTAGCTAATAAACCAGATGGATATTGGATAGGTTCACTAGACAAAAGTAGTATAAATCATGTTATCAATGGTAGTTTGGAAGTAACTAGTAATCATATTGTTTTAATGACTGATGGTTTTTACGATTTTTATACTCAAAATTCAGGCTACAATTTTGGAGAGTTAATTGAAATGAGAAAAGAATCTACAAATATTGATCCTATTTATGGTAAAAAAGATGATGCAAGTATTTTGATAATTAATGTTTAAAATAATTTCATCATATGATGAACTATAAAGACAGTTATCTATACGAGTTCTTTATAGTGCAATTGATTATTGAGGTTAGATAATGTTGAGAAAGCATTTTGACAATGAAATTATTGAGTTGTCTAATAATCTAGAAGATATATGGATTTCTATAATAAAAAAATATGAAATGATATTTGATGACTTAACCGAAGTTCAAAAACAAAGTATTATAGATAATGATTTAGTTATTAATGAAGCAGTTGTTACAATAGATATGAAAGGTATTGAACTCATCTGTTTACAACATCCTGTTTCTGTTGATTTGAGAAAAATTATAACTATAGTAAAATTATCCACAGATATTGAACGTATTGGTGATCGAATCATTGAAATAGTTAAGAATTTAAAAAATATTCATACAATGCATGAATGGGGACCATTATTTTATGAAATGCTAAAAATACATTTTATTCTAGGGGATCACTTAAAGAAAACTCTAACATGGTATAAGAATAGAAACTATGAACCTGACGTATATGACTATAATAAAAAATGTAAGTTGATATCTGGTCTATGTCAAAAACTAGGAGACAAAGTAGTAGAGAACTTTCTTATTGAATCCTCAAATGTTGATGAAGCTATTGTATTTTTAGAAGTTATTAATATTCTTGATAAGATATCCCATACAACACAATCTATTTATAAATGGTTAGATTATCAGGAAATTGGAGTATTATAGTTAAAGAGGAGTATATATGCAGACAATAGTAGATAATTTTGCTAATAAAGTTATTGAATATGGAATTTATAAATCGATGGACCAAATATATATAAAAAATAGAATATTGGCTTTAATCGGTGAAGAAGGAACTGATAAGATTTCAAATGATAGTGATCTTAAAAAATTAAAAGACAATTTAGTAGAAATAGCTTTAAAGAATGGTAAAATTGCTGATTTAGCTGAGGCAAAGGAATGTTTAGGTGCAGAGCTGATGAATTTTATCGTTCCATTACCAAGTCGTCTTAATGATATTTTTTGGAGTTCATATGATGTTTCGCCACAGGAAGCAGTTGAAGAGTTCTATCAGTTAAGTAAAGATAGCGACTATATTAAATTGTCAGCTATCGCTAAAAATATAGCTTTTCATACTGAAACTAATTATGGTTCACTTGAAATTACAATCAATTTATCAAAACCGGAAAAAGATCCGAAAACAATCGCAGCAGAGAAATTGGTAAAGTCATCTAATTATCCAAAATGTTTACTTTGTATGGAAAATGAAGGTTATCAGGGGAGAATAAATTATCCAGCACGTGCTAATCATAGAATTATTCGGTTGGAACTGGGAGACGAAGTATGGGGTTTCCAGTATTCCCCATACTCATATTTTAATGAGCATGCGATATTCTTGAATAGTCAACATGTACCAATGGCTATTACGTCCAAAACATTTGAACAATTATTGGAGATTGTTGATATTTTACCAGGGTATTTTGCTGGTTCAAATTCTGATCTTCCTATCTCAGGAGGTTCTATTCTTAGTCATAATCACTACCAGGGAGGAAAACATATTTTCCCAATGGAAAAAGCAAAAATTGAGAGAGAATTTCTTTTTAAAGACTTTGAGGATGTTAAAGCAGGTATTGTAAAGTGGCCGATGTCAGTGATTAGGCTACAAGGTGAAAATAAAAATCGTTTGGTAGAATTAGCTACTAAAATCCTAAATATCTGGAGAGAATATTCAGATTTAGAAGTAGACATCATTGCTAAGACTGAAGATATTCCACACCATACGGTGACTCCTATTGCTCGTAAAGTGGATGGAAGATATGAATTGGATATTGTTCTGAGAGATAACCATACTACTAAACAATACCCAGATGGTGTTTACCACCCTCATCAAGATGTACAACATATTAAAAAGGAAAATATCGGGTTAATCGAAGTGATGGGACTTGCGATTTTACCACCTCGTTTGAAAACAGAGTTAGAAGAAGTTGAAAAATATCTTTTAGGAGAAAAAAATTCAATTGCAAACTATCATTTAGAATGGGCTGATCAATTGAAAGAAAAATATCCTAATATTAAAAAAGAAGAGGTTAATCGCGTAGTTCAACACGAAGTAGGACAAGTGTTTGCGAGAGTTCTCGAAGATGCTGGCGTTTATAAGAATACTCCGTTTGGACATGAAGCATTTATGAGATTTGTTAAGTCGGTTGGAATTAATTAGGAGGAACCCAAATGGCAATATTGGTGACAGGCGGAGCTGGTTATATAGGTAGCCATACCGTAGTAGAATTATTAAATTTAGGGAAGGAAGTTGTCATTGTTGATAATCTTTCGAACTCTAGCATCTTAGTGTTAGATCGTATTGAAGCAATTACAGGAAAACGTCCTACGTTTTACGAGTTTGATGTTTGCGATAAACAATCATTGAGAAAAGTATTTGAACAAGAATCAATTGACGCTGCAATTCATTTTGCAGGATACAAAGCTGTCGGCGAATCCGTGCAAAAGCCTGTGATGTACTACGAAAATAATATTATGAGCACATTAGCTCTTGTTGAAGTGATGTCAGAGTTTAAAGTTAAGAAGATTGTATTTTCATCGAGTGCGACTGTATACGGCATTCACAATCAATCACCCCTCATTGAGACAATGCCGACAAGTGCAACAAACCCTTATGGGTACACCAAAGTGATGCTTGAACAAATTTTAAAAGATGTTCATGTAGCAGATTCAGAGTGGAGTATTGCATTGCTTCGTTATTTTAATCCGATTGGGGCTCATGAGTCTGGGCTTATTGGTGAAGACCCCTCTGGAATTCCCAACAACTTGATGCCTTTTATTGCACAAGTAGCTGTAGGCAAGCGATCAGAGCTAAGTGTTTTTGGAGATGATTATGATACGGTAGATGGTACTGGTGTTCGCGATTATATCCATGTAGTGGATTTAGCGATAGGGCATATAAAAGCTTTAGAAAAAGTATCCGAAAAAACAGATGTTTATATTTATAACCTGGGCTCAGGAGAGGGAACTAGTGTATTACAACTTGTAAATACATTTGAAAGTGTCAATAAGGTTCCAATTCCTTATAAAATTGTTCCAAGACGATCAGGAGACGTTGCGACTTGTTATGCAAATGCAGACAAAGCGTATAAGGAGTTAAATTGGAAGACTACGAAAACGGTTGAAGACATGTGTAGAGATACATGGAATTGGCAATCCAAAAATCCTAATGGATACAATAAATAATAAAGCACAATAGTCTTGTGATATGTATATATAAAAAAAATCAAAAAAAAATTATGAAAGCGCTTGACAAAGTAATCGTTTACATTGTATAATGTAAACATGAATGACACCGATGTCAAAAATAAAAAAGAAGGTCTTTTTATGAAAAACTTAACAAAAATTAAGTTCAAAGAGAACGGGGAATTCAATCATTTCCCAGGGAATACAGTTGTTGCAAATCTTTATACTAATTCAGATTTGATGGAAGTTGTTGATATCATTCAATCACGCTATAGAGAGTTACCATTTATAGATAAATTCACATTAACTCCAAGAGATTCTATTCATATGACTGTAATTGAATTGCTTTGCCATGAAAATCGTGAGCCTGAATTTTGGAGTAGCCATCTACCATTGGATACGCCATTACAAGAAATTCATGATTACTTTGCAAAACAACTAGAAATTTTCCCATTGCTAAACGAAGATATTCATATGCGTGTGACTGAAATGGGAAATCAAAACATTTTAGTTGAACCAGCAGATGAAAAATCAGCTAAACGATTAGAAGAAATTAGAACGTATGTTTCAGAAAAAGCAGGTGTTCGATTCCCTAATCATGATCGCTATCAATTCCATATCTCAATTGGATATCTTCGAGTTCCATTAACTGAAGAAGAAAATGAAGAGTTTACAAAGGTGAAAAAGGAATTAACAAAAGTTCTACTTGAAAAGATTCCTGTAATTACTGTAAATCGTATTGATTATACAGTATTTGAAGATATGAGACGATTTGTTCCATATTGTGAAAAATTTTAAAAAAAATTATTATTAAAAATATAAAGGAGTTTTCATATGAAAAAATCTAAATTATTATCGCTTTTAGCTGCAGGGGTTGCGGTTACAACATTGGCAGCATGTTCAGGTGGTTCAAATAATTCATCAAATTCTTCGAGCGATACACCTCAATCAGAAGAAAAAGCTGATAAGAGCCAAGAATTAGTAATTTATTCTAACTCTGTTTCAAACGGACGTGGAGATTGGCTAACTGCTAAAGCAAAAGAAGCTGGTTTCAATATTAAAATGGTTGATATCCCTGGCGCTCAATTAGCAGACCGTGTTATTGCTGAGAAGAATAATGCAGTTGCAGATATGGTATTTGGAATTGGTGCTGTTGATTCAAATAAAATTAGAGATCAAAAATTACTAGTACAGTACAAGCCTAAATGGTTAGATAAAATTGATCAATCTTTATCAGATAAAGATAATTATTATAATCCTGTGATTGTTCAACCATTAGTTTTAATTGGGGCGCCTGATGTAAAAGAAATGCCTAAAGATTGGACTGAATTAGGTAGTAAGTATAAAGGTAAATATTCAATTTCTGGGCTCTCAGGTGGAACAGGGCGTGCTATCTTGGCAAGTATCCTTGTTCGTTATCTAGATGATAAAGGAGAATTGGGTGTTTCTGAAAAAGGTTGGCAAGCAGCTAAAGAATATTTGGAAAATGCGTACACTCTTCAAAAGGGTGAAAGTTCAATTGTTAAAATGTTGGATAAGGATGACCCAATCCAGTATGGAATGATGTGGGGTTCTGGTGCATTAGTTGGACAGAAAGAACAAAATGTTGTATTTAAAGTAATGTCTCCTGAAATTGGTGTCCCGTTTGTAACTGAACAAACAATGATTTTGAATACTAGTAAGAAACAAGCTTTAGCTAAAGAATTTATTGATTGGTTTGGTCAAACAGAAATTCAAGTAGAGTATAGCAAAAACTTTGGTTCTATTCCTGCAAATACTGAGGCAGTGAAAGAGTTACCAGAAGCAACTAAGAAATTTGTTGATCAAGTGAAACCACAAAGTATTGATTGGGAAGCTGTTGGAAAACATTTGGACGAATGGGTCGAAAAAGCTGAACTTGAATATGTAAAATAGGACATAAGTGTAATTTTTAAAATTCCAAGTCTCTCTAATGTTTCTGCACATACAAAAGAAATTAAGAGGGACTTTTTATATATTAGTAAAGGAAGTTAATAATATGATTAAATTTGATAATATTCAAATTAAATATGGTGATTTTATCGCGATTGATAATCTTAATTTAGATATTCAGGAAGGAGAATTCTTTACCTTTCTAGGACCTTCTGGATGTGGTAAATCAACAACTTTGAGAGCTTTGGTAGGTTTTCTAGACCCTTCATCTGGAAGTATTGAGGTTAATGGCACAGATGTTACGCACTTGGAGCCTGAAAAACGTGGAATCGGGATCGTATTCCAATCTTACGCACTATTTCCAACAATGACAGTTTTTGATAATATTGCATTTGGTTTAAAAGTTAAAAAAGTTGCTCCAGATGTTATTAAAGCCAAGGTTTCTGCAGTGGCTGCTAAAATTAAGATTTCAGATCAACAATTGCAACGTAACGTTTCAGAATTATCTGGAGGACAACAGCAGCGTGTAGCTTTAGCTCGTGCTCTTGTTTTGGAACCTAAAATCCTATGTTTGGATGAACCCTTGTCAAACCTAGATGCAAAATTACGTGTGGATTTGAGAAAAGAGTTGAAACGTCTTCAAAAAGAATTGGGAATTACAACTCTATATGTTACACATGACCAAGAGGAAGCGTTAACGCTATCTGATAGGATTGCTGTTTTTAATAATGGTTTTATTGAACAAGTGGGAACACCAGTAGAAATTTATCATAATTCTCAAACAGAATTTGTATGTGATTTCATTGGAGACATTAACGTACTTACAGATGAAACTGTTCACGGAATTCTTCTAAATAATGCTCATGTTCTTTTGGAAGATAAAAAAGGTTACATTCGTTTAGAAAAAGTTCGCTTCAAACGTGAAACGGATCAGGATTTTGTCTTAAAAGGTTCAATTATTGATGTTGAATTTTCAGGAGTTACAATTCACTATACTGTTCAGGTATCTGAAAACCAAATTCTTAATGTAACAAGTATCGATAGTCAGTCAGCTATTAGATCTGTCGGAGAAAGTGTGGAATTATTTATCACACCATCAGACGTTCTGCAATTTTAAGGAGGTGCAGTATGCGTCATAAATTAAATTGGAAAGATTGGCTCATTCGTTTAGGCTTAATCTGGTTCTTGGTAACTTTCATCATTTATCCAAACTTTGATTTAGTAGTTAATGTATTTGTGAAAGGTGGGGAGTTTTCACTTGATGTCGTACAACGAGCTTTTAAATCTCAACGTGCGATTCAGAGTATTTTTAACAGTTTCAAGTTAGCATTCTCACTAATTATAACTGTTAATGTTGTTGGTGTACTTTGTGTATTGTTTACAGAATATTTTGATATTAAAGGAGCTAAAATATTAAAACTAGGATACATGACGTCACTAATCTACGGTGGAGTAGTTTTGGCTACTGGTTATAAATTCGTTTATGGACCATATGGAATGATTACCAAATTTTTACAAAGTATTATTCCATCTTTAGATCCTAACTGGTTTATTGGTTATGGTGCAGTTCTATTTATTATGACATTTTCTGGTACTGCTAATCACACCTTATTCCTAACGAATACAATTCGTAGTGTAGACTATCATACTATTGAAGCTGCACGTAATATGGGTGCAAAACCATTTACAGTGTTTAGAAAAGTAGTATTGCCAACTCTAATTCCTACTTTATTCGCTCTGACAATTATGGTTTTTCTAAGTGGGTTATCAGCAGTAGCAGCACCTATGATTGTTGGTGGGAAAGAATTCCAAACTATTAACCCAATGATCATAACATTTGCTGGAATGGGAAATTCTCGTGACTTAGCCGCCTTTCTAGCAATTATTTTGGGTATTGCCACTACGATTTTGCTTACTATTATGAACAAGATCGAAAAAGGCGGAAATTATATTTCTATTTCTAAAACGAAAGCACCTTTGAAAAAACAAAAAATCACATCTAAACCATGGAATATCATTGCACATATTGTTGCTTATGCTTTGTTCACTGTTTTCATGTTACCATTGATTTTCATTGTATTGTATTCATTTACTGACCCAGTTGCAATACAGTCAGGAAACTTATCATTATCAAACTTTACTCTTGATAATTACAGATTGTTCTTTAGTAATAGTGTTGCGTTTTCTCCATTCCTAGTCAGCTTTATATATTCTATCATTGCAGCAACTACTGCAACAGTTCTTGCTGTTGTGTTTGCGCGAGTAGTTCGTAAACATAAAACTCGATTTGATTTCTTGTTCGAATACGGAGCTCTTCTTCCTTGGCTATTACCAAGTACACTTCTAGCAGTTAGTTTATTGTTCACTTTCAACCAACCTCAACTTTTAGTCTTTAACCAGATTCTAGTTGGTAGTTTAGTAATTTTGCTAATCGCTTATATTGTTGTAAAAATTCCATTCTCTTATAGAATGGTACGTGCAATCTTATTTAGTGTTGATGATGAGATGGAGGATGCTGCTAGAAGTATGGGGGCTTCACCATTTTACACAATGATGAAGGTTATTATTCCTTTCATCTTGCCGGTAGTTCTTTCTGTTATCGCACTCAACTTTAACTCTTTATTGACCGATTTCGATTTATCTGTATTCCTTTATCATCCATTGGCTCAACCATTAGGTATTACGATTCGTTCTGCAGGTGATGAAACAGCAACATCTAATGCACAAGCTCTTGTATTTGTTTATACAATTGTTCTAATGATTATTTCAGGAACTGTATTGTACTTCACACAGAGACCGCGTGGTAAGAAAAGGAAATAGTAATGCAATCATCCAGCATTGGACTATCATACATTGAAATTATTATTAGAGTCGTGTTATCTTTGGTCATTGGAAGTATTATTGGCTTAGAAAGAGGAAGTAAATCTCAACCAGCAGGTATTCGTACACATAGTATCGTTTGTATGGCTGCTTGTTTGATTATGATGACTAATGAATTTGTATCTTATAAGTTTGGAACAGGAGATCCGACACGTTTAGGTGCTCAAGTTATTTCTGGTGTTGGTTTTCTTGGAGCTGGAACAATTCTTATCACAGATAAAAAGAAGGTTACGGGTCTGACAACTGCAGCAGGAATTTGGGCTTCTGCAGGAATAGGTTTAGCTATTGGAGTAGGTTTTTATGAAGGTGCTCTGTTAGTAGCTATTTCTGTGTGGAGTGTGATTTCTATGTTTCAGCCTTTAAAAAAATATCTTCAAAGTCGTTCAAAAGTTATTGAATTATATATTGTAGTTAAATCTACTGAGGCATATAATCGAGTATTAGTTTATTGTGCAGAAAATGGAATTCGATTGAATGATTCAAGAACTGCTTTTGGAGATGTTAATTCTGAAAGAATTGAATATTTTGATGTTCCAGACAAAAGAATAGCATCATTTATGACTCTAGAACTTTCAGGTAAGTTTGAACATCTTAAACTAATGGAAGAAATAGCAAATATTGTTGGTGTTATTTATGTTGAAGAAGTTAGTTGATATAGAATAAACAAAGGGGCAGTTATTCTTGTCCCTTTGTTTTTTAGGTGATAATTGACTCGAAATTATTTGCAAAGTATAAGGATAAACATAAATGAAGGTATATAATATTAATTTTGACTGTGGAAGAATAACGTATTTTGAATATAATTCTTTAGTGCAAGTATATAGATTTCATTCTTTTTATGATATTTGTGAAATTGTATTTTCGTCTTCTTTACCAGCTGATGATATATTAGCAAAAGTTATTGTTAAGGAAAAGATTATTCCGATCTTAGACTGCTATGTCCAAATGTTATTAGATACTTTTATAGTTTCAATGGATTTTACCGAAAATGATTTTTTATATTTTCGTGGTAAGTTATTTTCATACAAGTTTATCAGTTGTGAAGTAGAAAAAATTGTAAAGAATAAAAATTTTAATTGTCAATGTTATTTTTTTGAATCGGAAGAATAGAGTATAAAATAGAAAATTTTGAAATTAAAGTTTTTGTTAAGATACATTAAAATATTTTACTAAATTCTCTTGTTAAAAAAAGTAAATATTGTATAATAAAATTAGATAAATCATAAATGGAGGACTAAAGTGAAAAATTTAAACGGTAAAAAGGTAACTATTTATGATATTGCGAATTTATCAGGTTTTTCTCCAAAAACTGTTTCACGTGTTATTAACGGTGGTGAAAAGGTAAAAGAAGAAACTTATCGAGCTATTCAAAAAGTCATTGATGAGTTGTCGTATGTTCCAAATGCATATGCAAAAAATTTGACTAAGAAAGAAACTACAAACATTTTGATTTCCGTTAAAAAGATTGATTCTTTTCCCTTGATTTGGTTTCAAACTTTACTAGATAGAGTTCTACAAACTTGTAAAGAGTTTGGTGTAAACGCTATTGTTGAATACTTTGGTGAAGAAGATACGATTAGGAATTCAATAATTTCAAGTACAGGAAGCTTAATAGATGGAGTAATAGTATTTTATGAAAGTAAAGACGATATTCGGATTAATTATTTACAGAAGAATAATATGCCTTTTATAGTTTTTGGAGAATCTCGAACACCTGATGTTGTTTATGTATCTAATAACAATTTTCAAGCCACTTATGATATGATGGAATTAGTAACAAAAGAGAATATTAAAAGTATGTTGTTACTTATGGGAGGGGAATCTCTTGTTAATAAGGATCGTGAAAAAGGTATTCGTACTTTTTTGACTGATAAAAATTATTTAATGGATTTGCAAGTTATTTATGGTTTAACTACAATTGATTCAGTTTATTCATATGCTATAAATAATTTATCTAATCAAAATCATCCGGATATGATATTTGTTTCTGGGGATGAGAAGGTTCAAGGGCTGATTCGTGCGTGCTATGAGAAGGGGATTACTATTCCTGATGATATTTCAATAATTGGATTCGATAATATTCCTATTTCGCAATATTATACTCCAGCTCTGTCTACTATTTCTCCTAATTATGCTATGTTAGCCCAAAAAATGATAGAAGGTGTTTTAGCAATTATTAAAGGGGAAAGTGTCACATCTGTTGAAGTTTCTCCTAAATTTGTTAGGAGACAGAGTTTCTAGTATTGTTTAATTCTTGAAAATCCTAGTGGAAAAGATGGAGTGTTCTAAAATAAGTTCTGTTTAGCCTCCATTTAGTTTCTAATGAGTTGTTTAGTCGCTTTTCATTATAGATGATATGGGACTTTTTTCTACAACAAAATAGGCTCCATAATATCCATAGGGGGCATTTTGGGAAGTGTAAAGAAAAACAAAGAATATTTAAAGTGTTAGTTTAAAGGTAATCATCACAATTTAGTTTTTAAGATAGGATAGTATTTTTGGAATCTTTGACCAAAGTGTGACCAATATAGAATAAAGTGGATCAGGAAACTGGTCTATTTTATTTTGTATTTATTGAGAAAAGTGGTTTGTTTTAATTCGACAAATATGCGCATAATGCATATAATAGTAAATGTAAGGAGGTAACAACGATATATGCCACTTACAGGTAAAGAAACGGTGAAACTAGCTCTTGAGAATGGATGGGTTGAAGTTCTTCAAAGAGGAAGTTGTCATCATTTTAAGAAAGAGGTTTTTTTATCTTGTCACGATTTCAGTTCATGGAAATGAAGATTTTGGGAAGGGATTAGAAAGATTCTCAAAGATTTAGTATTGTAAGTCTTACATTCCTAAGTCTTTTTACATCAGAGGTAGTAGAATATTAAAAACGTATCCAGCTATTTTTCATAAAGAAGGAACAGGATATTGGGTAGAATTCCCAGAATTTGGTGGTGGTACAGAAGGAAAAAATATCGAAGAAGCGATGAAAAATGCTCGTGAAATGCTTGAAAATGTTTTAGCTTCTTATATCGATGAAGGGATGGCGCTGCCTACTCCAAGTGATATTTTAAAGATTGAGGTTTCAGATGGTTTTGTATCAATGATTCAAGTCGATCCTGCGCCCTTTGTGAGAAGTAATAAGGCAATTAGGAAAAACGTGACCGTTCCTGAATGGTTAGTTCGTCTTGCTGATCGAGAAAAGATTAACTATTCAGAAGTGCTGGCGCAAGCGTTAGAGAAGAAGTTGCAAGTTTGATTTTAAAGAATAGTTATTGTTGCTTAAGGAGATAGAATATGGAAATTAAGGAAATAAGTTATCATGATAGACTTCCAAAAACGATGAATTCGAGATTTAATTACTTTGTGAAGGACTTTTTGGAAGAGCATCCTAATCAGTTAGATAAGATGGATTTTGATGAAAATATAATAATTAAGAAAGAATATGAAGCGGATTTAGAAGTTTATTTTGTTGAATTCATGTTGTGTAAAAAGGGAAAAGGCGGATTTTTCTCTCTATCAAGGACGGATAATGAGTTATTTGTGTCTGTTAATGATGAACTTTGGGGAACTGTGATTTTAGAGTAAAAAGCGAAGGAAAATCAAACATTCCTGGATTTTTAATTCGTTTTTTAGGTCAAAATAGGCAACCAGGTATTTGAAAAATATTCGGAAATAGAAAAAATAACACTATCTTAGATAATGTTATTTTTTTTGTTTTCTTTGAAAAATTTGGTGGCTATTTCTTGCACGTAGAGTTCATAAGTGCTTGGTATACCTGCATTTTTGAGATAGTCATGGTAGTTGAATTGTTCATCTATCGGATACTCGCTGTTGATTAAGCTCATAAAGTCAAGAATTCTTCCTTTTTCGGCTCTGGTTTCGATGCGTTGGGAGAAGGTATCGATATGAGCAAGGGAGTTATGAGAATCGTCATTCAGTAAATGGTGCTTCTCGTGTAGTAGGATATTGATTTTTTCTATATCTGTAGTGTCAGAACGTAGAAAGATGAAGTGTTGATTGTTTACAAAAAGATAACGACCTTTTGTTTCTAAATGTTCTAGCAAGACAACCTTGCAATTTAAGGCTTCAATTTCTTCTATGACTTTTTTTAGTTCCATACTATTTTTTATTTGCGAAATATTCTTTTAAGAAATCTTTGATATTTTCACGGTCGTTATCTGTGATGGGTGTACCGTCATAAGCGACTGAGTTATCAATAGCTGTGTTGATGTCCGTTTCAAGAGTTGAATTTGGAATATCGGTTTGACCTAGTAGATAATCAGTAGAAACATTGAAAAAATCAGCTAGTTTTTGTAAGTTTTCTGCTGAGGGTTTTCTCAATCCTTTTTCCCATTGAGCATAGCTTTGTGGTGAGGTTTGAAAGTGATTTGCTATATTTTGTTGTGTAAGTTTATTTTTGAGTCTTAGTTGTTTTAATCTGTCTTTAAAGTTCATTTATCTGTCTCTTTTATTTTATTTTTTTGCAAGTTGGATAGTTTGTGCAGCCTTTAAAATAAGAATGAGTTTTCTCGCTATATTTATTGACTAAGTATCCTGATGTGCAATCGGTACATTCTTCAATGGGCGTTTCAGATTTCTGTAAGCTGGTTTTAAAAACATATTCTGTTAATATTGTTGGGTCTATTTGTTGGATTAACTCGAAAAATGCTTTTCTATCTATTAGTTGAATGTTTGGAAAGTCCTCTTTTTTTATGGTTCCTTGAAAGAAGGTAGTTGTAATGAAGACTTTTTTATTTGCCCCGTTAATCCCGTTGAATTTTTGGATATCGCTTAATCCGACAATATTTGTTTTTTTCGCATTGATGCTATAGTTTTTACACTGTATGAAGATGGTTTCGTTCTCTTTTTTTGCTATTACATCGATACCGGTATCACTATTTTCTCCATTTTTAGGCGTGATAATAGCGTCGTATCCAGCAAGGCAATAGAGAGCTTTGACACATTTTTCAAGATTTTCTCCTTGGAGATCATAACGTTTTTTGTATATTTCATCTAGTTTATATAAAAGAAACCATAGAACTTTGTTTCTATGTTTATTGTATTCATCAGGAGTTAATGGTGTTGTTTCTTTTATTGTATTTTCTTTAGAAAAAAATTTTTTTAAAAAAATCATAAAAAATCTCCAAAAATTGTTGACAATGTAATCAAATGATTGTATAATATAAAATGTAATCAGTTGATTACAATATGTCTTTTATAGTTTTCTTAATTAAATCAACGGTTTCATCTGAGAGTAGTTGGTTCTTGTAAGAAATTTTATCGGCGTTGAGAATTGATTCGATACGAACAGTTCCATCAGATAGAAGTTCTTCGATAGAAACATCAAAGAAATCAGAAAACATTTCAAGGGTGTTAAGGGTTGGTTTGCTTTTACCGCTTTCCCATTTTTGATAGGATTGTTGAGTAATATCCAGCTCTTGAGCGATTTGTGCTTGAGTAAGATTGGCTTTCAATCTTAAATCTTTTAAATTTTTAGAAAACATAAAAATTTTTAAAAAACCTGTTGACAAAACAGATAAAAAGTTGTATTATAATAATACAGATTAAAAGCTGTTAAGTCAATACCTTTCATAAAATAAATGAGGAGTAGAAAA
>ERZ773079.1034-NODE-1034-length-17241-cov-18.576665_pt1 | contig 17241 bp, 24 predicted proteins | sample MGYA00511355_ERZ773079 | MGnify/ENA primary metagenome ERZ773079 (study PRJEB29015, sample SAMEA2737979) | human oral metagenome | biome: human oral; feature: human-associated habitat; material: dental | place: China | collected 2117 ... | reverse complement strand
CACAGACCATGGATGTTCGCCTAGAGGACTTCGCACGATTCCTCAGGACCAACACTCTCCCTTCGGATGGTTTCGAGATTTCTTTCGAAACTTTCAACGGCGTTGCTTACACTCGCGTCACGTATTACGACGAAGGATTCGGACGTGTCATCGACGCCGATTTCAATTTCGACATCACAGATTCTTTCCTCGATTCGGCGGTCAACCCCCCTGTCGGACGCGATGAGTACGACGACGCCGCCATATGGCTCTCAGCAGCCGTGTACGCCGATCTCACAGCCAACCGCTCCTACATCAAGAGGTGACACTATGGAAGAACTTACAACGCCCGATATGACCATACAGCTCCTCACACGCCCGCCGGAGGACCGGCTCAGGCAAATCTTCAACCAGGCCGAACCGTGCGAGATCGAGGGCGCGACATTCATGATCTACACGGAAGAGAACGTCGTTGAACTTTTAGTGTCGTTCAACGACGCCGACGGGCAAATTAAGGCAACGAACCTCCGCTTCGCCGTCGAACCTGCCTATTTGTGGGCGGCGTTCCCAACTGACTATCGCTTGAAGATGATCCAGGCATATGGCGAATTCACGAGTCGCATGGTCGCTGAGGCCATCGACGACCACATCAAAAGGATTCGCCGTGCAACGCTGAAAGGAAGTTCCAAATGAACATTGACGAACGACTGTTCGAGGTCCTCGACCGTTGCGCGCCGTCACAGGCGTTAAGATTCTACTACGTCGTCGATAGCGGCGTTGTAGGATTCTCAGCAGCATTCTACAATTACGCCAACGAGCGAACAACCGTCGATGGAAAGCTCGCGTTTTACGATGGAAAGATTCATCCAACGTTTCCATCGTCTTTCGGACCGATCGACGTGAGCCGTGACGACGCTCCGGCCCTGCTTTCCCAAATGGTCGATCGTTTTATTTCAGCTCGCGACGCCGCCTCTATGGCACAGGAACACAACAGAAAGGCGCAATCATGACAGGCGAAGCCACTCCTTGCGAACTCCTCGTCCAAACGACGGGAGGGCCGATGACGCCGGCGACGTTTTTGGAGGAAGTTTTCGAAAACGTGTGGCCCGACGATGCCGACATGTTCGAGTTTTCATTGAAGACCGACACGACGCTAGAATGCTCAGTAACGTACGTCGTCGAACCGTTCGGCATCGTTAAAACAATCGACTACGAAGCCCTGCTTGACCCTGACAGGTTGGCGGTGACGTGCGGCGACGTGTTTTCAATCGCCGGCGTCGTCAACGTCTACGAGCTTGCAGAGAGCATAAGCAACGCTCTGTACGCCGATTTTGTGTACGAGACAATCCTATGAGCGCTTCAATGTTTTTTGGCCGCCTCGCCTATGAGTGTAGACGCTTGGGCTTAGGCCTTCGCTGGCCGTGCATCATGCTCCGCGATTGCACCGGGTATCTCGAGGCCGACGCTCACGGGAAAATCATTCCCATTCACATCGCCCAGCACGAAAAGTACGCCGTGGCGATTCTGCCCGACGGCGAACGGTATCTTCCCAACGATGTCGTCAAGCAATGCAAAGGAATTGCACTAGCTGTGAAGGAGAATCTATGACACCCCAAGAAATCGCCAAAATCCTCAACGTCCTGACGAGGATTGATGCGATGACGCTCACGAAGACGGCAGCTTCGGTCAAGGGCGCTGTCAATAACGTTGCGGTCGAGTTGTACAAGGAGGAGGCGATCACCCTCAAATTGTCGTCGGTCTCCAAAACGTGCGACAACGTTGATCAGGTCATGGTGCATTTGTCGAGGGCGCAAGAACTCTCCTACAACCCGTCTGGCATTGAGGACATTCAATCGATGCTCTCAAAGTATTTCTCCGGCGCTTCGGCGCAGGTGCAGGGCTCGATCGTCTATATTCAGGGAGCGGCAAATCTCTTGTCGTTCAACTACAAGGTGTGGATGTCCGCATCCGGCGTCATCGAAACGAACTCCAAATGGGACATTTACAATATGTTGGTTTCGAGGGGGTTTGCTGAGAATGCTTGATATACCGCCGAAGAAGGCACACCAGAAACTCGTCCGCGAGGTGCGTAAAGCGGGGTTTGACACGAGGCCGGTCGCTCATGGCCAGAAAGGCCGATGCATTTTCAGATCGATTTTCACAGCCGATGGCGTTCTTGTCACCGTCGAGTGGTGGATGGACGGTCAGGTGAAGGCCTATACGAAAGATTATGGGTTGCATCGCCGCACGTGTTCGACTAGTATGATGCTTGTTCATGCAGTTCAATTGACGAAGAGACTAGTGGACGCATACAAGTAAATCATGTGGGAGTGCGCATCAATGGAAACGCCCCAAGGAGCAATCCTTGGGGCGTTTCACGTGAAACGATTACTTGGCGTCGTGGTAGAGGTTTTCAAGCTGGGGCTTGAACAGTCCGTAGACGGCCTGGCCGACGGCGAGAATGCCGGCGAGGTGTGCGCCGACGGCTTCCCACGTCCCCGGGAACAGTTCGAAGACGTATCCGATGACGGTCAGGATGGCGACGACGCCGAGATAGAGGAAATACTTGGTCCGCCCGGACAGCTTGAAGGAGCTGAGGGCGGCGGTGAAGACGCTGGCGACGAGGCCAGCGAAGGCGATGAAACTCATGCGTTTTCCTTTCCGGTAAGATCCCCGACGGGCGGGGCGATTTTGTTTGCAACGGCGTCGAGCTGCTGGGTGACTTTCCACAGCGTTTCGGCGATTTGGGTAAGGGAGGGGATGGCTACGACGTCGGCGAATTCGACGAGGTGCGCCAGCTGGCCCTTTTCTAGCTTGTTCAATTCTTGCTCCTCCTCGTTTTGATCATCTTGTATTGTAGCATGGTCGCCATCTCCGTAGACGAAGCGGCGAACCTGAACAATTGTAGCAGAACCAGTCAAACTACGATCATACAGATCATGGATTTGCGGTCCCGGACCAGGACCGCCGTGGCCGATCGTCACGTGACGACCGCCGATGACGCCGACGTACATCTCCACATGGGAGACACGTCCGCCGAACACGGACGGCCACCCCATACACAGCACGTCGGCGGGCTTGAGCAGCGAAACGTCGATCTGGCGAATCGATCTCCCGGCGGCGACGCCGACGCCGCGAACGGCCATGTTGAACGACCGCTCGCCGCACCAAATGCCAACTTTCGAATAGGCAGCGTTGATGACGGACGAGCAGTCACCCCACCCGTATTTCTCGGGATTTTCCCGACGGCGGTCGTTCGTGTAGCGGAAATGCCCTCGCCACGCGAGCATTTGCTGCACGACGATCTGCCGCTTTTCGTCATTGCTTGTCATTTTTAATATCCTTCACGTCATTTTCAATAACAGCAATTTTACTTTCCAATGTTTCAAGACGCTTCATGACGCCGGGCCGTTCGGGGACGCCGGGGCGCTCGGGCTCGCCCATGAAGTCGTCGAGAAAGTTGGACAGCTTCCGGAAAATAGGCCACATTTTTAAGACGAGACCCCCCAGAAAACTTATAGCCCCAACAACGAGAGGCGTTATCATGTCAACAGTCAATTTTACCATCTCCTAAAAACGTTGACGAACACATTTCGGGTGTGAACGTCTGAGAATGCCATCATGCCATGGTTGTAGCTCGATCGCAGCATCTGCATAAGTCTGTCATTCCACAGCATGAGAATATTGTCACCCGTGCAACGCGAAGGATCGGTGACAAAAGCCGGCAAACCTTTCGTCGCCTTCTGTGTAACATACCAATCCTGCCCTGACGGCGACGACCAAAAATACAATGCGACGCCGCGCATCTCCAACGACCACTTCGGCGAAAACGACGGAGGCTTCTTGCCCACCATAAGACCCTCAGCGTCCGAAAAATGATTGTCCATGGCATACTGCGCATACTCAGGCGTGACGTCCCTCAAGAATTGCGCAAACCGCGTTTTCGAAACTTCACGGTTGAAGTCTTTTGCCTCGCATAGATGAACGGCGACAAAACCCTTCGAATACCGTGCGAGCTCTTTGTCCGGCTTGACGTCGAGCTGCAGGAAATAAGGGTTCGTGATCCGCACAGCGTTTGCCAGAAAATACACTTTCACACGATCGTTATACCTGTCAACCGTGTTGTAAAAATTGACGAACACTTCAAATTCGTTGGGAAGGTACCGTGCATACCCCTTCTCGACAATAAATTCGTCAAAAATTATTTTGTCTACGTCGGAAAAAGAGACAGATTTCGTTGTCTGGGCGACAGACAACGACAAAAAATACCCCATCGTCAACCATTTGTCGGCGATCTTGCATTGAGCCTCATGGCCGTTGACACGGAACTCAATCTCAGGCCACTCGTGAGAAATATCGTTGAAAAACGTTGAGACACCCTTAAGCTCAGTCTTCGTCCGGCGCAGGTAAATGAATTGGCGACCGTTTCTCAGAAAATTTTTAATACACTTCTTTTTCGCACCATACGTTTTGCCGTTGCCTCGAACAGACACAATAAAATTGAACACCGCGTTGAGCGAGTCAATCTTATCGTACGAATAGAAAACGCCTTTGTCGATCATAGAAATCTCCGAACCGTCCACACCGTGGCAGACCCAAGATAGCCCCTTCCAGCGATGCGGTTGTGAGTCGGGCCTTTCTGATGCCCAGACGCCCCGCCCCCGTGGCCCCACGACCACCCATCGCCAGCGTACAATTCAACATGGCTGATTCCGTTCGACGCATACGATCGAGCATACGACAACCCCATGCACACAACGTCTCCCGGCCTCCACAACGACAAATCCCAACCCCTCGGGCCCCTGCCCGACTGCACTTCTCGACCGCGCCGGGCGATCTCGAAACTGCGGCCGCCAATGTCAATGCCGGCGACGTCAAGATACGCCCTCCGGATCGTACTCGAACAATCCCCATACCCGGTGCGGTCCGGATCCCACCTGGCCGGCCCGTTCGTGTAGCCGAACTTTCCGGCGCGCGACGCCATCCACTGAACGATGCGCGCAGCTTTCGACCCGTCGCCAGGAGCGTCCGGCGCGGGCGTCACCCCCGTCGCCCCCGGCGTCGAAGGAACAACCGCACCCTGAGAAGGCAAAGACGTTACGTACAACCCGTTCTGCAAATTCGCAAAATACGACTTTCCATCACGCGTCTGCACGCGAAGACGGTCTCCAATCGGCTGAATGTAAGAGACCGACGCGTCCTGTCGCTGGAGAACGTCCGGGATGCCGTCGCCGTTCGCGTCGCCGGCGGCCGGGTTGTCGGCGTCCGAGCCCCCAGGGGAGGGCGACTGCGCTCCAGGGTTGAGTTTTACGTTGCCCGGATTCATACTTTTCACAATTCCATAGGCCGTGTTGATCCGACTCCTATATTTTCCGAGAACGGGTTCGTTGAGGCACGCCGCCCGGTAGCGGTCCACCGACGACGACCCTCCGACGGCGTTGAGCACGCGAAGCGCCCGCCGAGGCGATTGATGATATTCGACGCAAAACAAAATATATGTCTGAGTGTTCGACTCGCGAGACAGGCCGGCGCGGCCGGCGATCGACGCGTAGCCCTCAAGGTCGTCGAGCGCCTGCTGAACCTGCACCGAGGCGTTCGCCGACAGCGCAGGCTTCAAACTCTGACCCTCGGCACGCGTCAAATAACGGCCTGACCACCATGAGTCGGCGTGCGAGCCGTTGAGATCGTTCTTGAGGGATGCGGCGACCCCGGCGAAAGAGCCGGGGTTCGCCGCCATCATACGCTTCAACAGGTTTTTGGCGCGCGGACCAAACCATTGCATAAAGCCGACCGTGATGGGATCGACGTAGTAGATCGCATCCCAACGGTTTCCGGACTCGACGGTTCCTATAGCGTTGATAAGAACCCTTTTGCTTAGATCGTTCCACGCCATGCGAAACCCTTACGCGTCCACGAACGTTGTGTTGACGAACACGTAAGAGGTGTTGCGTGCTACCGTGACGTCGATGTTGCCCGACGCCCTCCACACAACCGTCGCATCCGACACAAACCTTGGCGTGCCCTGATCAATGTACGACGTCGCCGGAATATAGATGTCTCCGCGGGATTTGACGTTGTAAACGTTGCGGTCGGCGTAGGCGACGTTCTCCGTCGTCCCCGGAGTGAACACCTGTCCGCCGTCGATCCGCCCGTTGATGCACACGACCGACCCGGACCTTACAATATTCGCGACGGAGTTGGCGATGAACCGGCCGGCGAAATTGATTTTCTTCGTCGTCACAGCCTCGACACTTGCAGGATTCCAGGACGTTCCGTTGTGCACCCAGAACTTAGAGCCTCCGACGACGGCTACACTGCCTTCGACCTTCTTCCCCGAAGAGTTGAGGAGGTTCGTCAGAGTTACAAGGTCTTGCTCTGTCGCCACCGAGAAAACGGCGTCGCCGACGCGCACATAGTCGAAAGCGGCGTCGGCCTTCGTCAAGTATTGGTTCGGATCGAACGTCTGCACCTTCGCAATCGCGCCTTCGACGCCCGAGAGGCGCACACCATGGTCCTTGACGGTCGAATCGAGTTGATTCGTGAACTGCGTGAGCGAGTGGACCGTTCCCGAAACGGAATCGTCAATCTCTTTCTTCACCTTGTCGAACTTGGCGTCCACACGCTGCTCAACCGCCTTCTGGGCGGCTTTGTATTCTTCGTTGACGCGGTTCGCCACAGCCGAGGCATTCGTGGCAGATGTTTTCACATCCACCATAGCGTCGTCGATCTTTTTGAGATCCCCGTTGAGGTCTCCCATAGAGAAACGGTCGCCGGCCTGCCACTGGTCGAGCTGGAATCCGGTTGTCTTCTTGCTGCTGGGCATTTTCAGTTCCAATCTGGCCTGGGGCCGGTAGAGTCCGAATTGTTGACGTTTGTTATGTTCGTTGACAGTGTATCACGCTCACGCTCCATTTTTTCGACTGGCACGTCGTGCATGTCGGCCGCGAACGGGCCATGGATGTCGAGCGCTGAATACAGAGAATCCACGAGGCCCTGCAAATGCTTTTCCTCTCCGGAGACCGGATCAACGGCCACACCGTCTGCCGCGCCCTCCAAAATGAATTGGTAGAGCTCTTTGATCTGGCCTCCAACCTCGCGGCGGATGAGCGCAAGCGCCGACTCCAGCTGAGCTGTCACGTCTTGCCGTATCACGGAGTTGAATTTCTCAACTTCACGGATGCGCTGCTCGAAGCCGTCAACCTGATCCTTCAGGTCGCGAATCACTTCGAGCATCGTCACCTTGTCGGTGTAGTTGAGGGGAACGTTGTTCGAAATCGATCCCGTATTATATAATGCCATTGAAACTCCTAAAAGGATAATAACCCATGCGGGCCCCGTCGAAAGTCAACGGTTTGCCAAAATACCCGTCGAACGAGTAGTCGATCCCATAGAAAAGATCCTCCAACTCCCCAATCACCATAAGATCGACGTTGTAAAACACATCCCCCAAACGAGCGAGAATGTCTGCGTACGGCACCGTGCGGCCCGTCGTCCGCGAGAGAGACTCGCCGTCGGCCTTGTTTGACGACGCAGAGTTCGACCCACCCTCGCTGTTCTCCTCCGACGACGTTGAACCGTGCGTCGTCGAAGCGTTGACGCCGGTCCCGTATAAACCGTCAGGGTTCGCTTCGTAATCATTCGGATACGTCGATTGGGACGCTTTCGCATCCGAGGAGTTCTGGGACGTTCCACGTGAAACGTTGCGCGTGTCGGCCGACTGAGTTCCGCTAGACGACTGCTTCGACGAGCCCGTCGTCGTCGTGTCCACGGTCGAAAAAATGTCGATCTCACGCATCGTCGCAGTGTAAAGCTTATTGTAGTACGGCATGACTTCGTTCATTTTCACGTTCAAGCGATACGCGAAAATCTCGGGCGTTTCATGAGCAATCTCACGCAGCATGTAATGCTCAACAATTTTCCCGTTGAGGAGCGGGCGGTAGCCCTCGTCGAAAATTGGGTACGACTCCAAACCGAAATCGAAACCGTGTTCGACGAGTGTTTTCACCATAACCGTGTTAAAGCTCATCGCGACCCTCCTCTTCCTCGACAGTCTCGCCTTCTATTGTATCGTCTTGCGAGTCGTCCTGGAACACCACCTCGATGTTCGTCCCGAACAACTCATTGCATCGCTGCGCGCCAGCCTGGCGGGCGCGCAGCGCCGACGTCCGCGACACCTTGATCTGGTGATCGACAGAATCGACTTCGTTCACGATAAGACGTTCCTTCTTCGTCGTATTCGCAGACTTGATTCCGAGCATCGTCATAGCCTCGTTCCACAAACGGCCGCGCGCCTCGATGACGTCGAGAATGTCCTCCCCTTTGACGCCTGTCGAAAAAGCAGTGATTTGCGACGATATCTGCTCATGCATCATTTTCTTGAACGTGAACAGGACGGGAGCCCCGTCCACAACCTGCTCGTAAGCTTTCCTCAGCGACGGCATGGTGTCCTCGTCGCCGGCGACGATGAAGGGGTGCCGCAAGTTAAGGGCGTTGACGTCGATCGTACGGTCGAGCTCGTAGATCCTGTTGGCGTAATGGGCGATCGCCACCATGTCGGGAATGCGCGTCTCGTTGCAGAACGTTATTGCAATGTCTTTCGCGTCGGCCATGAAATTGACAATCGCACCGGCTCCCTGCACCTGCACCCTTGTGGGATCGTAGTACATGTTGTACATTCCAACATTTGAGCATGGCAGGAAAACCAAATTGCCGGACTTTGGTTCGATGCAGAAAGCGCCCATCGTAGAGTTGAGCAGTGTGTACTCCAACGCCCGAACAGGTATTGTTTCGGGGAGATTTCGCCAATCGAAGCGGGCCATGGCCATCTCAACGAACTTAGTGGCAACAATGTTTGTGCCAAAGTCGCGGGAATTGTATGTCTGATTGACGTCAAAACCCAGGTTCGCCGCCGTCCAGTCAGCGTTGCGTTGACGCTTGCTCATATGACATACCCCTCTATCGGTTTGTTGTCGGCCGGGTCGAGAAGGCCGATGTCTGTCGCATGACGCCACACCGTCACACCTGACTCAAAAATACCACGAATCGTGTCTCGGAACAACGACGGTATAGGACAGTCATACAATTGAACGTCTTGACATTTCCAATACGTCATTTTCGTCATGCAGAGAAAGTCTTTCGGCATTTTGCCGAGCCACCTATTAACCGTGTAGCCGTACCTCAGCCAATATTCGCCGATGTACTCCCGCATCTGAGGGGTGCATGTTTTTATCTTGGCGTGAATGCGAAAGCCATACACCATGGCGTTGAGGAGATTTCCGCCGAACTGCCCGTTAACAGACGGTTGGAGCATTTTCGCATCCTGCACTTTGGCGTTCGTTGCGGCGATCGCGTTCGCGTAATCGCCTTTCGCTGCAAATTTAGCGTAATTGTAGTTCAAGTCGGCATTCTGCATAGACGTCTTGTATGAATTCATCGCCATCTGCGAAGACGTGCCCATGTTGAGCGCCGTAGAGGCGTTCCGGGCCGAAATGTCTGTTGCAAGATCGGCCCGACGCTGCATTTGATTGACCGTTTGCCCAAAAGCCGACGAGGCGAAACCCATGAAGGCCCCGCCTACACCGCCGCTCGCGAGACCCCCGATTGTCGATGATACGACATTGCCGCCAGCACCAATGAGACTATTGTCAACATGCCCAATCGCCGCCTTGTTGGCGATTGTCGCCTGACCGGCCATATTGGCCGTCGCGAGACCGTTGTTCGTCAGTCCAAGCGAAGCGTTGTTCGCCGACGTTTCAAACGTCAACTCAGCGGCCCTGAGGGCCTTTTGCTGCGACCAGTCCGCGTTGTCGTACGAAAAAGCTATTTGGTGAGCGTTAGACGCCAAGTAGTTAAGGTATGACGACGACGCGACCGGCAGCTGAGGCAGGTCGTAGATACCTGTCTGCACATCGAGAAATTCGCCTTCGGACCGGAAGCCGACGTCCGACTTGTGGACGTCCTTATTGTAGTTCAACGGCGAAATGATGGCCCGTGCGTTGGGCTGGATAGGTTGAAGAGTGTACCTTACAACAAGGTGTTCACCCTCAATCTTTTCAGGTTTGAGAATGAGCGGCGCACCAGAATACGTCGTGATCTCAATGATCGAGTACGGATATGTCGCAAATTTCCACAAGTGAGCGTATCTCTTGTCGTACTTGATCGTCTCCCAACGGAAATCTGGGATAAGGGCAATGTCCATCGAAAGGGTGCCGTCGTCGGCAGTGTCAACCGGCGTCGGATTCGGCTTCCAATATATGAAACCGTTCTCGTTGTGCGTCTCCCACGCATTCGTGTTGATAAAATTCTTGTTGATCGGAAGCACCGTAATGCTCTGTATACCTTGAGCGATCCATGGTGTTGTCTCAATCTTTCGGAAAACATACATAAGCACATTAACGTCCATGACGTAACATCCCACGCCGATGGGGACGCCGGACATGTTGGACGCTTGAGGTATCTTCAAGTTGGGGTTAGAGGCGTCCCCGGCGTTTCCGAAAATCTCCGTGGATGACACAATGCAAAAAAGATAATCGTGGTACCCCTTGCCGTTCGACGCCGACGTCGGCGACATCTCCCACGTGCGAAGGACGGTGTACTCGTCGCCGAGATTGAAGCCTTCCGGGGCCGTCAGCCGGTACTGGCCTTGAGCGTAACGCTGGTTGCCGTCGGCGATCCCCGCGTGTCCGCGCTCCAGGAAAAAACGCCCCACCTTCACTTTCGAAATATAAGTCTGCCACACGTCCAACTGGAGATAAATGTTTGACGACGAGGCCGTCGCGTATTCGACGTGCGTAATAAAATATTTGTAAACGAAACGCTCGTCGCCGGGAACGTTGACGCCCCTGTGCTCGACGACGAGGTAATTGTATTTCTGAGCCTCTGGAACTGTAATCGACAACTGAACAGGCTCGCCTGGACGGATGTCCACGGTGCGCTTGATCCGCACCGTCGAATGGTGGACGTTCGAGCGTAGATACGCCAAAAGAGCGTCGTCGCTCAAGTTGACGACGTTGCGATACTGCGGGTCCCATTGCACGTTGCCGAGCGTTACAACAGCGTTGGACTGCCACCTTGAATAGTCATAATTGACGGGCATAAATTTCTCCTAGAGGTTGGCCGCCCGTTTCACGTGAAACGGGCGGCCCGGCGAAGAAAGGACGTGAGTCCAGTCTATCACTCCTTGTGCTTGAGCACCTTGCCACCGTCCCTCGAGCCGTCGTTGACGTACTCGCCGGTCAACTTAAGTTTCGTCTGGTTGACGACGGAGCCGACCCGGTTCTCAACGACAAGCTCGTCGGCTGACTCGTATGGGGAAACGATGAGCATGTTGCCCTTCGTCAGTCGGGTGCGCGGATGGTGCGGCTGAAGAAGCGTCGTCGAATACGGCGCAGTCGAGTTATCCACCGTGACGACAAGCTCATACGTGTCGCCCGACTTTCCTTCCGCAACGTCCTTACCGTCGTCGTCCACAAACTTCGACGAAATGGAAATCGCCTTCGGCTCGACCATCGTGATCGAGTCCTCCTTCGCGCCGAACGCCAGCGTATTGGCCAGATGCGACAAGCCGGCGAGCTGATCGACCTGAAGGAAATGGTTCGTGTAGGACGAACCCGCGTTCTTCTGGGACTCAACGGCGAAATACGTGTCGGCGACCACAAAAAGATCCGTCGTCGTCACAAGCGCCTCAATCCCCGGGGCCATATACTCCCTAGGAATCGTCAAAATACGTCCCTTTGCTTCCTTGAGGTCGAGGTTAAACGCCGCGGCGAGAGCGACGACATCCATCGTGGCTTTCAATTCGGGAGTCATGAAAATGATGACGTCCTCGGGGAGGGCGAACATCTCGACACGGCCCTTGTTGTAGAGCGGAGAGGCAACCCTCCAATTGTCCACCGTGGCGCGAATGTCCACAAGCAGAGAATCCAGCTTGCCGGAATCGGCGCGCAGCTCGTTCAAAGGGGCACACTTCTTGTAAGAGAAGAAATTAAAATTGTCTGCCTCTCGGAGGAGATTTGTCATGAGCGTATACTCGTCCAAATTGGCTCCGTTGGTCATCGACGCCATCGTTTCGGAGACAAGATCGTAAATCCCGTTCTCGGACTCGACGGCTCGGGCGAGAACGCGCATGTCCGTCGTCGCATCGTAGGAGTCCTGACGAACGACGTTGAAAAAATTGCTGTACCCGTCGATGTTTTTGATGCCGAACAGCACCTTCTCTCCGACTTCCTTGTTGTACTTGTTCGAGCGCGCCTTCGCGTAGCGAATGGCGTGCTCTTCCAACGTCGAACCGGTCCGCATGGCGGGACGCTTGAGGAAACGCAGGGGATTCTCCCAAATTTGGGATTTTGCTATAGATCCTCCGATGCGGTTGAAAAGAAAATAGGCGAACTCATTGAAGGCCGGCGTGTCGGTCAGGGAATCCCTGAAAGACTCCTGCATTGCCGACTTCGTTTCCGTCGTCAGGCGGGATGCGTAGCTGGGACTCATCTCACGTTTGACGGCTTCGATGATCTCCTTGTTGGTGTATCGCTTGTTGGGCATATTGTCTCCTATCGCCCGTTAATGATGTCGTCAAGAGTCAGTGTATCACGAACTTGACTTTCGGTGGCCGTCTGCGACGGGGAGGGGAGGGATTGCAGCAAATCGTAATTTTTGCTCTTCAGTTCGAGAACGCTCTTCTCGAAAGCGTCGCGCTCTGCCTTGAGTTCGCCTATCTTGGCATCGGCGACGGCGGCCTTCTCGGCGAGGTCAAACTGCGATGCAAGAAAATCGAGTTCTTCGGGCTTGAGGGTTTCCGAATGGGCTTTGATGAAAGCTTCCTTATCCATGATTGTCCTTTCCTGTAAACGGAACCGCACCGTCTGTCACGGCGCGGTTCCATTGTATATCCCGCCTTGCCCGATCGCACGCTTAGTCCGATAGTCAGTCGGATGGAAAATCGGCGCGGGTTTCAACCCTGACTCTGCACGGATTTCACCGCCCGCGATGCGGAGGCGAGAAGACTTTCAATCTTCAGGCTCCCAACCGTCGTCTTCGGCGGGGGAGGGGAGGGGGCAGTGGAGCCCAACCCTCTCGTACACTAGGTTGCGCACAAGATCGGACATGTGCACTCCTCGAGAGATAGCCAGTTTGCGAAGGCGTGCATGTGCAGCCGCGCTGATACGGACGGAGAGATTTTTGTCTCTCTGAGTCATTGTCGCCTCCTAAGTCAAATTGATGGTGAACTCGGTTTCCTTTAATATTATACCCCCTGGCACACGTTTGGGCACAAGTTTTCCAGGTATTTTATTTTCGTGACGAATGTCATCGTAAGTGAGCGTGCAGGCAACGGAGCGGGGGAGGCCGGCGATGTGGACGTCGAATTCCCTCGTCGCATTGTCGACTTCTAGGTACTGCTTAGGCCGCAGGTACATGGCAGAATCGAAAAACATCTCGTGCTTCCAATAGCCGAACCTAGAAGGGTGTACCTTGATGTCTTTCGCATCCCCCAGGAGATGGAGAGAGTCGGTGTCTGCATACGCGAAGCAGTCGTAGTTCGCCTGGGCTGCGCGTATTGTGATGTCCCGCGCGTACGAGGTGATGAAAATGCCCATCGGGACGTAGACGGGTTCGCGCTCTTCGGTTGGACCGACCTCCAGCTTGACGGTCTCGTCCTCCAAATAGGGGTATTTCTGGGTGCAATCGGGGTTGGTGGCGAACTTTCCGTAAAGGGAGTTGAGGTGAAGTTTGGCGAGCGTGCGCATGGGCCCCGTCGAGTTTTCCTTCACTTGACGCCATTTCTCAATGTACTCGTCGAAAAAGCCATATCCTTGTCGGAACAGGTAGGTCCCGCCGACGGCTATGAGCTCGTAATCATAGTGGTCTTCGAACAGCGCGAAATCGACGTTCGTCATATAGAGGGTTGTCGGCTCCGCAATCTCTCGTTGATATTCCACGCCGTTGAAGAAACGGTTTCCCTTAATTTGGACTGTTGGAATATGGTCAGGCTTGAGTTTGGCTGTGACTGTCAAGGCCTTGATCCACAAAGGTTCCTCTTCGGTAGGTTCGGCGTCGCCGTCTACGAAGCGTGGTTGGCCGTAGGGGAGGGGACGGTACAACATGACCGACGGGTAAATAGAGTTGTAGTCGTACACGTTGCCACAACGAGTGATGCGCTTCGTGAATCTGGGATCGGCGTAGGTGAAGCCGCCACGGTAGGCGTGGCGAAGATCGGCGTCGAGCGACGGCGACAGCTTGGGAAAAAGCGTGTCGAACGTTGAACTTCCAACCGTCGCCTTGTAGTCGGCGAGCGAGTCCGCGCCGACGGTCAATTTCTTCATGCCTTGGTTAAGAACGGTCTTCATAGCTTGAGCAACAATTTTAACGTCACGCTCAATATAGTCCTTCTCTTCAGGTGTGATCTCCCAACCTTCCGGGCGATTCAATTCATAGTCAATCTCACCTTTCGATATATCGAGATTGAAAGCTTTGGCAATGTCTCTCACAGAAAAGGGAAGTTTTTTCAGTGAATCGACAAACTTGACTCTGGAATTAGATATGTTGAGGTAAATTTGATAGAACTTGCCCATCTTGTCGATGACGGTAGAAAATTGTCCCTTCCTTGGGTACTGTTCTACAGTGTGGCGGAAGTTGTGTTTAAGAAGCCAGTCGAGAATGAAAGACCCGTCGTATGCAAGGTTGTGAAAATAATACACCCCCGGATAGTTGTACACATGTTCGAAAAACGTGTCGAGAGACTGAGCCACAGTGGGGGAGGGGAGGGGGTCTGCAACCTCACAGGTTGCCCAAGCCCACACCCGGCAATCGTCTTCGCGCGTGGTCGCCTCAAAGTCGGCGACGTACACGCACCCGCCTTTCTTTCCCATGTGTTCCTTATCAGATATCGAGCCCGTACGCCCATTGAATCTGTTTTTTCATTCGAGAAATTGAGTCTTTGAAGACGGACTCCTCCCATCTGCGAAGGTGGGAGTCGCCGCGAACAATTTTCTTGATAACTTCATAAGTGAACGAAGCATTCGCGGCAAAGTCCGTGTAGTTCCACAAAGCCATGAACTGACGCCTGTTCAACCCCTTAATGTCAGCGAGCATGCCCGATTCATCCATGAATTCAAGCATGTCGGCCGCTGCCTTGAAGTCAGAGGTTGTCAAGTACTCCGCGTAATTGCCCTTGATCTTCGTTTTCACTGACTTTTGGTGAATGCGAAGCGCCCTCTCGCTCATAAGCTGATGAACGGGAATCGGTTTGGGCGGAGCGATCGGATTGTGGGTGTTCCCGGACATGTGCGGATGCTTGATGCGATTGGCCTCAACGTACTCCTCAATGGAATATGACGACCCGTAGACTCGCTTGTCTTTCATCGACAGCCACAAGTCGTTGACGCGCTCGCCGGCGGCTTTGATGTCCCGCACGTATTGGTCGTATGCATGCTTGGAAATGGCGCGGCCTCCTGCGCCGCCGTAAAACTGAACGCGCCGGCCCGTGAATTCCTTGAGCTTGGCAATATGAGCCTTAAGCTGCCGGGAATTGTATTTCATCACACGCTCCTTAGGCAAGCGGGGGTCATAGTCCGTGCCCGCGATGATTATGCCTTTGTCGCGCTTGTTTCTTTGTATCTTGGCGTCAACGCGTTTGAGTTGCTTGTCGTACTCTAGGCGTAGTTCGTCGATGGGACGCAACTTACGCTTACGCTTACGCGAACGTTGCTTCTTCGCCATGGCCGTCCTTCCAAAAGGGGAGGGGAGCCCTTAGACTCCCCTCCGCCATTCGTTTCCACCTTGCTAAATCTTACACGAGCTCCAACGCGTAGTAGCGGTACCCTCGCGAACCGCTCTTCTCAACAATGCGGATCGCCAACTCATTCCGCCACGTGTCGGCGTCGCCGAACACCTTAAGGAGCTTAACAACAGCGTCGTAGAGGACTGGGGACACGGAACCGTACGACTTGCCGTCCTTCGCGATGAAGATTGTGCGAGGCTGAAGCTCGACGACGCCGGTGTCCCGGTTAGCCACCTCCGCCGGATAGCTGATAATGTCTCGAACGACAATCTTCTCTCCAAGATGGTCGCGAATCGACTCGGCGTTCTGAAGAGCGTTGAAAAGAGCCTTCTTCTCAGGAAGTGTCTTCGCCTCCAGGAATGTCTGAATTGATGTGAAGCGGGCGTCGCCGCCGGTGTAGGCGACAATCTCGCCATCAGAGGCGTCTACAATTGCGGGTGTGATGGAGTTTCCAGTCATGACATGTCCTTTCTAGTATGTGTTCGTCATGATCTTACACTCTTTGAGAGTAAGTTTTTGGATATGCGAGGTGCGCAGACCGAGCACGCTGTCGGCGTGGACCCAATCACCCTCTATTTCATCGAACGTGTCAGGAACGACACACTCGAAGCGATAGTTCTGCCGTGTATTGAAAAGGAGGACGCCAACCTTGCCTACGTTTACGGCAGCGGCGACAACGACGTTGACCGCCGGATGCAGGGTAGGGGAGTGCATCTCAGCCAACACCTTATAAGCGTCGTTCTGGGCGTTGAACGAACACCTCGCCGATCCGACAACACCATCGGCGACAACGAACCGCCACCGGTTTTCAGGAGGGGTGTAACAGGCATCGATGAACGTGTCGTTGAGGCGCTGCCTGTAAAGAGCGTCAAGCTGGAATTGCTGCTCGACGTCGAGAAGATCGTAGACGTCGCTATAACGAATTTTGGAGGTTATCCTAGAGGGAAGCATCGTCAACCTTCCTGAAACACTTGTAGAGCATAGTGAGGACCGATTCTGCATCGACGGCGTGGAACCGCCTGCAATCGTCGCAGAAAAGAATCTCGCCGGCAAACATAACGCGCGCAGGCGATTCAAACCGGCCAAACACACTGTTTGAATAGAGTTTGAACATGTACGTATGACGCTCTTGTGCAAAGACGCCGAGGTTGACATTCGCATCGAGATTGGCTGTAAGGGCATGGATGGGAACGTTCATGCCACACCCACCCCATACTCGAAAGCGTCAAGCAACTCGGCGCGAATGAAAGAGGCAACGTCGTAATTTGTCAACTCCGTGTAGTGGCAATACGAATCAAAGGGTATGCATGAAACGACGGTGTTGGGAGTGAGCGCAAACTCCATACTGCAACGCTGGTTGTCAGCATTCCGATAATCAACCGAAATTACCTTGACGTTTTCGCGATCGACTAGAAGCGAAGGTTCGTACGTGCCGGGAACTTGTCGCAATTCCTTGGCGATACCTTCAAGGGTCCACATGGGCTGTA
>ERZ773079.1033-NODE-1033-length-17242-cov-9.672020_pt1 | contig 17242 bp, 6 predicted proteins | sample MGYA00511355_ERZ773079 | MGnify/ENA primary metagenome ERZ773079 (study PRJEB29015, sample SAMEA2737979) | human oral metagenome | biome: human oral; feature: human-associated habitat; material: dental | place: China | collected 2117 ... | reverse complement strand
TGCATTTTTTAAAATAATTTAGTATATTTTTTATATTAAGGATTTTGGCTATTTTAAGGGAGAAAATGGCTTTTTAAATTTTTTATCTTAAAATGAAAGCGCTTTATACCGCAGGAGGTTGGATAGAGTAAATAAAAACTGAGATTATTTGTCTCTCGTTTGAGAGCAGAAGTAGATTGTTACCAAGTTCAACTTGGGCTCTGGCAGTAGCTGACTGCCTTGATAAAAACTAGGAGTATATTATGAATCGATACCTCTGTGAAATCAGTGTAAGTACCTAAAAAGCGCTTATTAGTACTCTTTGAAAAAGGGCAAACTTTTAGCATTCGGAAACTGACCGTTGGAGTTGCCTCGGTCATGGTCGGACTAGCATTTTTTGCTTCAGGAACGGCTCTAGCTGATGAAAATCTTCCTGATGGAAAATCAAACCTTGAGAGTAAAATTGAGCAGGTTTCCAATCTAGAAGAAAACAAAGTTGAACCCGAGAAGAAAGAAAATCTCAACCAGCCAGCAGCACAGCAATTAGAAAAAGAAGAAGCTCCTACTGATACAAGTAAGGCTGATCTGCTCCCTGAAGAAATTCACGATCAAGCATATCCTTACACCGACGTCAAACCTCTCAAAACTTCAGCTACCGTAGAAAAGGCTGAAAGTCCTCAAGTTGAATCAAAAAGTATTTTGAAATCGAAGGAAGAAGAGAACGCTCAAAAAGAGAATCGTGCTATTATTAACGGTGGTTTGGACCTCAAGCATATTCAATACGAGGGACAACCCGCAACTGCTGCCACTATGGTCTACAGCATTTATAACGGTGGTTCTCAACGATACATCGTTTCTGGGTCTGGTATTTTCGTAGCTCCTAACGTTTTCTTGACAGTTGCTCATAACTTTTTAGATAAAGATGGGAACGTTCGTGGTGGAAACTCAGCACGTTTCTACTACAATCTAGGATCCAACGCTCCCGTTAAGAATTCTCAACCAAATTCAGGAAATACCACACTCTTCCAAGAAAAAGATATCCACTTCTGGAATAAAGAAGAGTTTAGCAAGGGATATCAAAATGACTTGGCAGCAGTTGTAGCGCCTATCCCTGTTCAGATCGCAAGCCCAAATAAAGCAGCAACTTTTGTACCACTCGCTGAGCATAAGACTTACAAAGCAGGGGATCCTGTCAGCACGATTGGCTATCCAACTGACTCTAGTTCGAAAGAACTCAAGCAACCTATCGTAGCTGGTCAACTCTATAAAGCTGACGGCAAGGTAAAATCCGTTGACCCTTATGATGACAAGGGAGCTACTGGCATCACTTACCAAACAACTTCTGTGTCTGGTTTGTCTGGTGGTGGAATTATCAATGGTGATGGAAAAGTCATCGGCGTACACCAACACGGAACTGTTGACAGCGGTGTCCCTGAGAAAGACCGCTTTGGTGGTGGACTTGTCCTCTCTCCTGAACAACTCAAATGGGTTAAAGAACTCATTGACAAATATGGTGTCAAGGGCTGGTATCAAGGTGATAATGGCAAACGTTATTACTTTACACCCGAAGGTGAGATGCTTAGAAATAAGACAGCTGTCATCGGAGAAAATCAGTACTCCTTTGATGAGAGCGGTGTCGCTACATTGGTGAAGGGGATTGATTACGGACGTGTCGTTGTCCAACACGTGGACGAGGCAGGAAATCCAGTCAAAGATAACGATACTTTCTTAGATAAAACAGAAGTGGGAACTGGCTTTGACTATGATTTCAAGAAGGCAATCACTCCAACCGAATTCTACAAACAAAATCTAGAAAAATACCAGATTGTTTCCATTGATGGGGTTGAGATTCAGAAACAACTAAAAGATGAGTGGAACCACAATGTCGTTAGCAAGACAGCTCCTGGAACCCGTATCATCAAGGTAGTCTATAAAGTCAATAAAGGTTCCTTCAAAGTTTACTACCGTCAAAAAGGAACAAGTACTGAACTAGCGGAAGCGACAGTTGATAACAATGAAGGCCAAGAGTATGATGTTTCCTTTGTCAACACCTTCCATGCAAAAGACATTGCTGGCTACCGTCCAGTCAAGGCTAGTTTGGAAGCAACCATCCAGCATAAAGGTGTGAATGAAGTCGTCTTTGAATACGAACCAGTCGCTGATACATCCAATCCAACGACTCCGACTCCTCCAGTCGCTCATCCAGAAGATAAAGAAACTGAGATTGGCAATCATGGACCTCTTCCAAGCAAGGCCCAACTCGATTACCACAAGGAAGAATTGGCAGCCTTCATCCACTACGGAATGAACACTTATACTAATTCCGAGTGGGGAAATGGAAAAGAAGACCCTCGATACTTCAATCCAACCAACTTGGATACAGATCAGTGGATCCGTACCCTGAAGGAAACGGGCTTCAAACGAACCATTATGGTGGTTAAACACCACGACGGTTTCGTTGCTTACCCATCTAAGTACACCAACCATACCGTAGCTGCTAGCCCATGGAAAGATGGAAAGGGTGACCTTCTCGAAGAAGTTTCCAAGTCTGCTAGCAAGTACGACATGAATATGGGTGTTTACTTGTCACCATGGGATGCCAACCATCCTAAATACCATGTTGCAACCGAAAAAGAATACAACCAATACTATCTCAACCAACTAAAAGAAATCCTTGGAAATCCAAAATACGGAAATAAAGGCAAATTCATCGAAGTTTGGATGGACGGTGCGCGTGGTAGCGGTGCCCAAAAAGTAACCTATACCTTTGATGAATGGTTCAAATACATCAAAGAAGCTGAAGGAGATATCGCTATCTTCTCTGCTCAACCGACAAGCGTTCGCTGGATCGGAAATGAACGTGGTATCGCAGGTGACCCTGTCTGGCATAAAGTCAAAAAGGCCAATATCACAGACGATGTGAAAAACGAATACCTCAACCATGGTGACCCAGATGGTGATATGTACTCTGTAGGGGAAGCTGACGTTTCGATTCGTTCGGGTTGGTTCTATCATGACAATCAACAGCCGAAATCACTCAAAGAGTTGATGGATATCTACTTCAAGTCTGTTGGTCGTGGAACCCCACTCCTTCTCAATATTCCACCAAATAAAGAAGGGAAATTTGCAGATGCGGATGTGGCTCGCTTGAAGGAGTTCAAGGCAACTCTAGACCAAATGTATGCGACTGACTTTGCCAAAGGTGCCACTGTAACAGCAAGTTCTACTCGTCAGAACCACCTCTACAAAGAAAGTCACCTGACTGACGGTAAAGATGATACTAGCTGGGCGCTCTCAAATGATGCCACAACTGGTAGTTTCACAGTCGATTTAGGACAAAAGAGACGTTTTGACGTTGTCGAACTCAAAGAAGACATCGCCAAAGGTCAACGTATCTCTGGTTTCAAGATTGAAGTTGAAATCAACGGACGCTGGGTGACTTACGGAGAAGGTTCAACTGTTGGTTACCGTCGCTTGATCCAAGGTAAGCCTGTAGAGGCACAAAAAATCCGTGTGACCATCACTGGTGCTCAAGCAACTCCAATCTTGACCAACTTCTCAGTCTACAAGACACCAAGCAGCATTGAAAAGACAGATGGCTACCCTCTTGGACTTGAATACCACTCAAACACAACAGCGGATACAGCCGGTACAACTTGGTACAATGAATCTGAAGGTGTTCGTGGCACTTCTATGTGGACCAATCAAAAAGATGCCAAAGTAAGCTATACCTTCACAGGAACCAAGGCCTATGTCGTCTCTACAGTCGACCCAGGTCATGGAGAAATGTCCGTCTACGTTGATGGCCAAAAAGTTGCGGATGTGCAAACCAAGAATGCTAGCCGTAAACGTAGTCAAAAAGTCTTTGAAACAGGCGATTTAGCACCTGGCCAACATACTATTACCCTCGTTAATAAAACAGGTGAACCAATTGCTACAGAAGGAATCTACACCCTAAACAATGATAGCAAAGGGATGTTTGAACTCGAGTCTACTAACTACGAAGTCGAAAAAGGAAAACCAGTCACTGTTAAAATTAAACGTGTTGGTGGAAGCAAGGGAGCTGCTACTGTTCGCTTCATCACGGAACCTGGAACTGGGGTTCATGGTAAAGTTTACCAAGATACAACTCAAGATGTGACTTTTGAAGATGGAGAAACAGAAAAGACTGTTACCATCCCAACGATTGACTTTACAGAACAAGCCGACTCTGTCTTTGACTTCAAAGCCAAGCTCACTTCTGTTTCTGATGGTGCCTTGCTCGGTTTTGCTACCGATGCAACGATTCAGGTGATGAAAGCCGAATTGCTAATTAAGGATCAAACAAGTTATGATGACCAAGCTAGTCAGTTGGATTACAGTCCTGGCTGGAACCACGAAACCAATTCCGCAGACAAATACCAAAAGACGGAGTCTTGGGCTTCCTTTGGTCGCTTAACTGACGAGCAAAAGAAAAAGACAACTGTAACAGCTTACTTCTACGGTACTGGACTTGACATCAAGGGATTTGTAGATCCAGGTCACGGTATCTACAAGGTCTTCTTAGATGGTAAAGAAGTTCCTTACCAAGATGGCATGGGAAATTCTTCGACTATTGATGGCAAGAAATACTTTAGCGGTCGTGCAGCCCAACGCCAAGGCAATCAAACTCTGGTTAGCTTAAAAGGTCTGGACGAAAACTTGCACGCAGTCACCCTTCAACTAGATCCTGATCGAAACGATTTGTCTCGAAACATCGGTATTCAGGTGGATCAATTCATCACTCGTGGTGAAGGAAGCGAACTCTACAGCAAAGAAGAGCTTCTCCAATCCATCACTAAATGGAAGGACGATTTGGCTAACTTTGACCCAACAGGATTGAAAAATACACCTACTGCACGCCAAGCTTTCCAAGCAAATCTAGACAAATTGAGAAACCAACTCAGTGCTGAAACTGTAGATGCTCAGGATGTTATGTTGACAGTAAGTACTTTGCAAGATATCCTAAGCAAGGACGAAAACTACCAAAAACCTGGCGAAGATCCTAGTCCAGAACAACCAGAACAGCCTGCTGAACCGAAACAGCCGGAAATCGAATACAATAAGGCCATGGCTAGCTTGACAGAAGCCATCGAGAAAAAAGTCGGTGAGCTTGGAACTAACAATGAAGCTAAGAAGAAATTAATTGAACTTGCAAACCAAGCAATTGCTGCAATTCAAGAGGCCAAGACTCAAGAGGAAGTTAATAAAGCGCTAGAATCCGCTCTTGAACAAATTAGCAAGCTTGAAGCAGCTAAGCCTGAGAAGCCAGCTGAACCTGAGAAACCGGCTGAACCAGAGAAACCGGCTGAACCAGAGAAACCAGCTGAACCAGAGAAACCAGCTGAACCAGAGAAACCAGCTGAGCCTGAGAAACCGATGACTTCTTCAATTCCTGCAGAAGGAGTGACGAACCTTATCTTTGAACTTCCAAGTTTAGAAGTTGTCAATAAGGTGATACCATTCAAGACTATCCGTCGCGAAAATGCCCAATTAGATAAAGGAAAAGAGCAAGTTCTATCGGAAGGGAAAGACGGTCTTCTAGTCGAGTATGTTGAAGTAAATGGTGATAATCGTAAGATCCTCCAAACAGAATCGACTCCAGCTCAAGATCGAGTGATCGAGGTTGGTATCAAACAAAGCTCAGTTGGAACAGAGGCGCCACCAGTTGTGACTCTTCCTGAGTATATCCCACCAAGAGAGACCGAAAAACCAGCTCCAGTAGTAACAGATAACTCATCAACAAAAGATGAGCAAGCTCCTGTTGCAAGAAACAGTAAACAAGAAAAGGAAAACCAACTCCCAGAAACTGGGGAACAAGAAGGAAACACCTTCCTCTTCTTGGCAGCAATTACTTCAATTTTGTCTTTCATCATCTTCAAAAAGAATTTTAAAGACTAAAAAAATCTTTGATTGATTCTTTTCCATCATTCTAGTTCCCCCGTAGAGAAGACCATCTGGTCTTCTCTTTTTAGGCTCTTTGTCAACTGTAGTGGCTTGAATTCAGCTAACATCTGGAGAGGACAATCGCTGTCTTCTCCATTTTTATATTCAGAGCAATGAAAATTCGTTTCTTAAAGTTGTCAAAGTTCGGAAAACCAAAGGCATTGCGTTTGATGAGTTTAATGAGTTTATTGGTTGCTTCCAATTTGGCGTTGGAATAGGGTAATTGAAGGGCGTTGATAATCTTGTCTTTATTCTTAAGGAGGGTTCTAAAGATAGTTTGAAATAGAGGATAAACCTGCTTGAGATTATCTTCAATGATTCCGAAAAAATTCTCAGAATCCTTGTTTTGAAAGTAAAAAAGCAAGAGCTGATAGAGAACATAATGTTTCTTCAAGTCTTCTGAGTAGCTCAAGAGTTTGCCTAAGATTTCTTTATTGGTCAAGTGTATGTAAAAAGTAGAAGTATAAAATCGCTTAGCTTCCGACTATCTTATGGGATGAGCTTCCAGTAGCGCTTGATAACCTTGTATTCGTGAGATTTTCGGTTAAATTGATTCATAATTTGCACACGAACTCGACTCGTGGCATGGCTTAAGTGTTGAACAATGAGAAAGCAATCAAGAACGATTTTAGCGTTTGGGAGTGATACAGTCTGAGCCTAGAAATTCGAAAGCGAAGTTGTCTAGCAAAGTCATAGTAAGGACTGAATAGAACCATTGTAATGATTTTCACCCGACAGCGGATGATGAAGTAACTTAGCAATTTGAGAAAAATTTTAGGCCTTGTATATGGTAAATGAGAATACTTTCACGCTCATCTATGGTAAAATGATGGGAGCTCATAAGATTTCCTTTCGTAACTAGTTCGTTCAATTCTATTTTACTAGAAAATCTTATGAATTTTTATTGTGCACTGAATATCGTATATTCAAGGGACAAAGTGTACTGGACTTGGGAGGTTAAGTTGAAATAATTCCATTCACTGTAGAAGTTTTTGTCTTACTTCATATAATGCCTCTCTGTAGTAGTCGAAAAAATCGGCTAGAGCGCCATTTTGCTGATAAAAATGTTGAAGTTTCTGTATGAATTTATAGAAAATAGGGCAGAACTATCTGACAAGTGCAAGCTGGTCAGATTTGTGGTAAAATAGATAAGATATGACAAAAGAATTTCATCATGTAACGGTCTTGCTTCATGAAACGATTGATATGCTTGACGTAAAACCTGACGGTATCTACGTTGATGCGACCTTGGGCGGAGCAGGCCATAGCGAATATTTATTAAGTAAATTGAGCGAAAAAGGACATCTCTATGCCTTTGACCAGGACCAGAATGCCATTGACAATGCGCAAAAACGTTTGGCACCCTATATCGAAAAAGGGATGGTAACCTTTATCAAGGATAACTTCCGTCATTTGCAGGCACGTTTGCAGGAGGCTGGTGTCCAGGAAATTGATGGAATTTGTTATGACTTGGGAGTGTCCAGTCCTCAGCTAGATCAGCGTGAGCGTGGTTTTTCTTATAAAAAAGATGCGCCACTGGATATGCGCATGAATCAGGAAGCTAGTCTGACGGCCTATGAGGTGGTCAATCATTATGACTATCATGACTTGGTTCGGATCTTTTTCAAGTATGGCGAGGATAAGTTTTCTAAACAGATTGCCCGAAAGATTGAGCAAGCGCGTGAGGTGAAACCAATTGAGACAACGACGGAGTTGGCAGAGATTATCAAGTCGGCCAAGCCTGCTAAGGAACTCAAGAAAAAGGGGCACCCTGCCAAGCAGATTTTCCAGGCTATCCGAATCGAAGTCAATGATGAGCTGGGCGCTGCAGATGAATCTATCCAGCAGGCCATGGACATGCTGGCTTTGGATGGTAGAATCTCGGTCATTACCTTCCATTCTCTGGAAGACCGCTTGACCAAGCAATTATTCAAAGAAGCTTCAACAGTGGAAGTTCCCAAAGGCTTGCCCTTCATTCCAGATGACCTTAAGCCTAAGATGGAATTGGTATCCCGTAAGCCAATCTTGCCAAGTGCTGAAGAGCTAGAAGCCAACAATCGTTCGCATTCAGCCAAGTTGCGCGTGGCTAGAAAAATTCACAAGTAAGAGGAAAAACATGGCAGAAAGAATCGAAAAAACAAGCCAGTTATTGCAAACGAAGTTTAAAGGTTTTTCACGTGTGGAAAAGGCCTTCTATGTTTCGATTGCTGCAACAATGATTATCCTGGCAATTAGCGTTGTGTTTATGCAGACCAAGCTATTACAAGTTCAGAATGAATTGACCAAGGTCAATGCTCAAATCGAAGAAAAGAAAACCGAGCTAGACGATGCCAAGCAAGAGGTCAATGAATTGATTCGTTCAGAACGTTTGAAAGAGATTGCAAACTCCAAGGATTTGCAGCTGAATAACGAAAATATCCGAGCAACGGAGTAAGAAATGAAACAGTGGAAAGAAAAAATCATCCGTTATGCCGTTCGTAATCGCAAATCTCCAGAAGAAAACCGCCGAAGAGTAGGGAAAAGCCTGAGTTTATTGGCTGTCATACTCTTCGCTGTCTTTTTGGTGAACTTTGCGGTTATTATCGGAACGGGTAGTAAATTTGGTAAGGATTTGGTTCAAGAGGCCAAAAAGGTTCACCAAACAACCAAGACGATTCCTGCAAAACGAGGGACTATATACGATCGTAATGGAACGCCTATTGCAGAGGATGCGACTTCTTATAATATATATGCTGTTATTGACAAGAACTACAAGTCAGCAACTGGTAAAATCCTCTATGTAGAGGATTCTCAATTTAATAAGGTGGCTGAAATTTTCCATAAATATCTAGATATGGAGGAGTCTTATGTCAAAGAACAGCTTTCTCAACCAGATCTGAAACAGGTATCTTTTGGAGCCAAGGGAAATGGAATCACCTATGCCAATATGATGGCCATTAAAAATGACCTCAAAACAGCTGGGGTTGAGGGGGTTGACTTTACAACTAGCCCTAACCGTAGTTATCCCAATGGACAGTTTGCTTCTTCCTTTATCGGTTTAGCGCAACTCCATGAAAATGAGGATGGAACCAAGCGTTTGATTGGGTCATCTGGTTTGGAGAGTTCTTTAAATAGCATTCTTGCAGGTACAGATGGGATTATCACCTATGAGAAGGATCGTCTGGGAAATATTGTTCCGGGTACGGAGCAGGCTTCCCAACACATGGTAGACGGAAAGGATGTGTACACAACCCTTTCTAGTCCTTTGCAATCCTTTATGGAAACCCAGATGGATGCCTTCCAGGAAAAGGTAAAAGGCAAGTATATGACGGCTACCTTGGTCAGCGCTAAGACAGGAGAAATCCTCGCTACGACCCAACGGCCGACCTTCAATGCCGATACCAAGGATGGCATCACAAAAGACTTTGTCTGGCGTGATATCCTCTATCAAAGTAACTATGAACCAGGATCAGCCATGAAGGTTGTGACGTTAGCTTCTTCTATTGATAATAATACCTTCCCAAGTGGAGAATACTTCAATAGCAATGAATTTAAAATAGCGGATGCGACGACTCGAGATTGGGATGTTAATGATGGTTTGACGACTGGTGGGATGATGACTTTCTCACAAGGTTTCGCTCACTCCAGTAATGTTGGAATGAGTCTACTTGAACAAAAAATGGGAGATGCTACTTGGTTGGATTATCTAAACCGCTTTAAATTTGGAGTTCCAACTCGTTTTGGTTTGACAGATGAATATGCAGGCCAACTTCCAGCGGACAATATTGTTAATATTGCTCAGAGTTCATTTGGACAAGGGATTTCAGTAACTCAGACGCAAATGATTCGTGCCTTTACAGCCATTGCCAATGATGGCGTCATGTTGGAGCCGAAATTTATCAGCGCCCTCTATGACCCGAATGACCAGTCTGTTCGTAAGTCTCAAAAGGAAATCGTCGGAAATCCTGTATCAAAAGCGGCAGCGTCCTCTACTCGAGACCACATGGTCATGGTCGGAACAGATCCTGTCTATGGTACCATGTACAACCACAGTACAGGAAAGCCTAATGTCAATGTTCCAGGTCAGAATGTCGCCCTCAAATCAGGGACTGCTCAGATTGCCGATGAGAAGAATGGGGGTTACCTAACAGGTGAAACCAACTATATCTTCTCCGTTGTGTCGATGCATCCTGCAGAAAATCCTGATTTTATCCTCTATGTGACGGTGCAACAGCCAGAGCATTATTCAGGTGTTCAGCTTGGGGAGTTTGCCAACCCAATCCTTGAGCGAGCTTCTGCTATGAAAGAATCCCTCAATCTTCAGTCAACTGCCAAGAGCTTAGATCAGGTCAGCAAGATGACAAGCTATGCCATGCCAGCTACCAAGGACTTTACTCCGGGAGACCTAGCAGAAGAATTGCGCCGTAACCTTGTCCAACCAATCGTTATCGGAACAGGAACCAAGATCAAGGAACTCTCGGTTTCTGAAGGAGATAATTTGGAAGCCAATCAGCAAATCTTGATCCTGTCAGATAAGGTCGAAGAAATGCCTGATATGTATGGCTGGACAGATGAAAATGTGCAAACATTTGCCAAATGGCTGAATATAGAAGTCGAGTGGGAAGGTAGTGGCAAAACGGTCAAGAAACAAAGTGTCCGTGCCAATACAGCCCTCAAAGACATTAAAAAAATGAAAATAACTTTAGGAGATTAAGATGATTAGTTCCATTAGTGCTGGAGTTCTAGCCTTTCTATTGACCTTGATAGGTATTCCAGCCTTTATCCGATTTTATCGAAAAGCACAGATTACGGGACAGCAGATGCACGAGGATGTCAAGCAACACCAAGCTAAAGCTGGGACTCCAACCATGGGAGGTCTTGTCTTCCTGATCGTTGCAGTTGTTGTGAGCTTCCTTGTCGCTCTCTTTACCCAACAATTGACCAACAATGTAGGCATGATTTTGTTTATCTTGGTTTTGTATGGTTTGGTAGGTTTTTTGGATGATTTCCTCAAGGTCTTTCGTAAGATCAACGAAGGTTTGAATCCTAAGCAAAAGCTTGCTCTCCAGCTCCTTGGAGGAGTGATTTTCTACCTCTTTTATGAGCGTGGTGGCGATATGCTTTCAGTTTTTGGCTACCAAGTTCATTTGGGAATTTTCTATATTTTCTTTGCCCTTTTCTGGCTAGTTGGCTTTTCCAATGCGGTGAATCTGACGGACGGGATCGACGGCTTAGCAAGTATTTCCGTGGTGATTAGCTTATCGGCCTACGGTGTGATTGCTTATATGCAAAATCAACTGGATATCCTTCTTGTGATTCTTGCCATGATTGGTGGTTTGCTAGGTTTCTTCGTCTTTAACCACAAGCCTGCCAAGGTCTTCATGGGAGATGTGGGAAGTTTGGCTCTTGGTGGGATGCTAGCAGCTATTTCTATGGCCCTCCACCAAGAATGGACCCTTTTACTGATTGGGATTATCTATGTCTTTGAGACAAGCTCTGTTATGATGCAGGTTACCTACTTCAAACTTAGTGGTGGAAAGCGTATTTTCCGTATGACACCTGTGCATCATCATTTTGAGCTTGGAGGATTCTCAGGCAAGGGCAATCCTTGGAGCGAGTGGAAGGTTGACTTCTTCTTTTGGGGAGTTGGGCTTCTAGCAAGTCTCTTGACCTTAGCCTTTTTATACTTGCTGTAAAAATAACCTTTGATTAAAAAATAAAACAGGATGAAGTTGTTCTTCATCCTATTTTTGTTATGTTAAAAGTTAGTTAGATTCATCCTTTCTTCCTTTGAGCATAAAAGTAGCTGTAAGGGCTAGGCTGAGGCCTGCCAAGAAGAGGAGTGGGTTGGATGCTTCCCCTGTTGCTGGAAGTTGTTCTTTAGGAGAATGATTTCCAGCTTTGGCAAGGCTAGGACTAGCTGAAGGTTGTTCAGCCTCGTGTGCCAAGGTTTCTGCATCGGAAATACTTGGTTTTTCATCTGTACTAGGGGCTGTTCCAGCAGCTTGATAGACGACAGCATAGGTACTGAAATGACTAGTGATGAATTCTGCCTTTCCTTCTCGAACGTCGAAATCAAGGGCTTGCAACTCCTTGGTCGGAGTAATATAGTAGACCTTTTCGACGCTAGCTGAGATAGGCAAGCGAACCATGACAGAGCCTTTTGGTTGCAAGCTAAGATCTGTTGGATTTTTCAGTTGTAGGTCGTAAGCATCATAGGTCTTGCCAAAGAGTTCCTGAGCTAGGACACGTCGGCTAGAGATATGAGAAATTCCTTCTAAGTCAGTGACTCCACCAATGATTTCCACTCCAGTTTCCTTATCTTTTAAGACTCGAACTGGATAATCAGGAAGGGTAAGGGTTGGAGCAGCCTGATCCCCACTAGTTCCGATAGGGTCAGTGTACTCAGGTTTTTCAACAGTAGGAGCTTCCTCTTGCCCAGCCGTTCCGATAGGGTTGGTGTATTCCGGGATTTCAACAGTAGGAGCTTCCTCTTGCCCAGCCATTCCGATAGGGTTGGTGTATTCCGGAATTGTCACTGTAGGCGGTTCCTCTTGACCCGCCGTTCCGATAGGGTCGGTGTATTCAGGTTTCTCAATAGTAGGCGCTTTCTCTTGCCCTGCAGTCCCGATAGGGTTGGTGTATTCCGGAATTTCAACTGTTGGAGCTTCTTGTCCTGCTGTTCCGATAGGCTCGGTGTATTCCGGAATTTCAACTGTTGGAGCTTCTTGTCCTGCTGTCCCGATAGGATCAGTGTACTCAGGCTTCTCAACTGTAGGTGGCTCTTCTTGCCCTGCAGTCCCGATAGGCTCGGTGTATTCCGGAATTTCAAGAGTAGGAGCTGGTTCGTCTCCCTTACTTGTAGTTGGCTGGCTCTCGTCAACCTTCTTCTCATCTTTTTTAGTAAAGACAGCTACGACAGGGCTACTTGTGGTAGTTCCTTGAATGGCATAAGCTTCGATGGCTTTTCCAGTTTGTCGATCAGTAGCCTCAGGGATTGGGATTTGAACTTGATTGTCTTGGATTGATAGCACGGTCTGATCCCCACTTGTAACCAGATGCGTTTCGTCCACTTTGCGCAAGACTAAAGGATCTTTGACACCTGGGAAGGTCACAGCGATGGCTTCCCAATCTCCAGATGGTAGGGTTAAGGAAATTTCTTTGTCATTTTCCTTAAGAGGAGCGATACTTGGGCTATCTATACCAACAGCAGGGGCTTTGATGATATCAAAGGAATCTAGAGAAATTTTCTTGCGACCTTCTGGTGAATCTGGGTCAACACGTAACGTTAGGGTGTGCGGACCGTCAGCAAGGTTTGTAAATTCGCCAATAAAGGCTCTCTTTTCAGTAGCGCCTGAAGTGTAGAAGTCTAGACTTGGCATTTCTTTGCCATCTAGTGTAACACGCGCTCGTCCAAGGGCAAGGCTCTTCAAACCATAGATACGAATACCTGTACCAGTAAAGGAAATAGTTGCCTGAGCTTCTGAAGCTGCACTAGAGTCGCTGTTGTTGATGTCAGCGTATTTTTCCGTACCTCCGTAGAGTTCAGGGTCAGACCAGTCCTTAAACTGGGAACCATACTGGATGCGCGAATCACGATCATCCATTTTTTCAATCGTGTTGCCTGTTCCTGATAGGACCTTGAAGTAGTCTAATGAAATTTTCGAGCGCTCACTACCACGTCCTTTGTGCTCACGTTTAACACGAAGAGTCAATGTGTGAGGTCCGTCAGATAATCCTGCGAAACGACCGATGAGACTACCTTTTTCAGTTGCCCCAGCAGTATGGAAGTCAAGTTCGCCGACCTCTTTGCCATCAATTTTAGCAGTAGCAAGACCTAGTTCAGACGATTTTAGTCCATAGATTTCGATACCAACACCATTGAAAGGAATAGTAGCAGTCACGTCTTCGTCTGTGTAGTCACCTTTTGAAAGGTCAGCAAATTTTTCTGTTCCTCCAAATAATTCTGAGTCTGCCCAGTTTCCAAAGGCAGCACCGTATTGGATACGGTTATCTCGGTCGTCCATCAATTCACTAGGAGTTTCTACAGTGACCTGTTCAGATACTTGTGTGGAAACTTCGCCCAGCATAGCCTTTACAGTATAGGTATAGGCGAGTTGAGGATCTAGTGATCGGTCGACAAAGTTAGTTTGATTGGTTATAAATTCTCTAGTTGCAGAGGTTTGGCCAGATTCGTCTTTCACTTGTCTTTGGATGACATAGTGGGTAGCGCCTTCTACTTTGTTGAAGGTGAGTTCGGCAGTGACACCGTTTTGTCGAACTGCTGTCAGACTGGTTACGCGACCAGGGAAATGTTCAAAGGTAATGACATCGCCTTTTTGTGTTGCCAGTTGGATGCGGCCATCTTTGAGGACAGTTGCCTTGACAGCTTTGCCATTGACCTTGATTTGGCTGGCTTCGATATTTGGATAGTCTACAACCAAGTCTCCACCGACATTTGAAAGGAAGGACAAGCTTTGAAGATTTTTATCTTTCCACTTCATGCTGACTTCGAAGTTACCACGGGCAATCAAGCCAGAAACCTGACCGTCTTTCCAAGCATCTGGAAGGGCTGGCAATGGCGCAATATAGCCAGTATGAGATTGGAGGAGCATTTCTGCCATCCCACTAGTTGCTCCAAAGTTTCCGTCGATTTGGAAAGGCGCGTGGGTATCCCAAAGGTTTTCTAGGGTTGAGTACTTGAGCTGTTCAGCTAGTAAGCGATGGGCACGGTTACCGTCCAAGAGACGAGCCCAGAGGTTGATTTTATTGGCCTTAGACCAACCAGTACCACCATCTCCACGGTGGTTGAGGGTAGCACGCGCAGCTTCTAGGTATTCAGCTTGATCTTTGCTAAAGAGCGTGCCAGGGAAGAGCCCAACTAGATGGGAAACGTGGCGGTGGTTATTTTCAATCCCTTCGTTGGTGAATTGTGGACTGTCTTCCTCGTACCATTCCTTGATCCGTCCTTCTTTGTTGATGTGAAGGGGTTTTAGTTTGTCAAATTTAGCCTTGACCTCTGTGACTAAGTCTTGGTCGACTTTCAGATGGTTGGCGACTTCCATGTAGTCATGGAATAGCTGCCAGACTAGCGACTGGTCAAAGGTGTTTCCGATGGTAATGGTACCGTGTTCTGGTGAGTAGGATGGAGAAGACACCCAACGGTCACTGGCCTTGTCATAGTGCAAGAAGGAGTTCCAGAACTTGGCAGTTTCCTTGAGCATAGGATAAATCTTTTCTTTGAGATAAGTCTCATCCTTGGTGAATTTATAGTAGTCATAGACGTTCTGCATCATCCAGGCATTAGCAGCTGGCGACCAACCCCAATAATAATTCCAACCAGGAGTAGTCCAGCCAAATGGTGTTGCTTGAGTGTGGACCAGCCATCCATTTTCCTGTCCGTCTTTTGACTCGATACCAGCGTATTCCTTGGCAGCGATACGGCCATAGTAACGCATGTCGTCAATGTAATTAATCATTGGCTTGGCTGTTTCAGCCAGGTTGCTCATGTAGGCTGGCCAATAGTTCATTTGCAAATTGACATTGAGGTGGTAGTCAGCGTTCCAAGGTGGATTGTCTACAGCATTCCAGACTCCTTGTAGGTTGGCAGGAAGGGCATCTGTCCGATCACGAGACGAACTAATCAATAGATAACGTCCGTATTGGAAGAAGAGTTCTTCTAGTTTTTGCCCTTTGCTAGGGTTATATCCTTGAAGGGCCTCTTTTGTCGTTTGAGCAGTCTTGCTTCCACCTAGGTTTAGTTTAACGCGATTAAAGAGACTTTGATAATCCTTGATGTGGTCCTTTTTAAGTGTCTCGTAGTCTTTGGCCTTAGCGGCTTCTACAATGCCTTTAACCGTTTTTTCGAGGTCAATGTCTTTTCGATAATTGGTTTTTGGATTTTGAGCAAAGTTAGTTTTGGCGCTGAGATAGAGGGTCGCATAGCTTGCACCTGTAACGGTTAGAGTCTCATTCTGAACAGTGACTTTTCCGTCCGTTTTAATTCCTATATAGGATGCAAATTTGAGGCCGTTATCTTTGACAGTCCCTTTTAGAAGGATTCCATTTTCATCTGTAGTGACATGACCGTTCTTATAGTTGGAATATTCCCAAGAGTAGTTGCCATTAGCAAGTAAGTCCTCTGTCAAGCTATTCCAAAGGGTAAAGTCAAGCGTCTTGTTTCCTTTTTTGGTTAAGTGGGTCACGGTGACATCATCAGGATAGCTGGAGAAGGTTTCGCGTTTGAAGGTCGTTCCATCTTGGGTGTAAGAAGTAGTCGTAATGGCCTCTGTGATATCCAAACCACGGTGATAATCTGTTACGGTATCCAGCCCCTTTTTCTGGTTATTGAAGACCATGAAGATATCACCAAAGGCTAGGTAGCGACCATATTGGGCATTATTAGGCCCAACTAAATTTTGTTCAGCCAGTTGTTTGGCTTTTTGGCGGTCTCCATCTTCGAGAGCCTTACGAATTTCTGCTAAGACCTTGTAGCGATCCTTGTAGTTCCCGCCATTATAGTCGGTGCTATCGGGCTGGGGACCTCCTGACCAGATCGTCTTTTCGTTATACTGGATTCTTTCTTCACCGATCAGACCAAAGACCTTAGCTCCCATTTCTCCGTTACCAACTGGGAGAGCTTGTTTTTCCCATCCATCATAGGAGGGAGCTGTTGGCTGATTGTAGTTGAGTTGGTAGTTTTCTTGCTTTGTCACGGGTAGCTCGGTATTTTCATTCTCCTTGTTTTCGTTTGATTCAACAATAGCCTCAGAACTAGTTTGGCTATTTGTAGCTTGAGTTCCTTCAGCAGTTCTGCTTTCGGTACTTGGGTTTTCAACTAGAGCTGGTTTAGTGGTCTCAGTCGGTTCAATCTGCTCTGATCCACTATCAGGTTTAATAGTGGTCTCGACAATACTTGGGTCATTTTGTTGTACTTCAATACCATCAGCAGAGACTGTATGACTAGATAGAAAAACAGCCCCCAGCAAGACAGAAGCAGTCCCAACCGTCAGTTTGCGGATGCTATAGCGACAGGATTTCTCCCAAAATCTTTTGTCCATAGAAATCTCCTTTATGTCTTTGGAACCGTTTACATTTTGTAAAACAAATCCCTATATTTTTGTTTCTATTTAAATCCCATTCTACTGATTACCTATTTTTTTGTCAAGAGGTTTCTAGTGAAAAACATATTTGAGATTGCTTTTTCTTAAAATAGTAGAGAAAAGAGAGGACGGGGGAGAATTATTCGTAATTTCATAGTTCATTCTGATTGTAAGACTAGCTTAGAATTGGCTTAACTCCATCCCTGAAAGCGTAAAAC
>ERZ773079.1031-NODE-1031-length-17255-cov-8.179593_pt1 | contig 17255 bp, 6 predicted proteins | sample MGYA00511355_ERZ773079 | MGnify/ENA primary metagenome ERZ773079 (study PRJEB29015, sample SAMEA2737979) | human oral metagenome | biome: human oral; feature: human-associated habitat; material: dental | place: China | collected 2117 ... | reverse complement strand
CAACAGCACGCGCCACATCCGCCAAAATCGGGGTTGTCGCCACCACCTGAAGACGTCCGTCGGCATCAAAACCTAAGGACGTATTCTGTGCGGTGCAGGCGCTTAACGCCGCGCAGACAGGCAGAAAACCCAGGAAAGCGCGGCGGCTGAGCGGAACTTCGAGTGAGCGCTGCGGTGTGCAAGACTGACGGCGTGAACCTCTAGAGCTCATGACGTTTGCGGCGGCGCACGGTGTATACGATCATGCCTCCCAGCGCGACGGCAAGCACAGAGGTGCTGACCATAAACGGATTAAACCCAGCCCCGGTGTTGGCGAGCTTCCCGGCGGCAGCGGCCTGCTGCGCGTCCTTTAGCTCCTGGTTGGTGAGGGCGCAGTCCTTGCCCGAGGCGGTCTTGCCGACAATGCGTACCTTCGTGCCGTCCGGCTTCGTGACAATACCGTTGGCCGCATCCACGGTGCCCCGCTGGGATTGCTGTTCGGCAGGTTTATGAGTGGTCGAGTTTTCGGCGTTCTCAGGCGCGTTCTTCTCATGCTGGGCGGGTGCGGGGTTCGCCGGATTATCGGCATTGCCCACCGTAAAGTTCAGGGTCGATGTGCTCTCGACGGTCTGCCCGTTCTTCAGATGCACCTGCCAACCGATCGTCACCCGGTAGCGGCCCTCAGCGGTAAACACCCAGTTACTGTGTTGGTGCGTATTCAGTGGAACCTGAAATGAGCCGCCACGAGAATCGAAGACTTTCTGCCCAGCGGATCCGAAGTTGCCCGAGAGGAACACCGACATTGATCCGGGGCCGTCGAATCCCTTCAAGCTCATGGTGACTGGTCCATCGGCCTGTTTGAGAAGTTCGGGATCCTGGGTACTCCACCCCAGCCACGGCACGCCCGCCTGCTGGGTAGCACCAATCATGTGCACGGTACTTCCCGCGGGGGCAATATCTTCCATGCCCGCCGGGAATTTCAGCTTCGCAGCATCGCCGAGGACGAACTCTAAAGAGCCGGGTGACACATGTTTAGGTGGGCTGAACCGATCATCTTTGACGGCAGAACTCAGCGTGGAACCGTTCAAGACCGGACCAACGTCAAAATGCCCCTCGGTAGCGCGATCCGCCGCGGCATGATCCGCAGTCGTTACCATCGGCAGAGTGCCGGGAATATTCGCCGGGCTTTGGGTGCTTCGTGACTGCACGGAATCCTTAACGACAACCTCGGTCGGAATGCACTTCTCGGATTCGGTTCCGGGATAAGACCCGCCGCGAGAACCCGAAGACGGCGCGGTATTGCCCGAAGCCCCTGAACCGCCAGAACCCGCACCCCGGACGGTCGGCGCGGTAACATTCTGGGCATTTGACCCGTTAACCGTGTGGTTCGGTGCACCTGCATTCTGACCGGCTTGTTGCGGTGCCGGGGCGGGCGCATCGGGCGCGGGGGCATCACCCGTTGCAATCTGGGGGTTGGGCGCCGCATCCGCTGAAGATTCAGGCTGAGCCGGGGCGGCTTCCACACTCGACGAATCTTGATGCGCGGGCTCGATCACCTGATGCTGCGCGCGGGAATTACCCGCGCCGTGATCTTCCTCTGATGAGCGCTCATTCGGGGCGGCATCCCGATGCGCCTGCTCACCGCCCTCCTCATGCTGCGGCTGAGCGGCAGCTGATTCGGCGGAGTCCTGCGGGTTTTGTGCCCGATGTCCCTGCTCGAAAATATCCTGCGGAACTTCGCCCACCACAACGGTGTAGGTCGTCTCAGCGTGAACCTGCGTGCCGTCCGCGAGCTCGGCGCTCGTGCGGAAGGTGAACCGGTAGGTTCCGGCGGCGGTGAACGCCCACGCAGCATGCACATGAGAACCTGCCTCAAGCTCGTAGGGTGCTAGCCGATCCGCCGTGCTGAACATGCGCGATGCCCCGGAGAGATTCTCCTGAAAAACCTCGGCGCGTGCACCTTCGGGAACCTCGCTTTTGACGAGTTCAACCGTGATCTTATTGTTTTTCAGAGCGCCCTGCGGAATGTTTTCGGCACTAAAGCTGGGGTAGAGAAGCCCATCAGTATGCTTCTGCGAGATGTACCAGATGGGGGTGCCTTCGGGGGCAATGAAATCATATCCGGCGGCTACGCGGGTTTGGGATTGATCGTTGGCGGGTAGGTTGAAAACGGTGGTGGAGGGGTTGAAAAGGCCTTCACCATCCTGCGTTTCGGCCTTGGAGTTTAGGGCGAGTTTTCCGTTGTGAAGCTCTGCGTTGAGCAGTTCGGTGTGCACGCCGCGCACGATGTAATTCCCGGTGTAACTGCGCGGTTCTGCCTGTGCTGCACCTGCGCCGTGTTCTTCGTGTGCGAGCGCCGCCGGTGCCGTGTTGAACGCGGGCAGCGCAGGGGAGAGGGCTAGTGTGCATCCCAGGGCGGTGGTTCCGATGATGGTAAATGTTTTGTGGCTGCGTTGTTCTCGCGGCGGGGTTTGCGGGGCGGATCTGCGCATAGTTTTCCTCCAACGACGGTGTGGTGTGTGAGTTCACGACGCATCGGCGCGTGTGATTATGAGAATCACTATACATATCTATTTTGATTATGACAATTATTCTCAATTAGTGATAGGCTGTGTATGCAAAATGAGAAAGGTTGTCATGTACACGAAATACACACATCGTCGTGCGCTGAGTGCATCCCTTGCTCGTATTTCCGCAGTAGCTCTGCTGGCTCTCGCTGGCGCATCGCCTATGCTCCCCGCGCATGCGGGACCCGACGACGGGCGCATTATTACTACTCAGGGCCATGTTGATGCCCCGAAAACCTACTGGGAAAACGGCGGTTTCGCACTCAAAAACGAAGCAAACCCCTATAAGACCGGTGCCGATCTCTACGACCTCGATAAGACCGTCAACTGGGTAGGGAAGGGATGGGATGGCCGCAACGGTGCATCCCAATACACTTTGACCCTCACCGATTCACCTAATCTGCGTTTTCTAGGCGAACCCGGGCAGACCCTCTACATGGCGCCCACCCTGACCTGGGGTAATCACGATCCCATCTGGGCGGGGCTGGGTTCATCCGTCAAAATCCCTACTGAAAACTTCCGTGACGGCATTTATGCGACCGATATTCTCTCGGTTGAAGGCCCCGGCCGCATGGAGCTTTTTCGCTACAACCCCGATGAAGGACCTGCGGACGTAAACCGCATCCTATCAAGCACGAGTACCGGGTGGCACTCCTGGCTGCTCAGCAAAGGAAGCCACACGCATAACACCACAACCTTCACACGACCCGGGCGCTATGTGGTGACCTATCGCACGGTAGCGCGCGGCACGGACGGATCAATCATTCAGTCCCCGCCGCAAAAACTTGTGTGGCAGGTGGGTGGGCGTAAGCCCATTCTCGGTGACGGAACCCCGAACGCGGTACCGACCATTGACCGCTATAATGCTGCACCCGTCGGGAACCTGGACTTAGCCAAATACGTGCTTTCCGTGGCACCCCATAAGCTCGATCCCGACCCTGCGAAGAACAAGGATGCCGACGATAAACTCAGCGACATCACCTTCACCGCAGCCGATAAAAACCTTAGTGGAACGTTGACCCTGTACAACAACGGGTACTTCCTCACCGACCTTGAGGTAAAAAACGGCACCGCCACCTGGAGCGAAATGATGGGCGGCGAATCCTCGCATCTGCAGGCTGTCTTCACCCCAAGCGGGAACGAGGGCGCGCGCTGGATTTCGCATAAGCTCGCCTATGAACCCGGGCACGCCGAGAGCGTATACAGCGACGACGGCACCGGAGACTGGCCCGTTGAAGAGCCCGATGGGCGCAATACCGTGCTTCCTACCGCTCAATACACCCCCGCCAGCGGCGACTACACCGTACGCACCGTGCCCTCCACGCAGGAAGGGTACCGCACGCTTGAGGTGACCTTCGCCGACCCTAACGTTCGCGGGTTTATCCGGGGCGGATTCTACGCCCCCAACGACTACGAATACCCCAAATTCGATATAGAAACCACGATCGACAACGGGGTAGCGCGCTTCACCTACCGGGAAGACAGCTACTTTGAGAACAGTGAACTGATCGCCAAAGTACTGCCGCACCCAGATATGAACGCGCGCGCCTCGAGCGTGAAACTCACCGGTGACTACCGGCGCGGCGGCGACTATAGCGCATCCGGCACATTCACCGTGGAGGGAACCGCCGGGCAGGCCCCCGCCGACCCCGCACCCAGCGCCCCCGCCGGTGAAACGCCCGCCCCATCGTCCAGCCCGAGCGCCACACCCGCTGCGCCTAGTACCCCCGCCCCAGCCAGTCCGAAACCAACTAGCCCAGAACCAACCAGCCCAGCACCAGCCGCCTCCGGGCCAGCCCAGGGTGAGCCTACCGCATCGGCTGCAGCGCCCCCACCCGCCCCGTCGCACCCCACCTGTGATGCCCGCACCCTTGATGGCCGTCGCAAAATCCACGACGGGCACCTCGACATTCAGGGGCAGCTGCGCGACAAACAGCTGCACGTGGGCCTGAAAGACGATAGCGGTCTGATCGACCCGGACTCGACCGTGCGCTCGCTCGATTCGGTGGTGCTTACCGTGAGTGATCGGGCACGCCGCACCCGTAATGAGCATATGAGCAGCCCCGCACTGAACTTCATCGGCCCGGTAGGTACCGCCTTCTACGGGCTGCCCCAGACCCAGATCAAGGGGCTGCCCTGGCCGGGGTACAGCACCGAGAATATTGACTACTCCCAGCTGTCGGGCGGGGTGAAACTGCACATAGTGCCGCGCACGATGCCGCGCGGCGCCCGGTTTGGGGTGTTCACAGAGTCACTGACCGGTGCGGATGTGCTTCTTGACTCCACCACCGGCAAAGACACGATTGATATTGCGTACGCCACCCACGCGCACGCGAACTGGGTGTTTACAGAACCCGGCCGATACGGGTTTGACGTGTACTACACCGCCACCCTCAAGGACGGTACAGAGGTAAAGAGCGAGGTGCAGCGCATGCAGGTTGCGGTGGGGGATGAGGCCGCGAACGGCTGCTCAACTGGCGACTCTGCCGGATCCGCAGCCCCCGGCGCGTCTGGGGGCGGCACCGCTGCACCCTCCGGTTCTGACCGCACCACCGCCGGTGCCGGAACCACCGACGACACCACTTCTGCGCCCGCACCCGCTGGCGAACCTGGGGCCACAGCGCCCTCCGCCCGGGCAGGTGACTCATCACCCGGTGCCGCGCCTGCACCCGCGAATAATGGCTACGGTGCCGGTGCTCATGGCTATACTGCTGGGGCTGGCACCGGTTCGGATAGCAGCTCATCAGACGGTTACGGTGCCTCAGCTGATGGTGGTGCTGGCGCGGCCGGATCGTACGCCGGCGGCTCTGGCGGATCTGGGGCGGCATCCGGCGGGTCTTCCGGTGCGGGCTCCTCGGCTGGGGCGCTGGCGCACACAGGGTTCGCGGTCGCTGGTGTGGCTGCTGCGGGTGCGACTGCCTTAGCAGGCGGCATTATTTTAGTTGTCATTCGCCGCCGCAGCAGCTCACGCTGATTCTTGGCAGCAGCATACTCGCCCCACAAGTGAATAGCGTTCCTCTAGGGGTATATGGCGTCCCGGCCTGTAGAACAATACTGACAGGCCGGGACGCCATATTTCTGAGCAATATCTGGCTATTTACGTATGAACCTGAATGTATTAGAGTCCGGTGAACGATAAATGTGGGTTATTGTATGGAACCCTTACGCAGGTGCGTGCTAAAAAATATCCGAAAGCACTCTTTAAATTTCACGAAATACATAGTGCAGGGTGCCTGCCCAATAATTGTTTACAGATTTTCATTTATAGGGTCACACAATAATAGGTCAGCATAGTGTGGTGAGTCTCCTCATAACTGCAGCCATACTTTCCTGGCATCCTAGGTACACTTAAAGACGGCAGTTACACGGTAATCACAAAAACACCGGCAGTACGGGGTGAGGAGGCACAATGCAGGCAGCGTATCAGGGCGCGCCGCTGGGTTCGTCCTACCGGCTGGTGGAGCCCGTGGGGGAGGGTGCGGTCGGTACCGTGTGGACGGCCACCCGTTCCGATACGTCTGCGTTATTCGCTGCGAAGCTGCTTAAACCTGAGTACGCGAACAGCCCCGAATTCCTGGAGCGTTTTGTCCGGGAACGCACCGTGCTCATGCAGCTTCAGCATTCGAGTATCGTGCCGGTAGTGGACATGATCGTTGAGGGCGGTAACCTGGCGATTATTATGGAGTACCAGCACGGCGGTACTCTGCGCGATATGCTCCGCACCCTGGGCACGATTGCCCCCGGCACGGCTTTGGCAATGATGGAGCGTGTGCTGCTGGCCCTTGAACAGGCGCACCGTAAAAAGGTGCTGCACCTGGACATTAAACCTGATAACGTGCTGCTTTCCGGTAACCCCACCGAGACGTTTCCTGAGCAGGTGCGGGTAGCTGACTTCGGTATCGCCGAGCTCACCGGTGACGGCCCCGCATCCAGTACCACCGGGCGCGGCAGCTACGGCACGCCCATGTACATGTCGCCTGAGCGTAAACACTATGGCACCGCCACAGAATCCGCTGACGTGTACTCGGTGGGGGTGATGCTCCATGAGCTTCTGATTGCCTACCCGCCCATACCAAACAGCGGCAACCTCACCGGTGTGCACGAGAGCATCCCAAACGACCTGCGCACTGCCCTTGAGGCGATGCTCGCCACCTCCCCAGATGCGCGCCCCACCGCCGCACAGGCTGCCGCGTCGCTGCGCGCCCTAGCAGCCCGGTACGCCCCGGCCCCGCCAATGCTGCCGGTGAATCCTCCCAGCAGCCCCCAGCACACCCCGCCGGGCACCGGCCCGGGGGAGCGGATGGCGACGGTTGTGCGTGGGGCTTCAGCTGCCTCCCAAGACACCGTGATGGGCACCCAGATGCCGGTTGAGCCTTTGCCCCACTTGGGGGAGGCATCATCCCAGACGGTGCTGCGTCCGGTGCGTGTGAGCCCCGAACCTGAGCAGCAGGCACAGGAGGAAGAAGAGGAAGAGCCAACAGGCGGCTTTACGCGGCAGCTGCGCCGCCCGATCGTGTGGGGGTCAATCCTGAGCGTGCTGCTGATTGTGGTTGTGATCGGCGTGGTGATTTGGAACCCTGTGGCTCCGAAGAAGACCGAAACCACCCACGAGAAGTGGTCTGCGCAGGGCAACGATTCTAAACCGTTGCCTTCGGGGCTGGGCACGCAGGTTTCAGCGGAATACGATTCATCCTCGCAGAGTGCTTCTCTTACGTTTAAGTTCTCGTCGCAGAAGTCGGCGCTGAAAGGCGATATTCTGCAGGTTATCCCCGGCACTGCCGAGGGCGGCACCTGCCCCGAGACGACGTGGAGCCCCTCTAAAGGCCAGAAAGCGCAGAAGAACCACGCCACAATCACCGGTATTGATAAGAAATGTTCGTGGTCTTTGCCGGAGGTGGAGATCCCCGCAAACTCGACGGTGTCGATGACTGCCACAGTGAAGGTCTCAATTTCGGATCAGAAGGACTTGCAGAAGTGGGTTTCTGAGATTGAGCGTAAAACCCAGGAGGCCATTACCGACCGCGAGGTGCAGTCCACCTCGTACCCGCTGCAGCGGTTGCAGGCGATTGCGGTGAAGGTGCCGGATAAGGTGGTTAATCAGAGTGCCCTGCCAATTACGGTGGTGCCGGTGTGGCCCAACGGGCAGGACGATGTGCACCCCATCCTGCGTTCGCCAGCAACGGGGGACCCGTCACAGGTGGTGCAGGCGGTGGCCCCGGATCAGTCGGCGGTGCGTTTCACGGATAGCTGTGCGGGGCATATTTCGGTCTCCGCGGATGGTAAGACTGTGACGACCCTATCGATTGCTCCGCAGTGTACTATCACCGCGACGGTGGGTAATTATACGGATATTCGGAGTAACCAGTTCAGTATCACTGCCCGTTAGCACCCCGGCCAGGTACGCCCCAAGCCCCGAATATGGCGCACCCTAAGATCGGGTGCACCGGCAGCCCTCATTATTGGGGCATAGGAAACCCCCAGAAGCCGTGGTATGTGTACCGCGGCGACTGGGGGCTGAAGTGATCTTCCCTCTCATCCGCAGGGCTGCGGTATGGCAGGGCGGCGACCTCACAGCATATTTTATAACTATGCGTTATTGTGTATGGCTAGCCTGCGAACCAGGTGATAGAAGCATCAGCTGCAGAACCCGCCGTTTGCGGACGCAGCCCCAGTGACTGTTCGGAGGCGTGCAGAAGCGCGGGCTGGGCGGTTACCGCATTGGGCCGCGTAAAGTCTAGCGCCGGACCCGCAAGCCCCTCGCCGGAGCGCATCTTCACCGTTGTAAGAGTCTTAAGCACCGACTCGTTATTCATATCAAGGTTCAGCGCTGAGGCGTAGGCAAGGGCCACCACAGCATCATGGGAGCGGGAATCCGCATAAGCAGCCACGGCACTGAATTCCTGGTCGCCGCTGAGGGTCTGCACATTGGAGTCTGCGCTCATAATCCCCACCGCTTTCAAAAAGGCAGACATGCTCCGCCCTTCATCTGTGGACTGCAGCGCCACCGAGTCGGAAGTATCCACTCCGCTAGTGGCCAGCGACGAGGAGATGGCCCCACCCTGTTTCACCAGCTCTGTGCTAAAGACCGGGCTTATCGCCTGAGGCGAGAGCAGTATGGTGGTTTTGACGGCGGCCTCTTGAAGCGCCTTCACAAGGCTAGCCTGCATAGCGGCGGGCGCGGCAACTGTCACCGTCGTCCCGGGGCCAAGCTCCGCAGTTTTTTCTGCTACAGAACGGGCCAGCGCAGCCGGGTCGTCCCCAGGCTTATATGTGAGAGTGTGGGCTGCCAGAATACCGGTGCTGTACCCTTGGGCCTCAACCGCTACAACCTTATTCGGGTCTTCCACCCCGGACTGCAGGGCCACGAGCGACGCCTCAGCGTTGGGTGCAAACGACCACACCCCATCGCCGGTTCCAACGTTGTCGTACACCTCAATCATGGGGATATGGTACTCTTTCGCCGCTGTCACAGCGCCTTGCACGTGGCTTCCGGAAGAGGCCATGACGATGCCCTCAACCCCTTCGGCCTTCATCTGCTCCACGGCTTGCCGGGCGCCCGTCTCAGTGCCCCTATCGTTGAGGGTCACCAGCTCTACAGGCGCATTACCCATGTGCAGACGGTACGCGGCCACCGCCGCACCCTGAGCGGGCTGCAGCCACTCCGAGCCTTCAGTCTCCTCACCGTAGGTGACAATCACCCCGAGCTTAATAGACTTACCAAGCGTGGGAAGTTTAATATCTAACGGCACACTGGGAGCGGCGGCCGCACCGGGTTTTGGGGACTCATTTTTAAAGGTCGGCAAGGGGCTGCGGCCCGAGGTGAGCCACATGCTGGTGGCCACAACCAGCGCCAGCACCCCCGCAATAACAGCCCCGACGGTCAACACGATTTTCACGCGTGACCGCCGAGGCGTCTGCTGCCCTTCGGGGTTAGCCATTCTGTGCTTCTCCCACGCGGAAGGTGTACAGCACCCGAACTTCGGCGTTACCAGCATCCGAAAGGTGGAACGGTTTCATCTTCTCCAGGGACTTGAGCGACTCCTTGAACTGCGCCTGACGCAGCTGAATGTTAGCAATATCTTCAGAACGGATGCTCGTGTACCCCTGCGCGTTCTGGGAGGCTAAAGCCAGCTGATAGTCGGCCGAGCCCGCCTTCGCAGAATTCGATTTGAGCGAGCCAAGCAGGCCAGCGCCTTCAACTTTACTGTCGCCAAGGTCAAGCATGATCTTATTCAAATCGCTGTACAGCAAAGCGGAGGAGCCTTCCAAGTCTCGGGTCGCTGCAGAGGTGCGCTGATCAAGCAGCCCCAGCGACTGCTGGGTGGCCCCGTCGAGGGCGGCCCGCACATTATTGGTACGCTCCGACAGGTCTTTACGCTGGTTCTCAACCGAATTGCCGGCACCCACCACAATATTGTCGGAGGTCTCTACCAGCTGGTTAATGGAGCGTGAGAACGCATCCTCAACAGCACGGTTGCCGCTCTGCCCACGATCCGAGATCACACGGATCTGCTTGCCAATGAGGTCGTTCACCTGCTGCGCGGTCTTATCAGAGGAGTCTTTGAAGGCTGCCTTCACGGTCTCCGAGATTTTATTGTGCTGCTCCGCCAGATCTTTGAGGTTCTGCCCCAAATCGTCGCTCTTGCGGGTGAGAGCATCCACCTTCTGCTTGAGGGCGCTGATGTTCTTCTCCTGCTCACCGTTACGGTCACGGTTGGTGTCGCCGAGCTTGTTCGCTTCATCCTCTAGGGTCTTGAGCTGCCCGTCAAGATCATTCACCCGAGCGTTAACCCGCTTAGCGTCTGCGGCCAGGCCCTTTTCCGCGTTCGGGTCGGTTTCAGCAGAGACGCTCCTCCACCGGCCCTGCTGCTCAACGATACGCTGATCCATAGGCTTACCGTGGTGCGGTTTCACCTCGTTAGCGTTCTCCACTACCGCTGCGGGGGTGGTAGCCTCACCGGATGCCCCCTCCGAGGGGCTCGCGCTGGCACTTGTACTTGCGGATGCTGAAGGCTCAGCACTTGTGCTCGGTGCCGCTGAAGGCTGATCGTTGGGGGTGTTAGGTTCGGGCGCAGGTTGCGGCTGCTGCTGCCCACCGCCTGCACCGCAGGGGGTAGCCGTGAGGTAGGAACGTAACCGCGCCACCTCATCGGGGCTCAAATGCCCGCCGCGTTCGGTAGAGAGCTCACACAACTGATCTGCGAGCTTCTGATTCTGCTCCTGGGCAGACCCTTCACCGGTAAGCTCTGCCTGAGCCTCCTGAGAAGTCTTATAGATGCGCCCGATACCTTCCTGCAGGCTGTTAGAGGACTCCTTGAGCGAGTTCACGTTGCCACGGATATTCTTAATGGTTTCTTGAACTTTCGCGGTGTCTGCGCTACCTGAATTTTGCGAGTTCAGATAGTCAGAAAGCTGCTGAATAGACGCCTGCAGGTCGCTGTAGTTCTTATTGGCGCCCTTAAGGTAATCCGGTCGCATATCGTTAAGCAGCGAGTCGCTGGCCACGGTCAGACCAATCAGATTAGCCTGCACAGAGGCTGAGGTGCCGTACAGGGCACAGGTCACCGAATCCCCACCGTGATCACGGCACTGTTCGGGGCCGGGGTCTTTCGGACCAATAATCTGCGAAAGGGTCCCCGACAGTTCCCGCTGGCATCCTGCGTTGGCTTGGGCGTAACTGCCAAGCACATCCGCAAGCTGCACCAGATTGGAATAGACAGAGCTGCCGCCATGGGGGGTGGACCGATCCACCGTGCAGGAGTTGCCGCTGGCGTTAACCTTCACGGAAGGGTGCACGGAGGTGTCCCCCAGTGCCGAGTCGAGGGAGCCCACGGTGCGCTCCAGCTGGGTTATCAGCTGAGAATTATTGGTCTGAGCGGTTTTGGAAAGATCAGTTTTCAGATCACGGATCTGGTTGCTGAGCTCCTCCATGCGTTTGGTGAGCTTCTCGTTGCTGCCTTTAAGGTTTTCGGCGGTGCCATTACCCAAAGAACCAGCAGTGGAATCCAGGTTTTTGCGCAGCTCATTAATCTGGTCACTAGCCGAGAGCAGGGTGCCGTTCACATCCGAAACAACCTTCATGGTGCGCTGCAGCAACGCCATCTGGTTCTGGTCGTTCTTATTGAACCCGTTAGTGAGCACGTTTTCACTGGACAAAGAGTCAGCAAACCCCGGCTGCACCGCGATATCGAAGTTAGGAACCTTAAAGTCCTTCGCATCCATCTTTAGCACCAGGGACGCGTTCGCCTCAGTGGTAGGCGGAGTGATGATAGTACCCCACTGCACCACCGCCTTACCGTCCGAGTTGGAACTAATCACACCGTTAGTGGCGTTAGGGTCCTTAGCGTCAAGGCTGCTGCCGGCAACCACCTGATTGGGGGTTGAATTTTCCAGCACCGTGGAAGCGGCAACAGTCAGCGGCACACCCACAAGAGCTTTTTTCTTATGGCTGCTCCCGCCAGCATCATAGGTAATTTCCTGCGGTTTAACACTCAGGTTTTCAACCGAAATTTTAATGGTTAGCGGCCCGGAATACCCCTTAAGCTCATTCAAGTCCGTGCCGTTGCCTTTATTGCTCTGGTACTGCACCGACACACGCACGGGCACATCGTTCACCACATCGCTCACCTTATACTTCACGTCTTTAGTGGAGCTCTGATGGGTGTGCTCATTCACATAAATATTGGTGCTATTGATTGCTTTAACCGACCCGGTGTGGTCAACATTAACGTTCACATTCTGCAGGATATTTGTGGGGTCACTTACCTGCTGTTCGCTTCTGCGGGTCTCTGTGGGGCTGTCATCAGCCGAAGGGGAGTCGGAAGAACACCCTGCGAGCAGCAGCATTAACGCTACCCCCGCCGCCAGAGGTGCCTTGAGCAATCTAGATGCGCGGCGTTTCTTGAGCGTATGGCTGACCGGAGCGTAAGTAGGCACCTGGTGAGCTTTCATAGTTATACTCCTGGTAAAGGCACACGCTTTGGTGGGCCTTTCGTCTCGGTGATAAGCAAAGTAACTTATCCTATCTTACGACTACTCACAATTGTTTTAAGCCAGTTGAGATGTGATAAACGGAATTAGATGGATAATTGGGTAGTGAGATCAACTACCCCAGCTAGTTAGCGGGCGGTATAAAACACACCGATAAAACTACCGGAGAGGATATCTCAGGGTGAAAATTCTGGTTGACCTGCACGGGTTCACGCGTACCTTTGAGTTGGACTATTGGCAGGATAACACCACACTCAGCGACCTTATTCTTGCCGCCGGTGGGCCTCACATCGCCCCCAATGACCCCCTGTATTTGGATGCCCAGCCCCTACAGGGCGCCTCACAGCTGGGGTCAGTTGCGCTGCTGGAGGGCAGTATTATTAGCCAACGCCCCATACCCGTGGCCCAACCGGTACGCGGCTGGAACATCACTCTTGCTGGTGGCACCAGAGCAGGGGACGTAGTGCCCCTTCCGAAGGGCAGGCCCCTCATAGTGGGCCGCTCACCGCAGGCAGACATTGTGCTACCCACCGAAAGCGCCTCATGGGAACATTGCCGCATTGAACGCACCGAAGAAGGCGTGAAAATTACTGACGCCGGCTCCACCAATGGAACCTTCGTCAACGGTATAAAAATACCCGAAGAAGGCGTAGAAACCGACGAGCTTACAGTCATCTACACCGGCGGTGCCGTACTCCTGCTGAGGCCACAACTGGTGGAGCACCCGGCCCCGAAACCCGGAACACTCCCAAACCTCACCCCCGCACGAACCGCCCCGTTTAACCGTCCGCCACGCCCCGGGATGCTTCCCGAGGCGGACCCTATTAAACTCCCCAAACGCAAACAAATCACAAAGCCCTCAAAATTTAGTTATGCAACCGCGCTTAGCCCCCTCGTCTTAGCTGTCGCCATGATCGCTGTTATGGGTGATATTAGGTTCGCTTTTTTTGCGCTTCTAAGCCCTATCGCGATTATTGCCATGTGGGCGGAGCAGCGGTGGCGGTATAAGCGTGATACCCGCGAAGAGGAAGAACGTTTCGCCAAAGACTTAGAAAAACTGCGGCAAGAACTTAAAAATAGTTATGGGTACGAACGTACCCGTCTGCATGAGCAGGCCCCCGACCCTGCCAGTGTGCTACGTCGTGTGCAGCTACCTAGCACTGAGCTGTGGCAACGCCGTTTCTTGTCCCGTGACTTTTTAAGCTTGCATGTTGGATACGGTAACTTTGGCTGGGCCCCAACCCCTGATAATAGTTCGCACCAAGACCGGGAGAAAGAAGTCACCGAGCTTATAGACGCCTCCACCCTTAGTGGTGCACCTGTGATCGCAGACATTTCAAATGCCGGTGTTATTGGTATTGTGGGGGAGCGACAGGGCGCGCTGGCACTCGCTCGTAGCCTGCTCATTCAGGCTGTCACCCATTGCGGGCCTGCTGACACTACTGTTGGTGTGTTCTTTGATAAGGGCAAAGAGGACGAATGGGCCTGGACCTCGTGGCTGCCGCACACTCGGCAAAGCGGCTCCGCTGTTGGGGGCCGCTGGATTTCCAATGACCGGGAGCAATCAATGACGATGCTCAAAAGCTTGCGTCAAGGTATTGACGGGTTGCTTTCCCCTGGGCTGCTATTGCTTATCGATTCCGAAGTCCTCACTGAAGGCCGTGACGCTCCTGCACGCGAATTACTCGGATACGGGCGCAATATAAAGAACGGATCCTCGTTTTCTATAGGCAGTAATAACGCAAAGGACAACCATCGTGTCTCGGGTATTGTAATTGCCACCTCAGAAGAGCAGCTGCCTGCTTCCTGCACCGTGGTGATTAACGTAGAGCAGGACGCTGCCGCCGCTTTTACCGAACCCGAGAAACGCCGTACCGTTGAGGATGTCATTATCGGCGGCATTACCTTAGAAGCCGCGACCACCACTGCACACCAGCTCGCTCAGTTCGATGATCCTGAGCTTGTCATCCCTGGAGCAGGACTGCCCTCGCTGGTGCGCCTGCCTGAACTCACTGGTGTCGGCACCCCCACACCTCAGAAAATTGCTGAAAAATGGCGGAACGCAACCGGGTTCAGTACCGAAATCGGCGTCGGCGACCAAGGCGTGTACACCCTCGACCTCGTCAAAGACGGCCCGCACGGCCTCGTTGGCGGTACCACGGGTTCGGGTAAGAGCGAATTCCTGCGCTCCCTCGTGGCGGGCCTAGCAACCCATAACGACCCCACCCGCCTGAACTTCATCCTCATCGACTTCAAAGGCGGTGCGGCCTTCAAAGCCTGTGAACGGCTGCCGCACACCATCGGCACCATCAGCAACCTTGATGAGCAGCTGGCAAACCGCGCCCTCATCAGCCTCGAAGCTGAAATGGAAAGGCGGCAGCGGCTCTTCGCCGCCGCCGGTGAAGGCGTAGACAATATCACCGAATACCTGGCCACCAACCCACCAGAACCCATGCCGCGCCTACTCCTGGTCATCGACGAGTTCGCCATGCTCGCCAAAGACTTCCCCGATGTGCTCAGCTCACTTGTGAGTGTTGGCGCTGTGGGCCGAACCCTTGGCGTGCACATGATCCTGGCAACCCAGCGGCCCGCCGGCGTGGTGAACAACGATATTCTGGCAAACACCAACCTGCGTGTAGCGCTGCGTGTGCAGTCCAAAGAAGACTCCTCCAACGTGATTGAGGTGCCGGACGCCGCATCTATTGAGCGCTCGCAGATGGGCCGCGCCTACATCAAACTGGGGCAAACCGACATCACCCCCATCCAGACCGCGCTGGTAACCGGGTTCAGCGGCGTCGTTGAACGTGCACCTATTGAGCTGCGTTCCACCAATATTTTTGGGGTCCCTGAAGCACCGCGGGCTCTCCCGAAGCCGAAGAAAACCGATGCGAACGATCTTGACAACCTCATTGATGCCATCATCAAGGCTGGTACTGAACAGGGTGTAGGGCAGCCCCGTAAGGTCTGGCCTAATGCTCTGGGGGAGCGCGTGCCCCTTGCGGGGTTCACTAACCCTGATGATGATCCTGGAACGGCTGACACTGATACCCTGGATATTGGCGCTGTTCAGGGCACTACTGTGTTTTTTGCACTTGCTGATATCCCTCATGAGCAGAGGCAGATTCCACAGGGCTGGGATATGGAGCGCAGTAATCTGCTGATGGTGGGTGCCCCCGGTAGCGGCACCAGCACATCTCTCATTTCTTTGGCACTTACTTTGTGTTTGCATTCCCACCCGGATGAGTTTGATATGCTCATCCTTGATATGGGCGCGGGTACTCTAGCGCCATTGCAGAATTTACCCCATGTGAGTTCCTACGTGGGCCCGGGTGAGGGCGCTAAGGAGCGGCAGACGAGGTTCCTAAGGCACCTGATGGTTGAACTTGATCGCCGCCGCTCCAACCCGTTTGGCAATCGCAGGATTGTAGTTCTGGTGGACGGGTTTGGCACGCTTAAGGATGAGTTTTCTGAGTACACGGGCACCGATTATTTGAGCGCTTTTTACCGTATTTATTCTGATGGGCCTGCCTTGGGAATGCATATTGCGATGACCAGTAGTCGTATAAAGGGTATACCGTCAGTGGTGGATGATGTGTCATTGCAGCGGTGGTTGTTTCACCTGGCCGATCCGTACGATTATTCGGGGTATAAGATTAGGGGCACAGATATCCCTGCCCCAGTACCGGGTCGGTGTGTAGAGAGCTCCACCATTCGACAAATGCATGTGGCGACCCCCGTTTTGGGTACTGAGTCTGCTGTTAAACAGGTGCAGCAGCGTTGGGGCGAGGCAGATAAGCCGGACGTGATTGGGCAGCTCCCATCGCTGGTGCCGCTTTCGACGTTGGCAGCCCAGCCGGAGATTACTCATGATCGCTGGGTGATTCCTGTGGGTATTGCTGAGCATAATTTGCAGCCGGTTTCGCTGGAACTGTATGAAGGAGAGCACGCCCTGATTGGTGGTTCGCCGCGTTCGGGTAAGAGCTCCCTGCTACAGGCGATCGGTGATTCAGTGGTACGGTTACGTGAACAGCATCCGCAGGGGGTGAACGGTTTAGGTACTCCGCAGGTGTGGGTGATTTGTGGCAGGCGCTCCCCATTGTTGAACCATCCGTTTGATCGGATTGCCACGAAACCTGAACAGATTGACGTTATGATCTCTGATGCGGGTATGACGACGGCCCCGCTCCTGCTGCTGATTGATGATGCTGAGCGTATTGATGATAGTAAGAATTCTATTAAGAGCTTGGTGGAAGGTGATTACCCCTTGGTTCATGTGGTAGCAGCTGGTAAACCCGACGAGATACGCACCATGTATTCGCACTGGCTGAAGGATGTACGTAAGTCACGTACGGGTGTGCTGCTGCAACCGAACGTTGACTATGATGGAGATATTTTCTCGATAACATTGCCGCGCCGTTCCCCCGTTGCTCTTACGACTGGGCGTGGGTACGTGGTAGTGGGAGGGTCGTCGGTACTTGCACAAGCGGTTAGCCCGGACGGCACAGAGTAGCCCTAGACTTTCAAAGATGTTAAGGGCTATAGGCAAGCGGTAGAGGGCTAAGAGCTGCTGTTAGCTAACCTATAGCTACCTCTGCCGCTGCTTTACCCGAGATCACTGCCTGATGTTACAGATGAAAGGCTGTTACCGTCGTTGTGTTTTTCGGCGAACCGACCCTTGAAGCTCCCGCGCATACACACCCAACGAACTCACTAACACAT
>ERZ773079.1029-NODE-1029-length-17271-cov-5.066798_pt1 | contig 17271 bp, 18 predicted proteins | sample MGYA00511355_ERZ773079 | MGnify/ENA primary metagenome ERZ773079 (study PRJEB29015, sample SAMEA2737979) | human oral metagenome | biome: human oral; feature: human-associated habitat; material: dental | place: China | collected 2117 ... | reverse complement strand
CTCTATCGTATCGCGGCGAATGAGCGGACGCGCTGCATCATGAACCAGAACAATATCTGCCTGCTTCGATACGAACGCCAATCCATTGCGAATGGAATACTGACGCTCCGAACCTCCCTCCACCACACACCATGGAGCCAGCCCTTTGACACGCCCGAGGATGTTTTTCACAGGCTCTATTTCATCAGCGCCGACAACGATGATGAGTTCACCGACATCGGGTACCTTAGAGAACGTAAGCAGAGTTCGAAGGAGCATTGGCTTGCCAGCGAGCGTCAGAAAGACCTTATTCAATCCGACATGCATGCGGTGTGCCTGCCCCGCAGCCGGAAAAACCACACTAACCATTATGATGGTATCCTTCCTAAACAAATTTCATCGAGCCGGTTTGGCAAAGATCATCCGCCCTGCGGCGGTCTGAAGTGCAGAGGTCACCTCTACGGGAATGATCTCGTTCATGCAGCGAAACCCTCCATCAACAACGATCATAGTTCCATCATCTAAATAGGCAAGCCCCTGCCCGTGCTCCTTCCCCGGGCGAACAATCTGCACGGTCATCACATCGCCAGGGATCGCAACAGGTTTCACTGCATTGGAAAGCGCATTGATATTGAGAACAGACACGCCGCGCAGCTGCGCAACTTTGTTGAGATTAAAATCATTTGTAATGATTTTTCCGCCAACAGCCTGTGCCAACTGGAGTAGTTTAGAGTCCACCTCAGCAATATCCTCAAAATCCACCTCGGTGATCTCCACCTTCATGCGGGATTCCTTACGGATCTTTTGCAAAATATCCAGCCCGCGGCGTCCCCGAACCCGCTTGAGCGCGTCAGCAGAATCTGCAATATGCTGCAGCTCTTCAAGAACGAACACGGGAATGAGGAGTGTCCCCTCAAGAAAGCCCGTTTCACAAATGTCGGCGATGCGTCCGTCGATAATGACACTCGTATCGAGCAGTTTATACTGCCGTTCCATTGGAACTTCCCTCTGCTGCACCAGCTGCACGGAGCGCCCTTCCCGTACACGTGAGAGATCTCGAAAAAAACGCGGTGCAAAATCGAATGCCTCTGCGAGTTCCTGCTGCTTTTTCACCATAATATGTGCACCCAGATAACCAAGTACGATACTGAACAGCACAGGAATATAATCACCAATGACCGGAATACTGGAAAATGAGTCGCCTAATAAGCGAGCGATAATAAGTCCGACAAAAAGTCCTATGGCCCCGGTAATGACGTCACGCGTCGGCATCTTGCCGAGCTGTCCTTCTACCCAGATGGAAAAACGCTTGAGGCGTCCGATGAGAAATGGTGAGAGAAAAAATCCGATGCCGCCGCCAATAAATATTCCGAGCACAATGCAGAGAACCCCCGCAAGCGTTAGACTAAAGATCCCAAGCTCTGTCTGCCAAAGCTCCGTTGAAAGATAACGCGTCGCTGTGGGTGCAGCAAGCTCCAATAATGTACCGCCTGCAATGGCTGTAATGAGGACGATGAAGAACCGCAATACGCGATTGAGTAACAACGATTCACCTCCCCTCAGTAAGATTGGAATTGGCTTCTTCAGTATAATAGAAAAAATGAACCTTGTCAAAAGACACATTGATGGAGAAGAACCCAGAAAAGAACCCATTTTCCTATTGACATCTATTGGCTTCCACGTATAATGATAACCGTATTCACTCATCATTTTCAAATATTTCAGGAGGCGGCCGCGTGCTTCCCTAATCTACAATTATAATATAGGAGGTTTTATAAAAACATGTCGCTGAAAGGAAAAATTTATCAAGGAAGATATGCCCTGCTGACGCTAGCCGTTCTGACATGCATCGGCACGCCAACAATCTGTGCAGCAGATGCAAAGACCGAGAGAAGCTCTGACGTTTCCACGAAAGACATTCACGTGGAAGTGGACTTTGAAAAAGAGATGCTGAAAGAGGCTCCGGAGACAAAGACCATCATCACGCGCGAAGATCTCGACCGCAAGGGTGCACGCACGCTTTCTGACGCACTTGCTGCCGAACAAGATATTCAAATGGGCACTGATAATATGGGACGCAAGACCGTCGCAATCCGTGGAGCGGAGGCGCGGCACACGCTCATTCTCATAGATGGCCGCAGGCTTGCCGGAGGTCTCAGTAAATACTATGGCGCTACGGACGAAGTCAACCGCATCGGTCTTGATGATATCGACCACATCGAAATCATCCGCGGCTCCGGTACAACACGGTTCGGCGCTGATGCCATCGGCGGTGTCATCAATATCATCACAAAGGTCTCACACAAGCAGCGTGTCCGCCTGACAACGGAGGGCACATGGCTCGATCAGGGCGGCAGTCAATACAACCACAGCATCGGTTATTCGACGGGAAAACTTGGCAAGGGGATCTACATGGATTTCTCCTATGGTTGGAACAAGACCGCACCGTTTCTCTATGACAAAGACGGCTCATCCATGCAATACTATGGAAAGCGCAACCCAATGAGTGCACGTGTTGAGATCGACTTTAGCAAGGGCGAAACACTCACCTTGTCCGCTGACAGGATCAAAGAGGATTTGGATAAAGATACCCCCCTCGGCACCATGTTTAAAATGAATGCGCATGACGACGCTTGGCGCAACAACTTTAATATCGACTGGAAGAAACAGACATCCCGTGCCGATTTTCGTCTGCGTGCCTACACAACAAAGCATGATTCCGATGTGAATTACAGCGTTGGACCGATTATACCGGGACGCCCGCCCTATCGTCATTTCTACTTTGACTACTTTACCCGTGAGGATCGTGTCCTGGAAGCATCCATAGGTATGATGGCACACGACAAACACTACGTAACAGTCGGTGCCGATTACCATGACGAAAGCGGTGAAGGCACCCGCATTTATGTACCGGGACAGACCCCACGGCAGAAAACTAGGATCTATACATTCCCAAATCCAAGTGATCCTTCTGATCCCAACAAGCGTTCCTTTACCGGTGATGTCTATGAAACCTCACTCAACTACTACAGTGCCTATATCTCGGATGACTGGCAGGCAGGAAAGAAGCTGCTCGTTATTCCTGCTCTGCGGTATACGAACCACAGCCATTTCGGCGTGAATGTCTCTCCATCCATCGGTGCAACGTACAAGGCATCCCGTCATGTGCGGTTCAAGGCAAACATCGGAATGAGTTTCGCGACAGGCGGGATCGCAGAGCTCTATCACGACTGGGAGATGTATGAGCCGTCACTGAACGCTACACCGCCCATCCGCAACGGTTGGCTGTTTGAGGGGAATCCCGGACTAAAGCCTGAAAAGGCACTCAATATGGACATTTCTGTCGAAAAAGATTTCAATAAAAAGACAAATGCAAAGATCACGCTCTTCCGCAACGATTACCGAGACTACATGCAAATCATGTATAAGGGTGAAAAGGACAGCAAGAATCTCTATGGACGTACTTACTTTGATCGGCAAATAGTGTATCCGAGCAGCTGGAGCTCATATAACTATGACGATCTTGTAAACAACCTCAACGCAGCGAACAGTTGGAGCGATGTCGAAAACAACGTCCTTGATGAGACGGATTTTGCATCCGGCATTCCTGCTACGGATGATATCTATACCTATGAGAACATCGCCAAAGCACGTACGCAGGGCATTGAAGCAGAGATGACACATCAACTCACAAATGATTTCAGCATCAAGGCAGGCTATACCTACCTCAATGCATATGATCGTCAGACGGGCAAGCGTCTCGAGGGACGCGGACGGCACATGCTCAATCTCACGATGAACTATAATGATGCAAAGCATGGGTGGCGTGCTACACTGTGGGGTGACTATACACGGAATTACCTGGATATCCGCGACCGCATCGCAACGGGACGCCTCACTGGCAGCGGCGCCAGGAACTTGGAACACGTCGAATTTACCGATCCCAATACAGGAAAGGTATATCGTATGTTCCGAAACGAAAATGACGCGAAAGAATATATGCGCGGCGACATTCAGCACGATTCCAGCCGTGAGAAGGTTGCCCGCGAAAAGAACTACGGCATGTGGAACCTCATGGTCGAGAAGGACTACCACCACTTCCTCACGTTCTATGCCGGCATCACCAATCTGTTCAACCATCACGACCCATACCTTGGGATGGGCGGGCGCATCTACCGCTTCGGCATGCGCATGACATTCTAATTTATATAAAGGAGACAATGATATGTCAGGTTTTGAAAGTGCAGTACATCTCTTCCACAGCGGCGGACTGGTCATGTATCCCCTGCTGCTGCTCTCGCTGATTACCATCGCAATTGCGGTGGAACGGTTCTACTACTACCGCATCAACCGTAAGGGCTCGCGGGTATTCTTCCAGGGAGTTTATCACGCCGCCATGCAAAAGGACTGGAGCACCATCACCAAGCTCGTCCAGGAGTTCCCCTCCGCCATCAGCCGTATCATCGAGAGCGGCATGGAGAATGCAGGAACGGAGGCATCAATGAAGGGTGCATTCGCTGACCGCATGTCCATGGAGGCGATCAACTTCCGCCGCTATCTCGACTATCTGAGTGCGATTGTTACGATTGCCCCGCTGCTCGGCCTCCTTGGCACGGTCACAGGAATGATTCAGACGTTCAGCGTTCTGGATGCGGGCGGCGGTGCGGCTGCCATTACGGGCGGTGTTGGGGAGGCACTGGTCGCGACAGCAACCGGTCTTTGCGTGGCGATCATCGCCTTCTGCGTCTACACCTATTTCAGCCATCAACTCGATGCGATTGTCACGGACACGGAGCGTCTCTGCACCACGATTGTCACGGCGAAGAAAGAAAGTTGGGCGGCACAATGAATTTCAACGATTATCGTCTCAAAAAGAAGCCTGAGTTCATGATCATCCCGATGATTGACATCATCTTCTTCCTGCTCGTCTTCTTCATGATGAACAGTCTGCAGACGGTCGCCCAGAAGGCACTTGCTGTGCAGCTCCCGCAGGCGCAGACGGCGACGGCACCGGCACAGCTTCCCATCATCATGACGATCGACGAAGAGGGACATATTACCGTTGACAATCATCCCGTAAGCATCACAGAGTCCGCAGCCATCATGAAGCAGCACATGGAGGAAAACCCGAATGCGGCGGTCGTCCTTCAGGCGGACAAGCGCACGGCACACGGTCAGGTGGTCGCTGTAATGGATATGCTCAAAGGGGCAGGCGTAAAACGTCTCTCGATCGCCGCACAGCAGAAGGGATAGGTCTATGGAGCAGCATCTCTCATAGAGAAGAGCCTATATTACCTCTGCCGTCATCCACTTCGTCATCTTCCTCCTGCTTGCCATTGGTCTTGGTGCCGTTGTCGCGAAACAGGAACAGCAGGTCTATGAGATCGATCTGCAGGCCTCGGACTTCAGCCAGGGCAGCGGGCATGAGGGCGGCGGAAGTGCAGAAAGTCTCTTCCCCGAGCCACTAAAAGCAGAGGAGGTTGCAAAACGCGTCGAGACGGTACAGCAGATGCCGGTGCCCATAACGCCGTCCACAGCTGCCGTCCCATCCCCGGATGCAGTAACCATACCGGATGCGGCATCACCTGCTGCATCAGCGACAGATTCCTCCGCTGCACCATCCTCCCCAAGCGGTTCTGTCTCAGGTACCAGCGGCGGCGGAGAAAGCGGCACAGGTGCGGGGTTAGGAAACGGCAGCGGCGACAGCACGGGTGATGGACAAGGCGCCGGTGCCGGAGCGGGGGCAAGTCAGGGATCAGGGGACAGTACGGCACCTGGTACAGGCACCGCACCATTTGATGTGGCAGGATTCCGTGCAGCGGTCGATGCGAACAAGCAATATCCCTACATGGCAATGAAACGTCACCTTGAGGGCACGACAGGGATCACCACAACGATCAGTGCCTCAGGGGCAATTACGAGTGTCGTCGTCAGCTCCTCCTCCGGACACAGCGAACTGGACGAGGCGGCAGTCGCAGCAGCGTATGCCGTCGGCAGCTATCCGAATCCCACTGGCGCGACAAAGATCATAGACAGCAACGTCAAGTTTTATCTTGAATAAAGAAAGATGAGCTATGGGAAACCATTCCCCATAGCTCGTCTTTTTTTATTTTTCTTCCAGAAGCTGCACGAGCTCATCGTAGTCGCGCCGCAGCTGCTCATGCTCGTCCAACAGCTGCAGGACGGTGAGTACAGCAATGCGCTGGACGTCGAAGCTGCGTGCTTTTTTAGACATCTCCTTGATGCGTCGGTCACATTCTGTCGCGAGATGCTTTAGGCGGTCGGGTTCGTCGGTCTTGAGCTGATAGGTCTGTCCGAATATCTCAACGACGACCCTTTGTGTCGTCTTTTTTTCCTCTGTCATGGCCCTTCACCGCCTTTATCCACGAAGCTGTGCATGAAGCTGTTCCTCAACCGCCTGCAGGATCGCGGCGAATGCAGCATCCACTTCCTCATCGGTCAACGTCTTGTCATCGGACTGGAAGTGCAGATGGAACGCCATGCTCTTCTTACCTTCCCCGACCTGTTTCCCTGCGTAGATATCAAAGAGTGTTGCATGACGGAAGTACTTTCCGCCCTTCTTTGCAATGACGCGCTCGATCTCTGCCGTCGTAAGATCAGCATCCACGATAATGGCAAGATCACGTGCCGATGCCGGATACTTCGGCAGTGGCTTGATCGTGCTCTTTTTCCTGCGATAGCGCAGCAGTGTCTCCGCATCCATCTCAAAGACATAAACGTTCTGTCCAATACCGAAGTTTGCTGCGACCGTCGGATGAATTTCACCAAGAACCGCAATCACGTCGCGCCCCTTCTTGAAAAAAGCGGTCTTGCCGGGGTGCATGGCAAAATGCTCACCGCGTTCCACAGTATATTTCTGTACACCGATGACGGTGAGGAAGCGTTCCAGGACTCCCTTGGCATCGTAGAAATCTACCACAGTATTATCTGTATCCCATGCAATGGGACTGCGCCGCCCCGTGAGAAGACCTGCCACCTTCAGCTTTTCCTCCGCGAGTTCCGTCAGTGGCAATGCCTTTGGGAAGAAGACAGGGGCAATGTCAAAGAGGCGCAAATCAAGATTCTTTCGGGCAACGTTGCGTGCCGCATTTTCAAGAATGCTCGTCAGGAGTGTTGTACGGACAAGCGGATACTCATCGGTCAGCGGGTTCATGATGGGAATTGCCCGACGAAGACGGCTGCCCATCGGTACGCAGAGTTTATCCAGAGCCGTTTCACTCGTAAAGCTGAACGAAAGTTCCTCGGTCATGCCGAGGGAGGCAAAGGTCTCGCGCATGGTATCGACAAACGCCTGCATCTCACTGACCGATCCCTGCAGAACTGCCCCCGACGGCATCTTCGATGCGATGTTGTCAAAGCCGTAGAGCCGCGCAACCTCCTCCGAGATGTCCTCCATCAGCGTCACGTCTCCGCGCCATGAGGGAACGACGACGCGATAGGTCTCACCCCCCTGCTCCTCGACGATAAAACCGAGGGAGCGCAGTGCCGATGCCATCCACTCGCCCGGGATGTTCGCGCCGATGCGCTCCGCGACGGCGCGCACACTGAACGTGAGCACGGTCGGGACGCGCGGTGCCGGATATATGTCAATCGTCCCCTCTGCTGCTGTACACGCCCCCATCTCTGCGAGGAGTTGTGCGGCACGCGTCACAGCACGAATGGTCTCCGTCTCATCCACGCCGCGCTCAAAGCGTCCAGAAGCCTCAGAGTGCAGCCCAATGCGCCGCGCCGTACGTCGAATGGTCGCTCCATGAAAGGACGCCGCCTCGAGGACGACAGCCGTGGTGGCATCTGTAACCTCGGAAATGAGTCCGCCCATGATGCCGGCAAGCCCTGTGGGCTTCTCACTGTCGGCAATAACGAGCTCATCCCCGACGGCGATGCGGTTTGAATCATCCAGCGTATGGAGCTGCTCCCCTGCGTGTGCGCGCCGCGCCGTCAGCGTATGTCCTGCGATACAGTCGTAGTCGTACGCGTGGAGGGGCTGTCCCAGCTCCAGCATGACAAAGTTCGTCACGTCGACAACATTGTTGATCGAGCGGATGCCCGCACTGCGCAGACGATCCACCATCCATGCGGGCGTGGGTGCGACCTTCACATCGCGCAGGACACGCGCGGAGAAACGGCGGCACAGCTCCTTGTCGTCGATGTGAATGGAGACGAGATCCGCAGCGCGTACGCCCGCCGATTCCTGCACCTCAATCGACGGCATACGCAGCTTCCTGCCAGTCAGCGCGGCGACTTCCCGTGCAATGCCGATCACACTGAAGCAGTCCGCACGGTTGGCCGTCAGCTCAAACTCGAGCACCACATCGTCAAGGCCGAGCACCCGTGCCGCAGGAATCCCCACAGGCGTATCGGGCGGCAGAATGTAGATGCCGTGCACCTGTTCATCAGGCAGTCCCTCGATATCCATCGCGAGCTCCCCCGCAGAGCACATCATTCCGTTGGATACGACACCGCGAAGCTTCCCCTTTGAGATCTTCTTCCCGTCGGGAAGGACAGCACCGACCATGGCAACGGGAACCACATTTCCCTCACGCACATTCTGTGCACCTGTTACAATCTGGAGGAGGGCATCGCCCCCCATGTTCAGCTGGCAGACGAGCAGATGATCCGAGTCAGGATGCGGCGTAATTTTCTCAATACGCCCCGTAATGACCTTCTCCAGTCCCTTATCCGCACGCACAATATGCTCCACAGGAACACCAGCCATCGTCAGACGGTCAGCGATTTCCTCTGCCGTCTCATCAATATCCACATAGTCCTTCAGCCATTTAATGGAAACCTGCATAGTCCCGCCTCCTTAGAATTGATGTAAGAAACGCACGTCGTTGTCGTAGAACAGGCGCAGATCATCCACGCCGTACGCGAGCATTGCGATGCGCTCTACGCCCATGCCAAATGCGAAGCCCGAAACTACATCGGGATCGTAGCCGCTCATGCGCAGGACGTTCGGGTGCACCATGCCCGCGCCGAGGATTTCGAGCCAGCCCGTGCCCTTGCACACGCGGCAGCCCGCACCATGGCAGGCGGAGCAGGATATATCGACCTCGGTGGACGGCTCTGTGAACGGGAAGAAGCTCGGGCGAAAACGCACCTTGGCATCGGCGTCGAAGAGCTCATGCAGGCACAGCTCAAGCGTTCCTTTGAGATCGGCAAAGGAGATTCCCTTGTCGATGACGAGCCCCTCCACCTGCGTGAACATCGGCGAATGCGTCGCATCGTAGGAGTCGCGGCGATAGACGCGTCCAGGTGCAATCATGCGGATTGGCGCATTCGGCTCATTCTTCTGCATCGTACGTGCCTGTACCGGCGACGTCTGCGAACGCAGGAGTATATCTTCGGTGATATAGAATGAGTCCTGCATATCGCGCGCAGGGTGATCTTTCGGCAGATTCAGTGCCTCGAAGTTATAGTAATCCGTCTCGATCTCCGGGCCTTCCTCCACCGTAAAGCCCATTCGCAGGAAGATCTGCTTGATATGGTTCAGCGTAATCGTGAGCGGATGAAGATGCCCGACCTCTCCCGTGCGTCCGGGAAGGGTAACATCAATCTGCTCGGCTGCGATCTTTGCGGCAAGTTCACGGTCTGCCAGCTCAGCGGATTTCTTTGCGAGCAGTTCCTCCAGCTCGGCTCGTGCCTCATTGACGATCTTGCCGATGCGCGGCCGCTCTTCCTGTGCAATCGCCCCCATGCTGCGCATAAGGGTCGTCAGCTCTCCCTTCTTGCCAAGAATTTTGACGCGAATATCGTTGAGCTCGCTCAGCGAGCCCGCCGTCTCTGCAATCGCAGCTCGGGCACGCGCCTTGAGTTCTCTGATCTTTTCGTCCATAACATCCTCCTGTATGCACACGAAGTCACGGTCCGAGCCGCTCCGTCGATTCGATGAAAAAACAATTCTCAGTGTACCATATTTAGGTAAAAAAATCCATGAGAGGCGGATAATTTGACATATCTGTGGTGCCCATGAACAGCAAGCCTCACGATCACAAAAATTTTACAGGCAGCAACAGGCCAAATGATTGAACAAGCGATTCTTTTATAGTATGCTATAAGAACCGGCAGTACATTCAGTCCGTTTTCTCGGTACAGTACTACGGTACAACGACCACGATACATTCCCTCATCCATCAAGGAGGTTCTCATGGACGCACTGATCAGGAGTTCTGCGGAGCTGCTTGCAAAGCCAACCAGTCTCTTTGCGCTGCTGGCTGTTCTGATCTTGATCCTCGGCTATCTGCAGACGCGCCGCATTCACTTCACTACCCATATGCTCATCAACGTCGCGCTCATGTTGGCACTCACAATCGTACTGCATCAGCTGCGCATCTTTCATATGCCGCAGGGCGGGAGCGTCACTATCGGCGGAATGATTCCCCTCCTCTTTCTCACTTACCGCTATGGAGCTGGCATTGGCTGCCTCGCAGGCTTCCTTTACGGGATGATTAACCTCATGCAGGATGCGTTCATCCTGCACCCCCTGCAGGTGCTCTTTGATTACCCGCTGCCCTATATGGCTCTTGCAATCGCCGCCGTACCTGGGCGGATCTTCGCGGGAGCTGCTCTCGCCTTTGCGGCACGCTTCGCCTGTCACTTTATCTCGGGGGCAGTGTTCTTCGGTTCATACGCGCCGGAGGGAATGTCGCCTTATCTGTATTCCCTCGTGTTCAATGCGACCTACCTCGTCCCCGAGGCGGTGATCTGCTTTATCCTGCTGCGCGTACTCCCCGTGCCGCGCCTCCTCGCCGCCATGGATCGGCAAACACCGCTCTATGGGGCGAAGCTGACGCTGTAATGGCTTAGGGAATGACTGATATCCGGGCAGCCCTCACATTTCAGCAGTGAGTCCTTAGCTGTCCTCGTACGTGCGCACGCGCAGGGTCAGCCCGCGCTTCGCACAGATCTCACGGCAGAGGGCGATCTCCTCCTCGTTCTCCACCTTCTCCACGACCGTAAGAACGACATGGGGAATGTAGGGCTTGCAGTGTTCGGCAAAAGTGAGCATTGCCTCATAGGAGCCGATGCCGAACTTCGAGCGCGTGAGCGCAAGATAGCGTTCGGCATTCGATGCATTGAGACTGATGGAAATGGTGTCGAGCAGTCCCGCAAAGCGCTGTGCAAAGACCATTCCGTGCTCAAGCTCACCCAGCCCATTCGTGTTGACGCGCGTCGGTATCTGCGGATGATACTTCTTGACATGACGCAGTACATCGAGCACCGTGTCAAGACGCATCAGCGGCTCACCAAAGCCGCAGCATACAACCTCGGATACGTATTCCCACGGCAGGTGATCAAGCTGCTCCGTGATCTCGGCAAGTGTCGGATCGTGGTCGATCCAGAGTGAGGACTCCTTCGCCATTTCTTTCATGCTGCGCAGGCAGAAGACACAATCACAGTTGCAGGAATTGGTGATATTAATATAGACGGCACGCTTACCCTCAGGCTGCTCGCGCAGGCTCGCCTCCATCGGCAGGTAACGTCCGCCCGCATGGGTCGCATAAACAATCATAATATACTCCTAATCATACACAGAAATGAGAAAAGCTGCCAATATGGCAGCTTATTTTTGGTAATCACTCACAGTTTTGTCAGTTCCCCCATAAACTCCTCAAAGGGCAGCCCGTAGTTCCATGGCAAATCCAGTTCTTCCGCAAAGGAAAGACAATGCCCAATAAAGGCAGCAGCACATTTCGCCCCCTCAGAGAGGGAGATGCCGCGCACGAGGGATGCCGCAACAATTGCTGCAAATATATCACCGGAACCGGAGCGGTCACGGCCTATTTTTACGTTATCAAAGGAACTGCCAACACCAGCCTCATAGAGATACGTACGCACACAGTTCCCCGCATGGAGGCCTGTAATGATGACATCCTGCGGTCCCATCGCAGCAAGCCGCTTTGCCATCACCAAGAGTTCGTTCTCTGTCACCTCGCCGTCTGCCGGATACGGCAAATCGAGAAGCTGACACGCCTCCGTAAGGTTCGGCGTCACGACATCGGCGTGCGGCAGGAGCTGACGCATCTTTGCACAAAGTGCGGGTGTATAAGAGGAATAAAGCCTGCCGTTATCCCCCATCACAGGGTCGACGATGATCAGTGTATCCCTGCCTTTGAAACGATGCACCGCATCCAATACTACCTCAATTTGTTCCTCCGAGCCAAGGAACCCCGTAAGGATTGCATCAAAATCGAGACCGTTCTCCGTCCAGTTCTCCATATAGGGGCGCATATGCGCTGTATAGTCATCAAGATAGTGCTTGTGAAAGCCCGTATGTACGGAAAGAATTGCCGTGGGGAGCGGGCATGCCTGGACGCGCATCGCGGAGATCAGCGGAAGCTGCACCGTCACCGAACAGCGTCCAAATCCTGTCACATCATTGATGAGGGCAATCCGTTTCTGCCGCGCCGTCAACGGTTATCCACCCGTTCCGGTACGCAGTCGTGCTGAGAGAGGCGTTCCCATGCGAGTGTTTCGTATTTCGTCCCTGGAATGCCATAGTTCGCGTATGGATCAATCGAAATCCCGCCGCGCGGAAGAAACTTTCCCTGCACCTCGATATATTTCGGCGCCATCAGCTGAATCAAATCTCTCATAATAACATTGACCACATCCTCATGAAAATCCCCATGATTGCGAAAGCTCACAAGATAGAGCTTTAATGACTTGCTCTCGACCATGCGCTCTGCCGGCATATAGGAAATGTAGATTGTCCCATAGTCCGGCTGTCCTGTGATTGGGCAGAGCGTCGTGAACTCAGGGCAGTTAAAGCGCACCCAGTAGTCATGATCTGCATGCTGATTCTGGAAGGTTTCCAATGCCTCAGGTGCGTAATCGTAACCGTAATCCGTCCGCTGCGCCCCAAGGGATGTCAGTCCCTCTTGATTTTTTTCTCGTGCCATTACATCCCCAAAAACTTTTTCTCAAATGCCTCCTGCGGCTCGGGGCGTCCAAATAAATACCCCTGGATGGTATCCGTCTTGCAGATTCTGACAAGGCAGTCATACTCATCCTGATGTTCCACGCCCTCAATGCAGGTAGTCTTACCGATACTGTGGCAGAGATCCACCGTATACTCGACTAATTTCTGATCAAAATTATTATCCAGAATTCGCATAACAAACGCACGATCGATCTTAATGATGTCACAGTTCAAATTCTTAAGCGAAGACAGAGATGAGTAGCCCGTGCCGAAATCATCCATGGCAATTTTGATGCCATGCATCCGGAATGAGTCAAACTGTGCATTCACAAATTTCAGGTCGCTGATAATCTTGCTCTCTGTAAGCTCAAGTACGACTGCATCTGCCGGCATATCGTGCCGCCGCAGACAGTCCTTGACAAACTCCAGGAACGAAAGGTCCTTAATCTGCTCATAACTCATATTGACACTCATGCGGAATTCTGGAATCTTCTTCCGCCACTCTTTACAAACGCGCAGGGCCTGCTCAAAGATCCAGCGTCCGACGGGAACGATCGTCTTGGTCTCCTCGAGAATACGAATGAACTCCATCGGGGCAACCATATTCCCCTTTTCGTTTTTCCAGCGAAGAAGCGTCTCCGCCCCAACGAGATGCTGGTCATCTCCTGCAATCTGCGGCTGAAAGTACAGCTCAAAGTTACGGCATCCCGCCTTGACATCCTCGAGGATCTGTTCCTGTATCGTCAGCGAGCGGAGCCAACGATTGTATACGGCTTTGGAGAACTCACTCAGACGGTTCTTCCCTCCTGATTTTGCCGCATCCAGTGCTGCCTGTGCGTACTTATGCAGGACAAGTGGGTCTCGTGCCGACTGCGGATAGAATACCATTCCTGCCGATACAGTGACAAGATACTGACGCCCGTCATAGACCTGCGGATGGGCAAACTCCCGCTGGACACGAATAAAGAATTCCTGCAGCATCTCCTCATCTGCCCCTGGGTAGATGAGACCGAACTCATCTCCGTCCAGACGATAGAGTGCAAGGCGACGCGGAACATTTTGGAGAATACGCTCTGAGATCTGACGCAGAATAATATCACCGACCTCATGATTGAAGGCTTCATTAACCGTACGGAAGTTATCAATCCCCATGACGAGCAGTCCGCCGCCGCGCCCTGTTTCACGTGCCTCACGCAATGCATTTCCCAGATCCTCAATGAACTGGTAGCGATTGAGCAGCCCCGTCACGACATCGGCCGGATTGCGCCGTGCCAGCTGACTGATCGTCCCAACGAAAAGATTCGGCTGTCCATCCGCAGACACACCAATCTTTCCTTTCAGACGCAGCCATGCATATTCGCCCTTGGCATCACGCATACGAAAGTTGAGCGAACGCTCCCGCTCTTCTGTCGATCCTGCCAAGGATGAAAATATCGCCGTAAACGCCTGTCGATCCTGCGCCTCGACAAGAGGCGAAAGAAGATCTGAAATATGCATCAATGTCTCCGCCGGAAGATCGTAGATACGAACAAATGCCGGCGAAGCAAGGAACACATCCGCAATTGGATCCATCATAAAGAGGTAATCCGGGCTGGTATTCTTCATCAAATCAAATAGGAGCTTGTTTTGTTTGAGTATCGGGCTCAGCGGGATCTTCTTCTTTCCTGCCATATTCCTTGCCTCTTTTCTCTATCCCAGTCACATGCAAAAAGAAATGTCTGTCCCCGTATTATATACTTTTTCCAACATCCATGCAACCAATCCACAGGACAGAAACGCCCCCGCCGCCGACAATCACTCCCCTGTACTTTCTTGCTGACACAGAATAATTCCCGAGATTCTTTTGGCAAATTGACTTGAAAAGTATGTGCTTTTTTATTATGATACATTAAGGCAGTATGAATAAAGTCCATAAAGGAGGTGCAGACCATGGCTGTGCTGGAGTTGACACGGGAAACATTTTACACGGAAGTTCTGCAGGAAAAGCGGCTGGTCATCGTCGATTTTTGGGCCGCCTACTGTACACCATGTCGTATGCTCATCCCAGTATTGGAAGAGATCGCAGCAGAGCGCAGTGATGTCAAGATCTGTAAGCTCAACGTGGATGAAGCACAGGATATCGCCGAACGATACGGCGTAATGAGTATGCCAATCCTCATTTTCTTCAAGAATGGTGAACCGATCAACGAGTCCATTGGGCTTATCTCAAAAGAACGTTTGCTGGCAATGCTTCCAAAACAACAATAAAAACACCAGATATAGCATAGACTGCTGCGCAAAGATCACACACTTGTGCAGCAGTTTTTTGGAATCACGGATCCAATGAAATCCCTCAGACGGGCGAAGGTTTTTTGCTCGTCTGAGATGAAAAATCAGGCGCATTGCAGTGTACTTCGGCAGATGTTTCGCCGAAACGCGGACAAAAAATACGTCAAGAGGATGGGTCTGAATTTATCTCCTTAAATCCCTGCATACTTGCGCTGACGTATCGCTTCATAAAGGATGGCTGTGGCAGCAGCAGCGACGTTGAGCGACTCTGCCCGTCCACACATGGGAACATAGAGATGCTGTCCTGCGCGCAGAAGCCGCTCCGACACCCCGTTTGCCTCGTTGCCGAGGACGACGAGCGACGGACGGGACAGCTCCGCCGCAAAATGTGTCACGGCATCCGTATCACAGGCGGCAGCATAGAAACACAGAACATTTTCCTTTGCGAAGCGGACGAGGTCTTCTTCATCCACGCCAGTGACAAAGGGCAAATAAAACAGCGATCCCATCGCCGCACGAACAACTTTGCTGCCATATACATCCGCACAGCCGCGCAGGAGGATCACCCCAGATGCACCTGCCGCATCTGCTGTGCGCAGGATCGTCCCCACATTGCCTGGATCCTGCACCCGATCCAGGGCAAGATAAAGCGGCAGCCCTTCAGTAACTTGTACCATTTCCTCAAGAGGCGTACACGGGAGGCGCTGCAAAAGCAGTATAATCCCCTGCGGGGAATCCGTCTCCGAACAGGCAGAAAACAGCCGCTCTGAAACAGATGCAATTGGTATATTACGTGCGGACAGCTTCGTGAGCAGTAACTGCATCCGCTCCATCTTCATGGCATGTTCCGTCACCACAGCGTGCAAAATCGCCCAATTCGACTGCACAGCCATCTCTGCAAGGCGCAGGCCTTCAACAAAAAAAACATTTTCCTTGACGGCGCGTCGCGGACTGCGTATGAGCATGGCCAGACGTCGAATGAGCGGATTTTCCGCACTCGTGATTATCTCAATCTTTTTCATGATCGTATAAAAAGAGCCTGATGAATCCGCTGACTCATCAGGCTTCTCTCCTTAGTGATTTACTGATTTTCCTTTGCAACGTTCACGAGCTGCGTGAAGGCAGCCGCATCGGCAACGGCGAGATCGGCAAGCATTTTGCGGTTGACCTCGACGCCTGCATTTGTCAGTCCCGCAATAAAGCGGCTGTATGATATATCGTTCGCGCGCGCTGCTGCATTGATGCGGGCGATCCAAAGACGGCGGAACGTCCCCTTCTTCGCACGACGATCACGACGGGCATAGTAGAGCGCCTTCATGACGGTCTCATTTGCCTTTTTGAACTGCTTGCTGCGCGAACCACGATAGCCCTTTGCGAGCTTCAAAATCTTCTTATGACGACGGTGTGCCGTAACACCGCTCTTTACTCTTGGCATGGCAATTCCTCCTGTTTCCTACCCACATATGGGAGATTTCTTCTTTGCCCCGATTATGCGTAGGGGAGCATCTTGCGGATGCGCTTGTAGTCCGAACTGTCGGCAAGCGCCGCCTTGCGCAGGTTGCGCTTGCGCTTCGGCGTCTTCTTCTCCAGAATATGTCTCTTGTACGCCTTGTTGCGGCGGAATTCTCCGCTCCCTGTTACGGTGAAGCGCTTTGCTGCAGCGCGGCGCGTTTTAATCTTCGGCATCGCCATTTCCTCCTTTATCTTCCTGCTTCGCGGGCTTACCTATCTTCGTCGGCTTCTGTGCCTTCGGTGAAAGAATCATTGTCATATTCTTCCCCTCCAGCTTTGCGCCGCGCTCAATGGTCACAAGATCTCCCAACCGCTCAGAAACGCGCTCGAGCACGGCGCGTCCAAGTTCCGGATGAGACAGCTCTCTGCCGCGAAACATAATCGTCACTTTGACCTTGTTGCCCTCTTCGACGAAGCGAAGTGCATTTTTTAGCTTAACATTGAAGTCATGCTCGTCAATGTTTGGGCGGAGCTTGACTTCCTTAATGCTAATTGTTTTTTGCTTTTTCTTTGCTTCTTTCTCACGCTTTTGCTGCTCGTAGCGAAATTTTCCAAAATCCATGATACGG
>ERZ773079.1024-NODE-1024-length-17314-cov-15.791761_pt1 | contig 17314 bp, 12 predicted proteins | sample MGYA00511355_ERZ773079 | MGnify/ENA primary metagenome ERZ773079 (study PRJEB29015, sample SAMEA2737979) | human oral metagenome | biome: human oral; feature: human-associated habitat; material: dental | place: China | collected 2117 ... | reverse complement strand
TAGCGCGCTTCGTTCGGGACGAAGAGGTCGTGGGTTCAAATCCCGCCACCCCGACCAATTGCATAGCACTCAAACCCACGTCATGGTCGTCCCATGACGTGGGTTTTTGTATGGAAACCGGGGTGTTTTGGCCAGTTTCGGCCGGTTCGAGGCTGTCAGGACACGCTGAGCGGGCCGTGATGTGAGCCGGTCGAGGGGCGACGAGGTCGGTTGTTCCGACTTCGTCGCCCCTTTCGACTTCGTCGGCGGTGGGGGTTGGGTCCTGGCCCCGCGCGTCCGGCGCCTCCTGAGATCCGCACGGACCCCATGCCGCCTGTGACCTTCGTCTCTCCCTCCGTGCCTTCCACGTCATCGGTTGCTCGCCATCTCAGGATGCTGTCGAAGGGTGGGAGGCAGGTGGCGGTGGTGGTGAGCTGGTTGGTGTCTTGGTCGGGTACGAGGTAGACGTGGTCGAAGAAGAGCTGGTTGAGCATCCGGCGGATGTGGTCTGGTGCCTGGTGGTAGGCGGAGGCGGTGTGCTGGGCCAGATCCAGGGCTTGGGTGATGAGCATCTCTTTGTCGGTGAGGTCATGCTCGAGAGCCTCGATGTGCTGGGTGGTCCGGTTCAGGTTCTGGGTGATGCGGTGCTGCTCTCGCTTCAGGACGTCGAGGGAGATGGCGTCTTCGTAGTGAGCCTGGAGGAGCTTGCTCTGTTGGTGCTCGAGCTTGTGGCGGGTGGCGGTGAGCTGACGGAGCTGCTGCTCCGTGTCCTGGACCATGACGGCCAGCTGGTGGCGCAGTGCCTGCTCCAGGGTCTGACGGCGCTCTGGTGGGAGCTGGATCTGCTGGTACAGCCCTTCGACCTCGTCCTCGATGAGGTCGGTCAGGGTGGCGCGGAAGGTGCACTCAGGGTGCTTCTTGGAGTGCCGACCCAGGCAGACGAAGTACTGGTAGGTGATCTGCTTCGGTGTCGCCTCCGTGATGATCAGCCGGGAGCCACAGATGCCGCAGTAGACGGTGGACTTCAGGTAGTGCGGGTGGCGGATGGTCCGCTCTCCGTTGACCTTGCTGCTCAGGACGGCCTGGACGCGCTGGAAGGTCCGGGCGTCAGTCAGGGGCTGGTGGGTCCCTGGGTAGAGCGCTCCCCGATAGGTGACCTGGCCGGTGTAGAACGGGTTGGATAGCACCCGGTGGAGCGACTGGATCGAGATCGGACGCTCCGGCAGGCGGGCCGTGGCCGGGACGGTCAGCCCTCGGCTATTCAGCTCGGCCGCCAGCGACTTGAGCGTGTACTCGCCGGTGGCGTAGGCGGTGAACGCCCAGGCGACCAGGTCGGCTCGCTCCGAGTCGAGGACGGCGACGTGGGCCTGGCCGCCGCCAGCGTCAATGGTGGTGTTGCGGTAACCGAGGGGCGCGCGACCGATACAGCCACCGTTCCGAGCCTTCTCACCCATACCCTTCTTGACCTCATTCGACAGGTTGAGCGAGTAGAACTCAGCGATCGAGCTCATGATGCCGTGCAGCAGCATGCCGCCCGGCGTCTGGTCGATGTTCTCGCTGGTGGAGATGAGCCGGATGCCCAGATTGTCGAAGCGCTGGTTGAGGGCGACATCGTCAGCCCGGTTGCGGGCCAGCCGGTCCAGCTTGTGGACGATGACGTAGTCGATGGTCTCGCCGTCAGCGCTCGCGTCCTCCAGGTAGCGCAGCATCGCTTGGAGGGCTGGCCGCCGGGTCGAGGTGCCCGAGACGCCGCGCTCGACAAACTCTTTGGTGATGACCGCGCCGATGGTCTGGGCCTTGCGCTTGTTGGCGGCCCGTTGGGCGGGGATGGAGAAGCCCTCCTCCCGCCCGCCACGCTCAGCCTGCTCGCGGGTCGACACCCGCAGGTAGGACACGGCGCGCTTGGGCGTCAGGGCTTGGCTCATCGCGGCGAAGGGGTCGGCAGCACCGAGCGAGTTCATAGATGGCGAAACAACGGCGCCACACCTGAGCGCAGGGCCACCGCTCGGGCCGAGACCACCATCCAGCTCGGCGATGCTGTTCGCTTCTGCTCTTGCTGTGTCTCTACTCATGACGACATCCTTTCGTACCCTATCCGATTGATCCGGGTAGTTTCTGAATCTATTGACGCTCAGCGGGGCGGAAGAGTCAAGTAGGAGGAGGCGTGAGCGGGGGTTACCGCCGAAGTCGCGCCAGGCGTAGACCACTCTGTCCAGGCTCCCTCGCGGACCGCACAGCATCTTCTGCGCGGAAATTCATAACGACCCTCATCAGGCCGTTGACCAGCGCCTTTGATCGCGCTAGCATCTCCAGTGGTATCTAACAGCCACCTTGAAGGGGTTAACGGTGCGATCTTCACGAATCATGTCTGTCATGCTGACGCTAGGACTGTCAGCCTCAATAGCTACAGCCTTCTCAGCAGAAGCGCGTGCCAACGATAGCGTCACCTGCTACGGAGACTATTGCTCAGGCCAAGACCCACAGCAGACACACTGTGCCGATGACGCTATTACTGTCTCCGAGAATTCCGATGCGCAGGCATCTCTGCAGGTACGTTGGTCTGGCGGTCATGAAACAAGATCGTTTGGGTGGGTGCGGGTTGGTAGGTGTTCGAAGTCGTAGTCGAAGGTGCGGCTGGTGATGTAGCTGGTGAATGCGGTCCAGGTTTGTTCGGGGGTGTCGTGTTGGATGTTCGCGATGTGGGCCTTTGCGGTGTTCCAGACGTGCTCCGTGGGGTTGTGGTCGGGGGCGTAGGGCGGGAGATAGATCGGTTTGATCCGCTCCAGTTCCTGCCCGGGCTCGTACAGTTCGGTCACCGCCTTGGCGTGGTGGAATCCCGCGTTATCAAGAACAACGGCGATCTTCTCGTTCTCTGTCTCGCGCACAAGACGGGCCATGGCCAGGGTTATCTGCTCGGCGTTCTGGTTGCCCTCGATGGGGTAGATCTTCATCTTCTTGGTCGTCAGGCTCAAGGCGCCGAAGAATGACCGGGCGGATCTGGTGCGGTCGACATGGAGTCTGGTTCTCCTGCCCCTGGGCAGCCACATGCGTCGGGTTTCGGCCTCGTGCTCGACGCGGACCTCGTCGACGGTGTACACCTCCCATCCCCGGGTCAGAAGTTCGGCGACCTCCTGGCGGATCTGGGTCATCCGCTTGGTGATCGCGGCTTCGTCGCGGCGCTTGTCGAAGGGGTCGGGCAGCTTGAAGCTCATCCCGCAGAACTTCAGCAGCAGCTGGTAGGTGGAGTCCGACTGGTACTCGACGTCAAACAGGATCTTCACGACGTCGCGCAGGGCCGGCACGTCCCAGAAGTCCGCCTTGATGCCGGATTGCGACGGCGGTCTGCTCAGGGTCTCCTTGAGCTGCTCCTTCTGGGCGCGGGTGAGCTTGGCGGCGTTCTCATTACCCGCGTGCCCGGTCACCACCGAGCACAGCCTGGTCAGCCGCCAGTTCGCCAGCCAGTCCCGAACTGTTCTCCGGCTCCGGTCAACCATCTCGGCGATAATGCTCACGTCAACACCGCGAGAAGCGTAAAGAACGGCCTCGGCCTTCAGTCGCACCAGAACAAACGAGTCGCTGCGCTTCTTCCACCTCAGAAGAACATCCCGCTCTTCCTTCGTCACATCAACAAGCACGCGCACATTCTATACCACGCTCCCCGCAACCTCCACCTGACACAACCCCGGAATGCAATCTTGTTTAATGTCAGCCATACCGCACCATTGTGATGGTTGAGGTGGTGAGGGATGAGGAGGATGAATCCACCTGAAGAGTGAGGCATCGGCCTGCCTAAACCAGAAAAGCCCTTAAGACTCTTGACATTCTTGCCAAGAAGCATATGTTACACGCAGGCATGGTCAATCGCCGTGTCGCTAGAGTCTCCGGCGGGTGGCTTCTAAGCCACACAGCGGGAGGCTCTTTATCTGGTCGGACTTGATGCAACCTCGGACCCACCGGAGAGATTTTTCAATCAAAAAAAAGAGGCGCGGCCTCCGCAGAACCACGGTGGCGACGCCTCTTCTATACTTAGAGTAGCAAATTCATTTTGACTTGTCAATGACTTTTCCGCTCTTCGTTATGATCAGGAGTCGCTTAACACTTCGTATATCGGCGAACTCCTTTTCCAACTTTGGTAAATTTGCTTCGTCCGAAACTTTGGAACTCCGTAAATCAAAGATGATATTCGAAGACTGCTTGGAGGCCGTCTTAAACGCTCGCTTGATCGTATGCGCACTTCGTCCTTTCGGTCGTTTCATCTCCCAATTATGCCCCAACATATGTATATCTGGCGTATGCGCGCCTTTGCGGCGCTGCGGTGGGATGAGCGACACATCAAAATCTTGCTGCGTCAAAAAGACCACAGTTGAAAGCTCGTGCTGCTGCAGAACGACTCCGTTGGCGGTAATATGGCCTTGGCTCATGGGGTATCTTTAGTATAGCATGGATTACGTTCCCGCAAGGAAGATGATCTGCCATCCCTCGTCGCATATCATGGGTAACACCTATCATTCAGGAGACAGGCCCTTCTTAGTAGTTGCCTAGTCTTCCGCCGCCCCATGGGCTCGCGGTAACGTCCAGCTAAGGCTACAATGCATGCATGACGGCTGTCCCCCAGATACCCCAATCCCTCTCCCCAGCGCTTAGGAACAATAGCCCAGAGCTCATCTCGGCGACCGAACTCAACCAGTGGGCCGACCGGAGCGATTCCAAGACCACTTTTCCTGAACTCCTGCGGCGCCTCCTTGCCCAGACGCCTGGTATTACTGGCATTGACATGCGTGCTCATGAGGGTACGGCCGCACCTGGATGGGATGGAAGAGCCACTTCAACGGGGAGTCCGTATTTGCCTGCCGGTGAACTTCGCTTTGAGCTCGGCACCAATAAACAGGTGAAAAGCAAGGCTGACAGCGACCTCACTAAACGTGTCGGAGAACTGGGTGATGAAGCCCGTCAGTACGTGTATGTGTTTGCGACGCCGCGAAGTTGGCCCAACGGCCAGCAGTGGGCAGACGAGCGGCGCAAGGAGCAGAAGTTTGCCGACGTCAAAGTTGTCGACGCCCACACGCTTGAGGGGTGGTTGCAAGCAACCCCAGCCGTCCACTACTGGATTTCTGAGCAACTCGGTCGTCAGCCACGAGGCGCAACAATGCTCTCGGCTTGGTGGGGTCGTTTCCAAAAGGAATTGGATACCACCATTCCACTCCAGTTCTTCCGTGCGCGGCGCAATGAGGAGGTCAAAAAAATCCTGAACGAGCTCGATACCGACGCCCTAGGTAGGCCGGTATCAATCAAGACATCGTGCGTCGATGACGCGCTCGCGTTCACTTACGCAGCGCTTCTAGAACGCGACGAGTTTGTCGAACATACGGTTCTTGTGAACGACCATGCGGCCTGGTCGCGTCTTGTTGAAAGTCCGACGCCACTGCTCTTGATTCCGCGCTTCGACGCTCCAGATATCGGCGCTGCCATGGATCGAGGGCATCGCGTCCTGACTATTATCAATGATGCCACTGAATACAGCGCAGACAATGCGACGATATCCCTTCCAAAGATCGGCCGCCAGGAGGCAGCGGAGCTACTGCGACAGGAAGGAGTGGATTTCCGTCGTGCCGAACGGCTAGTCGCGCTCGGACGCCGAAGCATGACAGCGTTCATTCGTTCGATCTCACGCAATCCAGTCAAACAGAAGCCTGCGTGGCTAGCCGACACCGACACAGCAACTATTCTGGCGCCACTGGTGCTCGTAGGAGCCTGGGAGGACGGCAATACGCGCGATGAAGAGCACGTCCGGACTCTCGTCGGCATGCCAATGAAGGACATTCACCGTTTGCTGGTCTCACTCTGCCAGCAAGCGGACGCACCGTTCATGCAGTCAGGTGGACTGTGGCGCCTCGTGGATCCTGTCGATGCTGCACGGCTGCTTCTGCCAATGCTCGAGTCTGAAGTGATCCAGCCCTGGGAAACGTCTGTACGTGATGTGCTTCTCGATCGCGACCCATATCGCAACATGGACGTATCTGAGCAACTGAGGGCTCAGTTGCAAGGCGTGCATCCTGGGCAAAGTGAGACGCTCCGTAAGCATACTGCAGAAGGTCTCGTACTCGCAGCGCTATCGTCAGATGAACTTGCACGTGCCGCCAGCGGTATCGTGAAACGACTCCTTGATGAAGCCTTCGCAGACGACACCGGTCAAGTTCTGGGGACGTTGGCCCCGGCACTTCCTGTCTTGGCAGAAGCGGCACCAGATGAGTTTCTCACTGTAGTGTCTGCAGATTTGAGCAAGTCGAGCCCAACAGCACGCACACTTTTCCGAGATTCCGAGAAGGGTACTTTTGGTCCTTCCTCGCTTCATCCGGACCTCCTGTGGGCGTTAGAGAACCTTTGTTGGTCGTCAGACTACTACGGTCGATCCGCGATGGCACTAGCAGCTCTTGTGGATGTAGATATCGATCGAGATGACCGTAGAGGTAACCGGCCCATTGAGAGTCTCGAAAAGATCACCGTAGGATGGACTACCCAGAGCGCGGCGAATATTGATGACAAGATCAAGGTACTCCAGGCTATCAATCGGCGATATCCGGAGGTCGGCTGGGAGCTTACGCTACTCCTACTTCAGCCGAGCCATTCATCTATCATTTCTTCCACCGGGCCCCGGTATCGCGACTGGGAACTACCAAGCGGGCCGGTCACCTACGATGAGATGGCAAAATTTCACGCCGCATTAGCCGATGAGATAGTCGCAGCCGCCACCAGCCGAGCAGACCGTTGGACCGCTCTTATTGATGCTGGAAATCGCATTCCGGCGGAGGCTCGGACAAAGATTCTCGACCATCTTGCGCACGAGGTACCCGTTGGGTCATGGAACTCCGAAGACCGCCATACCGTCTGGGCCGCACTGACTCAGCAGATCGATCACCAGCAGCACTATGCGGACGCAACCTGGGCAATGACCGACCAGGAAATCGCACACATGAGAGAGATCGCGCAGGCACTTGAGGACCCAAGCGACCCTCGCAGGTACTCGTATCTCTTCCAGTGGGAATGGGACATCCTCATCGATGGACGCCGGTACAATGACGACGGCTTTGACGAAAGCGCCGATCGGGCTCGTCGCGACGCGATCAAGAATGTTGCAGAAATCGGCATCGATGCAGTTCGTTCGTTGGTCAAGGATGTCGAGCGCCCCGATCTAGTCGGCGCCTATCTCGCCATAACTGGATCGTTAGATGACGCAAGCGTCGTGGGGTGGATAGATGAGGAGTCTGGAGCGTTGCAGCGAGCCGCCGCGTTTTACGCGCGGAATCGCTTGGATATTGATGGCTTCGCTTGGCTGAAGAAGATACTGAGCACTGGAGACATGTCTCCTGTAGGTAAACAGAGGTTGCTCGCTATCGCGCCAATGGCCAAGGAGTATTGGACGCAGGTCGACTCGCTCGGGGATGATGCGGTCGCTGCGTACTGGGCCTTTGCCAGTTGCCTGAGCGTTCCAGACGAGGAGCAGGCAGAAGCCGTGGCCCTGCTTGTCGAGCATGGTCACCCGTGGCGAGCACTCGAGCTGTTGAGCCATATGCTGTCTCGCCAGTCGCAATGTGAAAGCACTCTGGTGAAGCAGGTGCTGTATAGTCTTCTCATCGCAGGACTAGATCCCGCTGCTCAGCATGACGGCTACGGAGTAGCGCGGGCGCTGAAGTGGCTGGAGTCAACCGTGCCTGACGACCCCGATCTACCAGGACTTGAGTTCCAGTTTTTTGACTGCACCCCCGACCATAAGCCATCAGATGCGCTCTACCGGTCTCTCGGCAATAGTCCTAAGTATTTTGTCCATTTCGTGAAGGTAATTTACCGTGCCGAGGACCGCACGGAGCCGACACGAGAGAGGGATGAAGATGAGAGGGCATACGCGACACGAGTCTGGAAGGTTCTGTGGTATTGGTCGCGCATCCCAGGACTTCAAGACGACGGATCTATTGATGCCGAGCATCTTGCTGGCTGGGTGACAGAGTGTCGACGTTTGCTAGCGGAATGTGGGCGCGCCAAGGTTGGCGATGGAGAGGTCGGGAATGTGTTGTCGCGCTGCCCGGAAGGACGAGACGGAATTTGGCCGGCAGAGGAGGTTCGTGACCTTCTCGAGAAGCTGAAGAACCCGGAGATTGAGAGTGGTCTTTCTAGGGGTCGCTACAACCAGCGCGGAGGCTCTGTCCGTGGAGCGTATGATGGTGGCGTTCAGGAGCGGACTTTGGCGCAGCAGTATGAAACTGATGCAAAAGCGCTTGAATTGACGTGGCCCCGTACGGCGGCGATCTTGCGAAATATGGCTCGGAGTTACGAGTCCGACGCTCATCACATCGACAGAGAAGACGAACGTGACGCCGACGAGGGCTAAGCCGAGATTTGTCGGGGCCGAGACAGAAGATCATAGGGAAAGCGTGCGGAGCGGTTGTCGATTTGCTATACTAAACAATGAATGGCAGCCAACACCGCACCATCACCACTACATCGCCTCCGCCGCATCAAAGCGGCCCTGCTGGCGGTCTCTCTGACCTTGGCTGGTATCCTCCTGATAATGCTCGCCGCCTGGCTCAACCACCTCGATCTCGGCACCTGGAACTGGCTGCACAGCTTCCCACTCACTGAGCTTGGTGGCACCCTGTTTGGCGCGGGCCTTCTGTCTACGCTGTTCGAGTACACCTTCCGCCGGGATCAAGAGGAGTCGATGGTGGCGCGCTTTCGGCAGACCATCCATGATGAGGCGCCTACGCTACGTGACTCGCTCATCGAGGCCTTCCGCTTCGACCGAGATGATCTGCGACGCATCGCCACACCGGAGCTGCTCGACGATCTGGCGCGGACCAGCCTGGGGCTGCGCTTCGGCGACCCAGCCTTCGGCCAGGAGGTCTACGCTGACATCAAGCACCAGGCCATCGCGGCAGAGGAACGGTGGTATGACGCCCGCGTCGACGCAACTCTTGGTATACCAAGAGTAAGGAGCACTGCTCCTTACTCTTTCTTCGACCTAACGGTTCGATGGGAGTACACGGTGGTGCCGAGGCACCGTTTCCGCAAGTTTGCCGTGGTCAGTGACCGTCAGCGCTACGAAGAGCTGGTCGCTCAGCGCGGTGAGACCAGTGTCTGGTACCGCCGCCCGACGCCAGGCTTCGACGTCAGCGACCCGACGGTGTTCACACTGGAGCAGTTCACCATCGATGGTGTCGATGTTGCTTTCCAGCGCCACGCTGACAGCACCTCACAGGTCTACGTGGTCGACCTGGGTGAGGAGGTCATCCGGGCAGGCGAGCCGGTGGTCGTGGCGTTTCGGTTTCGGACCACCGTGTCTCGTGAGGGGCGGAGCTTTCACCTGGGCATCGATCGCCCAACCAAGGACTTGGACGTTGAGCTGAGGTACGACCCTGACGTCGTGGGGCAGGTCTCTCTGATGGACTTTGCCTCACGGGGTGATGGCGGCAGGATCTCCGATGAGCCAGATGCCTCCGCCTTGCGCTACCGCTACGACGGTTGGCTGTTCCCGCGAGCCGGCCTGGTCTTCGTCTGGACGCTCCCGAGCGAGGAGGCTGCTGCCCGGGCTGCCACGCCCGCGAGCTCGGCCGAACAGCTTCCAGCACACCACCGAGCTCCGTCATCCCCGCAAGACAACGCCCGCCGGACGAGAGCCGTCTGACGGACGCCGTCACAGCGCGCTCCTCAGGGCACGCTGCATGAACAAGGGTCACAGGCTGCCGCCCATAGTGCTCACCTCCTCGATCGGCTGGATCGGGCAGCAGCAGGATACATCGTCTTGAGACTCATCGTCTCTGGATCGATCGTCTTGAGACCTATGGGATGTGGTGGTGCCCAGCCTCAGCCCCAAGTCGCCGCTCTCCGCCGTCACCGGCGAGTTCGGCAGGCGGGTGCGCCTGCGCCGCGAGGAGCTGGAGCTGTCCCAGGAGAAGCTGGCTGAGCGCTGCGAACTGCACTGGACCTACATCGGCCAGGTTGAGCGTGGCCAGCGCAACCTCAGTCTGCACAACATCGTGCGCATCGCCAAGGGCCTGGACAGCGATCCCGGGGAGTTGGTGCGAGGGCTGGGAGCGTAGCGGCTGGCCGACGTTGGCCACGAAGCCTTCGCTGACGTGCTGGGTGTGCACTGTACCTACATGGGTGGTGTGGAACGAGGGGAAAGCGGCTCTTCCGGTCTGAGGGTGTAGGCGGGGTGGTGAGCGCGCTGGGGCAGACAGGGGGTCGGGGCCCTTGGTGGGCATGATGGGTGTCGCTGAACTATCCATCGCCCGCCGGAGGACCCCGACGCCATGTTGAAGGCTACCGCGCGCGCCCTTGCCAGGGAGCGCTTCGAGCCGATTGACCCTGACGCCCTGCTGGGTCTGGAGCCCCTGGGCCTTCGCGCCACAGGCCAGCGCCTCATCGACGAAGGCGAGCTGGTCATCGAGGCTCGCCCCCTCATCGCGCCTGTTGATGAGCGCTTGTTCTGCGCCTCCTGCGGGGCGATGGCGCGCCTACTTGCCCACGCTCCACCACGGGCAAGGCCGCAGGGGCACCACAGCCGACGCGCTGTACAAGGCCCGCCGGACACTGCTGACCAGGGACAGCCTGCTCACCGAGCGCCAGCAGACCAGGCTGGCTAGCCTGTTCGCCGACCAGCGCCACACGATCGTTGAGGTCACCTGGTGCGCCTACCAGAAGACGATCGACGCCTACCAGCACCCCGACAAGGCCCACAGCCGAGGCCTCATGAGCGCCCTGGTCACCTCCATCGCCACCGGCCTGCCAGCCGGCCTGGATGAGATCGCCAGACCCGCAGAACCCTGAAACGCAGGAGCGCGGACATCCTGGCCTACTTCGACCACCCGGGCTCATCCAACGCCCCCACCGAGGCCATCAACGGCAGGCTCGAGCACCTACGCGGCATCGCCCAAGGATTCCGCAACCCCACCCACTACATCACCCGATCCCTCATCCACGCCGGAGGCCTCAGACACCGACTGAACACCTGACCACACCCTCAAACCGGAAGAGCCGAGAAAGCAACCTAACTCTGTAGAGCCTGGAGCGTATTGCCCAGACCATCGAGGTGGAGGCCGAGGAGCTGGGGAGGAGACGGTAGCGGCCCACAAGTAGGTGAGCGAGAAGAGACTCATAGGGCAATCACCTGTAGTACTCCGGTTAGCACAAGGTCGCCCGCCAGCGGGACGCCGACCCCGTTTGACAAGGGCTAACAGGGCGGCGCTGCGATCGACGCCAAGACAATGGCCAAAGGCAAGGATCCAGGCGTCAAACAAGGAGAACTGCAACACTATCCAAGGTGCCATGAAGGCGCCAACTGAGAGGGCAAACTTCCTGCTCAAGAACTTCAAGGCATCCCGACGAAAAAACGTCAATAGAATTGCGATCAGACTTTCTCGTCAATCGCTCGTTGTTCAATTTCAATTTCTCGACATAGCCGACGGTAAATTAACTCAAGTTTGTTTGGGTCTGGATGTCGCGACGACCCGGTCAGTGCCATATACTCCTGATCGAAGTAGGAGAATAATTCGTCCCATATGGCGTTTTGGCTCGAAGAATACTCAAATACCCTAGCCAACGAGAAGCAAATAGCACTTAGTGATTCGACGATATCCGAAGTTCTACGACTCCGATAGAGGTCGATAATTTCCCGAGCAACGACCAACTGATCTCTTAGGGTGTACCATGGCATACTAATGACAGTATACACCAGAAATATGCTTGATTGGGTAGTTTATTGACATGCCCAGGTCGTGGCCGCTTAAACGTGGCGTCGAGAGTGGTGCTTACCGACATTCTGATCGGTGGGGTGCTTTGAGCCTGGCTCAACACCATCAATCGAACCGTTCGTGTCCCAAGAAACGCGCGTATTTGTGTGGCGGTCAAACTGCGTGACGTGCATGGAAGAGCCGTCAAGCGGAATTTCAGTCTCCTTCACCTCGCCAGTACCATTGCCGATGTTTCGATCCCAGAGCAGTCCCATGATGGCCCCTTCCGTTGGAGGTGGTTGCTTGAACAACTGAGTCACGAAAACTGGTTGGACTCAAGATGAGTCTACGTGAATAATGGTTCATGTCAAGCCTTCGACGAGACTCATCTCGGATGCCCGCGAAATCCGTGGACCGGTGAGCTGTCGATGGGGACCAGGGCTGAGGTCATCAGAAGTACGCTGCGGCGTCCAAGAGGACGGTGGATGCTTGACGAAGTGTGTGCACGCTGGGTGGTGTTGTTTGAGGCGTCAGACGATGCGCTTACAACAGACTTAACAAGGTCTAAGCGAGGTGGCTGCGTGAGCTAGGAACTGCGCCGGTGGTGTCAGTCTGCGTGACAGGAATCGGTGGGCGACGTGTAGAGCTACCAAAGGCACCAGCCCACCCCCTAACACTACCCATTCCTCACCCCCGCAGCACCTTCCGCACCGTGTCCTTGCTGACGCCGAGCTGCTGGGCTGTGCCCTTGACCGTCCCGACCGTCTGGTAGGTCTGGCGAACCCGTTGACAGAAGGCCTCGTCCTGGAGGCTGGTGCGCAACGTCAAGCCAGCCCGCTTCAGGTGGAGGGCCACCGTTTCGCGGTGGAAGCCGAACTGCTGAGCGATCTCCTTGACCGTACAGCCCCTGCGATGCAGTTGGACCATCTCGTCGACGACCTCAGGCCTCAGGCGGCGGTTGATACGCCGAGGGACGGATCCAGCGGGCTTGTCTGCGCTGTCTGAGGCTGTGGTGGCCCCGGCCTCCACCTGACGTACCGCCGTGGCGTCGTCGTGCGTTGACCGGCAAGTAGCCCCTCCAGCGGCGCCTCCCTCGGGCGGTAGGGTTCCGCCAGCTACGCCCTGCTGCACCCGCTGCAGCTGCCGTACCGCCTCCGGCGCATGCTCCATCACGTAGCGCCAGCACTCGTCCCAGAGGTTTGAGTGGGATAGGGCTGGGCCGACCACTCGGTGGCCGCCGTCACAGATGGCGGCCACTTCTCGTTGGAGCCGCCCATCCGCCTGCACGCCGAAACCGGCGGAAACGACACGCGAGACCGGCGGAGAGTGCACATCCTGTGGATAACTCGGCGCGGTCGGCCGGAGGGGACCGGGGCGGCGATGACCTCAGATGTCGAGATCCTCGACGGCGGGGCGGTCCCCCGCGCTCCTGATCGCCGCGACCAGGTCGTCGGGCAGTTCGCCGACCATCTCCTCGATGGCGGCGAAGACCCTCAGCTCGCGCGGCCCCCGGTGCCACCACTCCCCGCGCCCGAGCGCCGGATCGTCCCAGACCGGGTTGTCGTCGTCCGAGCCGGACAGGACGACCCAGTTCGGATCCTCGCGCAGGTACACGGCGTACTGGCCCCGGGCGGTCTTGTAGACGCGGGCGGTGCGCGAGCGCGGGCCCTCCTGCCGGCTCCACCGCAGGATCTGACGCCCCGAGAAGCGCTTGACGCCCACCACGGCGCCGTCGTCGACCTTGAGCTCGATCGTCCTCATCTCCGCATCCTTCCGCTGCCGGTCCTGCTGCGCCACGTAGAGCCTCAGTCCCAGGACCACGGCCGCCGACATGCCGCCCGCGAGCTCGGCGGCGCGGTCGAACAGGGGCAGGTCGGACTCGGAGACGTAGACGTTCTTAGTGGGCATGCGCATGAGTATACACATACTCCTCGGCGATCCGCGGGCTCCCGGCCCGCCGAATCGAGATCCGACGACGGCGCCGCCGCGTTTCCGCCGGGCCCCGCCGCCGTGTGAGGATGCGCGCTGGGCGCCCGGCACCCCGACGGCACGACAGCGGCATTCAGGAGGTTCGATGACCGCACCAGCTCATCGCTCCCGCACCCCCAGCCCCGAGCTGGGCCTGACGATCGCCTTCGCCCTCGCCTTCGCCGTCTGGACCTGGCTCGTCCTGCGCGGCTCGCTGCACGACCTGGACGCCCGCCTGCGGCCCCCCGCCCTGGCGCCGCGCTCCGCCCGCGGCCAGCTCGCCGAGTCCCTCAGCCTGCTGACCCACCCCGTGCTCGTCCTCATCATCGTCGTCGGCTCCGTCGTCTTCTCCCTCAGGCACCGCATGCGGCGCCTCGCGCTCGCCCTCAGCGTCGGGGCCCTGGGCGCGGCCGGCCAGCTGGTCCTGTCCCTCGTCCTGGACGTGCCGCGCCCGCCCACCGCCTTCGCCGACTCGATCTCCCACTTCGGCGGCGCCTACCCGGCCAGCCACGTCACCGCCGTGGTCCTGGGCACCTGGGTGCTGGTCACCCTCGTCCGCGCCCGCCGCAGGGGTCCCACGTCCATTGTGGGCTGGGCGGCCATCGGCGCGGGCGCGGTCCTGCTCACCGCCGTCGTCCAGTGGGACATGGGCCTGGTCGACGTCAGCGGCATTATCGGCGGCCTTCTGCTGGGCGGCGCCATCACCAACCTGGCGCTCGCCGTCGGCGGGATCGACCACCCCCTCCGATCCGGCTGGGCGCGCCTGACGCGACCGCGCAGGGTCGTGAACAAGCGCGCCGCCATCATCTTCAACCCCGTCAAGTTCGACGACCTGTCCCTGCTGCGCCGCCGAGTCAGGGCGGAGGTGCAGCGGGCCGGCTGGCGCCCCGGCCCGTGGCTGGAGACCGCCCCCGACGACCCCGGTCACCGGGCCGCCCGCCGCGCCCTGCGGGCCGGGGTGGACCTGGTCATGGTCGCCGGCGGCGACGGGACGGTCCGGGCGGTGTGCGCCGAGCTCGCGGACACCGGCACGCCCGTCGCCCTGCTGCCCGCGGGCACCGGCAACCTGCTCGCCCGCAACCTGTCGATCCCGCTGGACGCCGACGAGGCGCTGCGCCTGGCCCTGCACGGGCGCACCCGGGCCATCGACGTCGTGCGCTGCACCTGGGACGGCGGCCGGGAGCGCTTCGTGGTCATGGCGGGCCTGGGCCTGGACGCGCGGATCATGGGGGACACGAACGACGACCTCAAGCGGGTCATCCGCTCGGGCGCCTACGCGGTCGCCGCCGTCCACAACGCGGTGCCCGACCCCTTCGCGGTCACGGTGGCGCTGGACGACGGCGAGCCCGAGACGCGCTCGGCGGTCATGGCCCTGCTCGGCAACGTCGGCACCATCACCGCGGGGATGAACCTGTTCCCCGACGCCTCCCCCGACGACGGCGTCGTCGACCTCATGCTCGCCAGCCCCGAGCGGGTGACCGACTGGGCCAGGCTCGGCGCGCAGATCCTCAGCGGCAGGCAGATGGAGGGCTTCACCATCAGCAGGGCCCGGCGGGTGGCCATCACCACCGACGAGCCCGTGCCCTTCGAGCTCGACGGCGACATCGCCGGCACGACGCGCTCGCTGCGGGCCGAGGTCGAGCCCCGGGCGCTGCGGGTGGTGGTGCCGGAGGCGTGAGGGGTCAAAAGGTGGCTCCCGCGTACTTTTAAGGGCGCCGGGCGTCGAGGTGCGCCTCGGAATCGGCGCTATGACGCCGTTTCCCGTGGCCGACGATCACGCAACAGGGTCTGAAGATACGCGGGAGCCACCTTTTTGACCCCGCCCGGCCGCGGCGCGCCCCGGCGCCGTCGGTAGTAGCCTGGCCAGCGCCAGGACGACGGCGGGAACGACCCGGGGACGACGGCCGGCCGCCGGCGGCATCGGCGCGGCGACGAGGGGGCGGAGATGACGGGCGGCAGGAGCGGCACCGGCAGACGGGACGGCTACCACGCCGGGCTCGACGCGGACAAGGTGATCGACGCCGCCGTCGAGCTCTCGCGCGGCGACGGCCTGACCACGTGGACGCTGCGCGATCTGGGCGGAAGGCTCGGCGTCGCCCCCTCGGTCATCTACCACCACGTGGGCGGGCGCGAGGCCCTGAGCCGCCGCGTCGTCGAGCGGGTCCTCGCCCTCGTGGACCTGCCGACCGACGTCATGCCGTGGCGGCAGTGGGCCCGCGAGGCGCTCTACCCGCTGCGCCCCGTCCTGACCGACTACCCGGGCACGGCCAGGTGGCTGCTGCTGCACGGCCCCGTCCTCCCCCGCCTGGCGCCGGTCATCGACGCCGGGATCGCCTCGCTGCGCCGGGCGGGATTCGGCCGGGACTCGGCCCTGGCGTACACCTCGCTGGTCAACACCGCGATGATGACGATCGCCGCCATCGACGACCGGCGCCTGCACGAGGACGACGGCCCCCGCGATCACGCGGCCCTCATCCGCGACCTCGGCCCGATCACCGCCGGCAGCGCCGGAATCTCCCTGGTGACCCGCGACCTGCTGACCCAATTCACCGGCGCGCCGCAGGAGATCGCGGCGGCCCAGGACCGCTACTACCGCTACGTCCTCGAGCGGCTCATGGACGGCCTCGAGGCCGACCTGGAGGCCGGGGCGCACGACGGCGATCCGCAGGCCGCCGGTCCCGCCGACTCCGACCCCGCTGGCTCCGCTGGTCCCGTCGATCCCGTCGATCCCGTCGACTCCGCCGATCCCGTCGGTCCTGACGGCCCCGCCGGTCCCGCCGGTCCCGACCCCGACGACTCCGGCCGGCCCGGCTGACGGCCCGACGCAAGGCGAGAGCATCCCGAACGAGGCTCTCTTGCCGTTAGAACAATGTTCATATAGGGTCGCCTTGCTTCGCCGGGAGCGGAGCCACGACTGGACAAGGAGAACGGGCATGAGCGCCTCGCAGAGCGCACGCGGGGGATCGTCCTCGCAGGTCGGGATCATCCTGGCGACGGTCTTCCTGGCCTACCTGGGGCAGACGACCCTCAACCCCGTCATCGCACCGCTGTCGCGGGAGGTCGGGCTCGACGAGTGGCAGATCGGCTTCACCATCAGCGTCGCGGCGGTCATGGTCGTCCTCACCAGCCAGGTCTGGGGGCGCCGCTCCCAGTCGTGGGGGCGCAAGCCGGTGCTCATCGCCGCCCTGGCGATCTGCATGGCGGCCATGGTGCTCTTCGCCGTCGTCGCCACCCTGGGCGTGAGGGGGGTCCTGGGCAGGACGCCCCTGTTCGTCCTGTTCGTCCTCACCCGCGGCCTGCTCTTCGGCACGGCGCTCGCGGCGATCCTGCCGACCGCCCAGGCCTACGTCGCCGACGTCACCTCGAGCGAGGAGGAGCGCGTGCGCGGCATGGCCGGGGTCGGCGCGTCCCAGGGCATCGCCTCGATCGCCGGGGCCCTCGTCGGCGGCCTGCTGGCGGGGATCTCCATCATGGTGTCGGTGGACATGGTCCCGGTCATCCTGCTCGGGGGGCTGCTGGTGGTCGTGCTCGTCCTGCGCCGGGAGGAGCGCACCGAGCTGGTCGCCGAGCCGGCGCGCGTGCGCCCCGCCGACCCGCGGGTCTGGCCCTTCCTCGTCGCCGGGTTCGGCATGTTCACCGCGCTG
>ERZ773079.1020-NODE-1020-length-17351-cov-4.331926_pt1 | contig 17351 bp, 12 predicted proteins | sample MGYA00511355_ERZ773079 | MGnify/ENA primary metagenome ERZ773079 (study PRJEB29015, sample SAMEA2737979) | human oral metagenome | biome: human oral; feature: human-associated habitat; material: dental | place: China | collected 2117 ... | reverse complement strand
GAACCATACTTGCTGCAAGTTTGGTAACTCGGGCACCAACTTGGCGCATTTTTGGCAGCGCTGTTCCGGCAGCACCAACTTGGCGCATTTTTGGCAGCGCCATTCCGACAGCACTAAGGCAAGCAAAGAGCTTCAGGTATCTCACACAAAAAAGGTAGCCACCATAAAGCGACTACCTGCGATTTCATGGAGCCAGCTACCAGACTTGAACTGGTGACCCCCGCTTTACGAGAGCGGTGCTCTACCAACTGAGCTAAGCTGGCACACGATACGTTGTAAGGTCTCTTAAGACAAACCGTACAAGCATGTGCGGCTAACAACTATACGGGGAACACCGGCGCATTTCAAGCCATAATTTAGAGAAGACGCAAAATACCCCTCACAAGCCGCTCAAAATCATCCGCATAGTGTTCGGCTGCTTCAAGAACGCTCTTGTGCGTAGTGCCCCGAGCACCGGCGGGATTGGCAGCCAGTGTAAGCCCCAACACATTCATGTTCAGCGCGCGAGCCATAATAACTTCAAGCGCCGTTGAAACGCCTGTGTACGAGACATTCATGGCTCGTAGCATATTCACTTCTGCCGGTGTCTCAAAGTTAGGGCCGAGAAGACCGGCAAAAATTCCTTCCTCTACCGTAATACCCAGATCGTCGGCCACGCCTCGTGCAAGCGTACGGAGATAGGGAGAATACGCATCATTCATATCAACAAAGGGAGTTTCAACATTCTTGAGACCGGCCCACTCAGCAAGAGGATTGGTACCGGTAAGGTTAATCTGATCGGTAATAATACCAAGACCGGTACCGGCATTTCCCGGAACGGCTCCCGTGGCACCTGCAAAAATGATATCGCGACAGCCCAAATGATGTGCGTGCTGCACTAACGCCGTTACTTCGGCTGCAGAATATCCCTGGTAGAGATGTACGCGACCCGGATACACCACAACGGGAACGCCGTCGATGGTTCCTATGGTAGCCTCAAAGCTATGTCCGGTAACCGGCTGGGCATCTACCGGAAACCCCTCAATATCACGGTAATCAATGCGACGCACCGGCTTTACGAGGTTTGCTAAATGTCCAAGACCGGTTCCCAACACAAGAGCAACAGGATGCTCAACGGATGGCTTTATCTCTTCAACGGTCTTCTCGGTAACCACACAAATCCCCTCCTCTTCTAAGTGACGGGCAAAAATACCCTCACCGGGAATGAGTCTTCCTGAATATGTACCATCATAGACCTCATGCACGCCGCAAGACGGGCTTTTAGCCTTCAAAACGGCAAGCGTTGCCCCAAATTCTTGAGCGGTGGCAAGGGAGCAGAGCGCTCCTTTCTGAAAGCTGTCAGTAACCTCAGTGCCGTCCTTAAGCCATATACGGCCATCCCGCTGTTCTGCAGGCGGACGTGGAGTTGGCAGTCCGGAGCGAACCTCCGGACATAAGTGCATTGCTTCAACTTTTGAAGCGAGCTCCTGAACCGCACGAGATGTTTTTGCGCCGCCGTCATATCGAACAGGAAAGCCAAGCAGACATGCACTTATTACAACCTTCATCACGCTTCCCATCTCCAAAATAAAACCTGTAATCATGATACTGATTACAGGTTTTATGGATTAGTAACTACATGATTTTGCCCTGCAAATTACACAACATACATCGCAGAGCATAAACCACCAAAACTCAGACTATAGTGCGAGAGAGTAGATAGACACGGAGGACTTTTCGAGCAATTTATTTGCCGCGTTGCGCCACTCTGCAGTTGCCTGAGCCGCCACCTGCTGGTAGTTGCTGCCGGCGACCTTGTAAGCTGCCAAAGCTGCCTCATACGTTGCAGAATCGTTAGAAATGGAATAGCCATTCAGCGCCTTGTAATAAGGACCATCGGTAGAAGCCCACGTGTTCTTATCGGCACTCCACTCGTCGCCTGCAAGATCGATAATGTACTTGGCATAATCCGCGTTTGCCGTATCTTGCTTGCCGTCGGATGGTGCGGTTGGCATGGTAGGAGTAGCAGGAAGTTTGGTGGTAATAACGGACTCGCGATACTTCTGTATGACTACCGCCTGGCGGAGAAGTTCCTTGGTGGCATCAGCCGAAAATCCATACTGCTTGCCGATAGCCTCATAATCATCGGTCTGAAGATTCTTCTTGGCATATTCGCTTATCTCATCGTCGGATGCAGAAAAACCGGCCGCCTCGGCGCCCTTGAGAATAACCTGATTGCGGGCATAGGTAAAAGCCTTATCCATGGACGGAAGCGTGTACGTACCGTCTTTCTGCTTAGCGCTATCTACGCCGGTTGAGGATTCAAGAACCTGTCGAGCGGTGATGTTTTCAGTCTTTCCGTCAACCGTATATGAACCGATAGGAGAATCAAGCTCGGCTTCGGAAACAGCGGTCTTACCAAGTACTGAAGTGGCCCCGGCTCCTCCCGGAATGGGAAGGAAATGACCAATTACCACTCCAATAACGAGAGCAACCACAATCGCCACAGGCAGCACAATTTTAGTATTCATGTGCTTTACATCTACGTTTGGCATAACAAACCTTTCATACTCATACATTACATACTTCAATTACTTACTTCGTAAGAAACCGTAAGAAGTGTACCCTATTGTGAAGGGTTATGTACCTCACGCACACTCTCCTTCACATATACATGCTCTCTTCTCTTTATGTCCACCGTAGCGAGAAGAACTTCTTGCAGCAAAATAAAGCTATTGAGCAGCCACCACAATCTCGGCAGAGAATTTCTGTATATATCCCGTTGCATTTTCTGCGTCGAACGCAAAGCGCTCTTTAAGGGCTGCTTTCGTCTCTTTAGAAACGACGCCTTTCGCAAAATTCAGAGTTCCGACAAGCATGTCATAGTATTCTGCATCACCGTGGTAGCACTGAATTGCCTCATTCAAAAGAGGCCATGCCTGATCGGAATGCTTTTGCGATGTTGCACCATAGCGTGTCAAAAACAGAAACGCCGCAAGACGAACCGTTGATGAAGTGTCATCAAAAAGTGATGCCTCTGCACCGTCAAACGCTTTGATAACTTCATTCCCATAAGACTCACTTAAGCTTGCTAAAGCGGCAAGAATCTCCCAACGAGTCTGAGCTTCCGGTCGATACAGCGCATCAATAAGATCTTCAACCCTACCTTCAAATGCTTCGGGAGCTGTTTGTGCAATCTCTGCAATTTCATGAGCCGCTTCTTGACGCCGGCGACGGCTCGGGTTTGAAAGACTCTCAATAAAGGACTCAATTTCTTTCTTCTGAGCGGCGGTGAGACCCTTTGATTTTGAATCCTTTTTTGTGGGATTTACCGAAGCAGAAGATTCTTCTTTGGAAGCCTTTTCTTTAGGGGACTCTTCTTTGGAAGCCTTCTTAGCGGAAGCCTTCTTAGCTGCAACTTTCTTAGCAACAGGCTTCTTAGCTGCGGACTCCTTAGTAGCAGGCTTCTTGGCTGCAGGTTTCTTAGTAGTCCCAGAGGCCTTCTTACTCTTTTTATCGGTCTTCTCGCCGTCCTTATGGTCGGCTTTCTCAACGACCTTCTTATCAGTCTCTTTTTTAGTAGCCATCGAAGCAATTCCTTTCTCTGCTCTTCGGCTTACTCATCACTAAAACCGTCTACCATTGTTCCGGTTTTTTCATCCTTATGAATTTTAATAAATCCTAATCGCGAAGCTTCCTGAAGTAAAGCAGTAAACGTACGATATCCATATGTCGTTTCAGAGAAATCGGGACGCTTGCGTTTCATGGTCAGCTTGAGTTGTGAAGCATAAATTGCCTGGTCATTTTCGCTTTGAAGCGAATCAATTGTCTGGAACAACAGCTTATAGCAGCTCTGTTTATCTTTTGCGACTTTATTCTTGTAGCTTGGGAAACGAGTAACTGCGCTAAATTTCTCTTTTTCCGCAATATCTTCATAAAAGATAAACTCATCACATACATTTTCAAGCAGGGATGCCGTTCCCTTTTTACGTCCAATACCAATAACGGTTTTGTCATACTCCTTGAGCTTTGCCACCAAGGGAGAAAAATCCGAATCTCCTGAAAGGATAGCGAAGGTATCGATGTGATCTTTGGTAAGACAAGCCTCCAGCGCATCAACAGCCAAATGAATATCGGCAGAGTTTTTTCCTTTTTGAGAGTTATCAGGAATTTCAATAAGCTCAACGCCAAGCTCGTGCAGAGCAGGCTTTACCGACTCATGACGACTCCAATCGCAATATGCGCGCTTTATGGTAATTCGCCCTTTGTCAACAAGCCGCTCAAAAACAAGCTTTAAGGCATCTCGAGACCCATTGGAGCCTACCGGAAAATTTTCATAATCAATAAATACCGCAATGGAACTCTGCGGAGTTGTTATATCGTTCAATGTTGCTACTTTCTAGTGTTTATGATGGTGATCGCAGGTGTGCTCATGACTGTCATGGTGGTGACCGCCGCAGCAATCGTGGCCTTCATGGTGATGATTGCCGCAGCAATCGCCGTCCTCGTGGTGATGGCCACATTCCTCTTCTTCGGAATCAAGCAGCGACCAATCAATCCCGGCGGCAGTTCCCGTTTGTTCATCACTATACAAAAGGGTAAGAGCTTGTGTGCCCATACGAGATCCTCCCACTTGACACAGCATATCAAAGAGGGCAAATGCCGTCTCGGTACCCGGAAGCGTAATATCCAAATCCTCAGATTGTGCAAGTGCCAGCGCAATATCTTTGCGGAAGTGTTCGGTCAAAAAGCCGGGAGTAAAATCACCCTCAAGAGACTTGGGTGCAAGTTCTTGAAGTGCGCGAGAAGAGCCCATGCCGGACGCAATCATCTCAAGTGTCTGTCTGACATCCAGTCCTCCTTGCTGGGCAAGAGCCATCGCATCTGCATAGCCAATCATGCAAGACGCAAGGGAAATCTGATTGCACAATTTGGCAATCTGACCCATACCTGCTTTGCCCATGCAATAAATTTTTGCGGAAAACGTTTCAAGAAGCGCTCGTATGGGCTCAATATCTTTCTCTTTAGCCCCAGCGATAAGCGTGAGCGTTCCGGACTTTGCACCGGCCTCACCACCGGTAACCGGACAATCTATTGCGTGTTTGTCGTCAATCTCTGCGGCATCATGAATATCGCGAGCCAACTGCGGAGACGAAGTTGTCAAATCAATCATCCAAGCCCCACGTTTACTCGCACGAAGAATGCCGTCAGAAGAGAGATAGACATCCTCAACGTCGCTCGGATACCCAACCATAGTAAAAATCACATCGGCATCGGTAACGGCGTTAGCAACACCGTCTGCCCAATGAGCCCCCTTGGCGAGAAGTCCCTCGGCCTTAGATTGCGTTCTTGTGTACACCGTAACGTCGTACCCGGCATCAAGAATATGCTCCGCAATGGGCGCACCCATTATTCCTGTACCAATAAAGGCGATTTTGGAACTCTTGCCTAACAACATGCGTAAACCCTTTCATATACAAAGAAACCGCTTATGGTAAATCCGTTCATTTTTGCCCGCATAAAACAATTACGTACTATTGCTTGTTACCGCGAACCTTACTTGCAATTTTATCGGCAAGAGAGAGCTTCTCGCGGCGATCGGTACCCCAAAAGACAACCGCAACCATACCGGGTCCAACATGAGAGCCGATAACCGGACCAACGGTGCTCTGGATGATGGTGATGCCCTCACAGCCCTTCTCTTTTCTCAGCTGCGCCTCAACCCACTCGGCATCTTTCTTTGCGTCTGCTGAGACGATAGCCACGGGAAGCGAGAGATCGTATGAGTAGTTGTCACGAAAGTCCTGGATAATAGCACGGAGCGCTTTTTTGCGACCGCGACAAATGCTCTTGAGCGAGAGTGCTCCGGCAGCATCGTAGGATATCTCAGGTTTGACATCCAGCTTGCCGCCAATATTTGCCGCAGCGGGCGGGATGCGACCTCCCGCTGCAAGAGCGTCAAGCGTTTCAAGCGTAAAATATCCATGCAAGAAGTAATGAGCATCGTTTGCCCACTTGGCAAGCTCATGTGCCGTGAGTCCGGAATTTGCCTGATGAACCGCTTCGATAGCAAGTAATTCTGCTGCCACTGACGGAGCACCATTGTCTACCACGTATAACTCAAAATCCGGATATTGCTCCTTAATCATCTGAGCTGCCTGCTGAGCCGCATAAAACGACGAGGAAAGAGCCGCCGGAAAACAGAGATACACCGTTGGTATACCGGCCTTTGCCGAACGCTCAAAAACCTCAAAGTAATGACCAGGGGTTACCGCGGAAGTTTTATAGTGAAGCTGCTTGTTCTTGCGCATACTTTCATAGAACTCATGCGCGGAAGCACTCTTCCAACCATCGTCGAACTTCTCGCCATCAGGTCCTGTATACGGGAACTGGATAACCTCAACTCCCAGCTGTTCAGCAACCCCTGGCGCAAAATCTGCGGTTGAGTCCACAATAATGTGGACACCGCTTGGTTTATGGTACGCTGTGCTGAGCGTATGGTTTTGGTTGGCCGTAACCTGCTCGGTTGCAGAAGTTTGTACACTCGTCTCATCGACGTGTTTAGTCATTCTGTTCCTCAATCCTTGGTTTAATGATGCCGTATCCACCGTTCTTACGATGGTAAATAACATTCGTCAAACCTGTTGTAGAGTTCACAAAAACGTAAAAATCGTGGCCGAGAAGATCTGTCTGAACAAGTGCTTCCTCTTCTGTCATAGGCAACAGATCAATGTACTTCTCACGCACAAGCTGATCGTCAAGATCCTCAGCCGGTGTTTCAATGAGGTTGGCCAGCTCTTCTTGAGACAGCGCACGTCCGCGCGTATTTTGGGCATGATGGTGCTTATCGACAATGCGCGTCTTATACTTGCGAAGCTGACGCGTAACCTTTTCTGCAGCCTCATCAATGGCACCATACATATCATCGCCACTTGAAACCACACGTACAACGCTGTTTCTCACAAATACCGTTACTTCAACCGACTTACGTTCAAGATTTGAGGGGTTTTTATCCACACGAAGTACAACGTCGCACGTCATAGGTTGGATATCAAAAACCTTTAATGCGTCACCAATTTTTTCTTCAACATGAGAACGCAGTGCATCAGAAACCGTTACCTTGCGTCCGGAGATTTTGATATCGACCATTCGGACCTCCTATCGATGACAAACACAATCTTTGATACAAAGATTGTTGCTCATTTGATACCCATTAGTACCCCAGATGTGTCCGTAGATACCAAAATAACGGTAAACGGGAGAGGATATTCGGCAGACGTCTTTTGTCGACGCTCTTATACATGCCACATCGACACACGTTTCTCGTATGCTCACAACACTCATATAGCGTTTTGTATCAGAAAATAAAGTGCCTTTCCAGCTGACCTGGTATTTGGCCCCACACTCGCGCACTGGAGCGTTTGCTCAAGCGTTTGCTCAAGAAACACTATCACTGAAAGCTCTCTCGCCTGTGAGACTACCTGTCTCAAACATATCAGGCGGTGCGACTTACTTCTAGGACGAGCCATGCTCGTTTGGAACCGCTCTTGGGTTTCAAACTTACGTGGATCCTTTTGACCTCGTCTGCCTTGGACTAAAGCGGACACCTGCGCATTTACGTCGTTTGTGTATTTACACATCCCTGCAATCACGCATTCTCGTCTGCTCGCAACCACAGACCTGGAAAGGCTCCTCAAGTATACTCTTTGCACACCAAGCGTCTCCCGCCAAATACGTGCAGGTATCTCATCATACGCGTCCGTAGGTTGACCGAATACCTTACTTTCACCAAACGCGCGCAAGTGCCCCGACCGTTACCGATTGCGCACCGTGAGCCAGCAAAACACGAGTTGCCTCTCTCGTTGATGAACCTGTTGTAATAACATCGTCAAGCAGCAGTAAACGGGCACCTTCCACGTCAGAAATTGAAGTTATCGTTCCGCGTAAGTTTGCGGCGCGATCGTACGCATTGAGAGTTCGCTGATCTTGTGCGGCCGGGCGTGCAAGTACGTCAATGAGCGGCAGCTGTGATTGTTGGCAAAATGCCTGAGATACCAGGTGCATATGGTCAAAGCCGCGGCGGATAAACGCCTTTTTCGTAGCGGGTACAAAGCATACTCCGTCAATACTTCCCACGTCCCATCGAGGCAGACCGTCACGGGCTTCCCACTGCGCCGCCTCCTCCAATGCAGTCAAGATTGCGGCAGCCACAACAGGCGCAAGCCTGAGTTCATGAGCATCTTTGAGATTGGTTACAACGCATGCGGGAGGTCCTTTAAACCCCATCGCACAAACGGTACTTCTGCTCTCCCATACCACGTGAGGTTCTTTTCTGGTTATACACTCAGAGCAGACAAGAGAGCCAAACGGAGCGCCGCAATTTGGACAGGCCCACCTTTGTTCAATCCACGGCAGCTTGGAGATGCATTCTTTACAGAGAAGCTCTCCCGGCATGGCACACGCCACACAACGCGTTTGCCACAAAAGCTCAAATACGCCATCAGAAACGTAATGAAACGCCGGAATTAAAGACATACCAACCCCCGTATACTGGGGGTCTTTTCTTGTAAGCACTATAGCATAACGACTTTGCGGCTTTGCTCAAAATCCCAAGACAGCACTGAGGAAGCACCTAACACATTTGATATGCGCAACTATGCCAAGACTAAGCTGCGACACGGCCGCTTCTACGCCGTCAGCACAACCATTCCTAAGATAAGCCCGAACCCAATGAAATCGGTCACGCTAAAGGAAGTCCCCAGGACAATAACGGTCGTAATCGTAGCCATTACCGGCTCAATGGTTCCAAGGAGCACCGCACGCATGGAGCCCGCATCCTGAACGCCTTGCAAATATAATCCGTATGCTAAAAAAGTACAGATGGTAATACCAACAACCACAAGAATCCAACCAAAAGAATCAAGCGGTGGCATATGGTTCCACGGTTGGTATACAACGGCAAGACACACTGAAGAAAACAAGAACGCAATCCCGTTAAAGACAAAGTTGCCCCACTGTTCCATAAGTTTTTTGGGCAGAATCGACAGTGCGGTTTGTGCGCAGGCACACAGAGCTCCCCAAAATACGCCGCGCAAAGGTAAACGTAAGCTAGAAAGATCTCCGCCTGTAACCAGCAGATAAGTGCCGATAAGAGCCATGGCAATCCCAAGCACTTCTCGCTTACGAGGTCCCCTGCGTGCCTTAAAACACACAAAGGATAAGACCCCGAGCATGCCGAGTGCCTGCATGATGGTTGCCGTGGCTGAATTTGTAGCATCAACCGCATATATGTAGGCAATCTGTGAAAAAAGAATTGCCGTAAAGCTTACTGAAAAAATCTTACCCAAAGCCTGCCTGTCATGCATTGCTTGCGTCAGACGTTTGCGATCGACAACAATCGCTGCTCCTAAAAAGAGCAATGCCGAGAAGAACTCACGTACGTCAATGAGCCAAAGCGGTTCAACGTGATACACGTCCAGCAGATATTTTGCCGCCGTACCAAAAGCTCCCCATGCCGCGCCTCCAATAAGCACACACAGCATACCTCGGTGAATGCGTGCCTTATGCCTATCCGACACAAGGCCAATGGAAGCCTCAGCTGCCTCTTGCTCAAACGTTTGGGCGCCATCAGAGATCTCTTGCACCACGCGCTCTGAAGACGCATCAGATTGAGGAGACGTATGAGACCAAGAAGACGAATCTGATGGAGAAGGACAAGTCATAGAGATATAAATCTTTCGTTACAAATGGCGCACAAGCCATACTATCGTGCGCCAAACAGGTACAGTTAAACGTATAGGTAACCATACACGACTCAACCTATGTAATACGCGAGAATCACGCGAGAATTTGAGGAGCGTTCTATGACAGCAGATACATCACAAAAACTCCACGTCAATGACCATATCGGTGACTTCGTTGTTACAGGCATCGAAAAGTTGCCTGAGATATCCGGAACCGCGTTTGTCTTTTCCCACGTGCCCTCAGGGGCTCGCTTGCTCTGGCTTGCCAACGATGATGAAAACCGCTCATTTGCCATCGGCTTTAAGACGCCTCCTCAAAACGACACCGGTGTCTTTCATATTCTTGAGCACTCCGTACTTTGCGGATCAAAAGCTTACCCGGTTAAAGAGCCATTTGTGAACCTGCTGAAGACTTCCATGCAGACGTTCTTAAATGCCATGACGTTTCCTGATAAGACGGTCTATCCCGTTGCCTCAACAAACGTTACCGATCTTGAAAACCTTATGAGTGTTTACCTCGACGCGGTTCTCCATCCTGCAATCTATCAGCGTAAACGTATTTTTGAGCAAGAGGGTTGGCATCTTGAGGCAGACGATGAAGGAACCTTGTCCTACAACGGCGTTGTCTTTAATGAAATGAAGGGTGCCCTGTCAGATCCCGACCGCGCTCTCTATAGCCACATCAGCGCCCGCCTCTTTCCCGATACCGCATACGGAAAAGAATCAGGCGGAATGCCACGCGCCATCCCTCAGCTTACGTACGAGGAGTTTCTTGATACACATGCGCGTCACTACACTCTTTCAAACAGCTATACCATTCTCTATGGAGATCTTGATATCGCGCGTGAACTGTCCGTTATTGGCACACACTTTGCAGGTGCCGAGAAGCGCAACGCCGCTGCACCTAACCCTCTCCACGCACAAACGCCCGTCTCTTTAGAACCAACCCAATTTGAAATGGCAACCACGCCCGACAACTCTGCCGTAGGCCTTGGGTATGTTTTTGGAAGCGCAGATCAGCGCACGCGTATGCTTGCCGCCGACATTCTCTTTGATACCCTCATGGGCTCTAACGAGGCTCCTCTTAAACGTGCCATACTTGACACAAACCTTGCCGACGATTTCAGCTACTACTTATCCGACGGCCTTCTTCAGCCTTTCTTGTTCCTTGAGATCAAAGGCCTTCGCAGTCAAGAGGCACCGCGGAGCTTCCGCGCACTTGTCGAGAATACCTGCGCAGAAATTGCAGCCGCCGGTATCCCGTATGCCAAACTCGAAGCATCCGTCGCACAAGCCGAATTTAATCTGCGTGAACACGACCTACCCTTCTCTGACGGCATTGAATATGCGCAAAAATCGCTTGAGAGCTGGCTTTATGACGATGCTCGTCCGTACGATTACATCAAGTATGAGGATGCTCTGACAGAAGTTAAAAAAATGCTTGCCGGTTCTGGGTGTCCAGAAGGAGCTTTTGAAACGCTGCTCCTTGAACTTGTCTGCCACAATCCCCACTGTGCCCAGGTCGAGCTTGTACCAACAGAAAAGGAGCAGGTGGATGAAGAAGTAGCGGAACTTGAGCGGCTTCGCCAGCAGATGGATGCAAACGACATCGAGCGCATCCGCGAAGAGGTCAAAGAGCTTCGCAAAGAGCAGGAAACACCTGACGATCCCAGCGATATTGCAAAGCTTCCGTTTCTCTCGCTCTCTGATATTAGGCCCGCAAAACCGCAACCACAGCCGATTGTGGTAGAGGCGCCGCTCCCCTGTCTTGCCCATGAGCTTGATACCCATGGTATTGACTATGCCTATCACTACTTTGATCTCACACACGCCGTCTCTTACGATGAACTTCCTCTCGTAGGAATTCTCTCCGATGTGCTCGGTAAGCTTGATACCGCCCAACATTCAGCCTCTGACCTGGACACCCTTATTGAAGCAAATCTAGGAGCGCTTGCATTTTTTACCGAAGTTTATTCGAAGGATCGCACCGACTTTGCACAACCGGTACTTGTTGTTGGCGCCTCCGCTTTGGCCGATCACACACAGCAGCTTGCGTCTATCCCCGCCGAAATATGGAGCAGTACAAACTTTACCGACCTCACACGCCTAAAAGACATCCTTACGCAACGACGCATAGGTCTTGAACAGTATTTTATAAGTTCCGGACACGCCGCCGCAATCAACCGCGCTCTCACTTCTTACTCCGCTTCAGCAGAAGTTGCCGACATGCTCGGGGGTATCTCATTCTATTTTTACCTCAAGGATCTTCTCGCTCACTGGGACGAACGTGCACACACCCTTCCCACACAACTTGCCGATCTTAGTGCACGCATCTTTTGTGCCAATGCAATCACGGTCAGCTTTACCGGATCGGCAGCCAGCCGCGAGAAGTTCTGGCAAACCGCAGGGACTCTCTGGCTTCCCACACAACCCGCACACGACCACACGCTTATTATGCCCGCACCGACACTCAAGCGAGAAGGCTTCACTATCCCCTCAAACGTCAGCTATGTGGGCTTTGGATTTTCCAACGCGCGTGATGGACAACGTGAAACCGCCGGCGCATGGCAAGTTGCAAGCCGCGCCATCACCCTCGACTATCTCTGGAATGAAGTGCGTGTCAAAGGCGGAGCGTATGGCGTTGGCTTCAGGCCTTCTCTTATGGGTCTGGACTCGTTCTTCTCGTATAGGGACCCATCCGTGGATGTCACTCTTAATCGCTATCTTGGCACCAATGAGTGGCTCTCACAATGGACTCCTGACAAAAATGAGCTTGAGGGCTATATAGTTGCCTCGGTTGCAACCGTTGATGCTCCCGTTCGTCCTCGTGCCCTCGCACGTCGTCAGGATATTGAGCGCTTCAATGACCGTCCTCAAAACCGCCTCGATCAGCTCCGTGAGCACATGTTGCATACCGATGCCAAGAGTTGCCAAGCCCTTGGTCAATCGCTTCCAACGAGCACTGCAGACAGATCCATAGTGGTTTTTGGTCCGCGAGAAGCACTTGAAACGTCGGAGTTTGACCTTGAAATTATCGATTTGATGTAGTTTGTCAGATTGTTTACGCGAAAAAGCCTCCCGTTATAAAACGAGAGGCTTTTGTACCTTACATATGGCCGCTTAACTCTTAATCACGAAAGTGTTTGGCTTTATATGTGCGCACCGCAGAGGCACCGACAAACGCTGCACCAAGCAAAGTAGCAGCACCGGTGCCAAGTGTGCCGGCATCGCCTGTTTCAGGCAGGGTCTGCGCGTTCTTCTTACGCTCGCTCTTCTTGCCTGCTTTTTTCTTAGCTTTTACTTCTTTGCTCTGCGAATCTTTAGCGGGCTGAGTCTGTGGGGTTGCCTCTTTTTCAGCAGCCTGCCTGAGCATATGAAGATTTACCTCGGCAGCAAGTTTGTCGGAATCTGCCTGATCAGCCTTTGCTTTTGCATCATCATAAGCAGCTTTCTTTTTGGAAAAAGCCTCATCCGCTTGCTGAGCAGCATCGACGGCGCTCCGCAGACGCTGAATATACTGATTGAGATGAGCAAATTCGGCATCGGTTATATTGGGGGTGTCTGTACCCTTATAGTCAAGCGCTTGCGCATGCGCATTGGTATCGCGAGCGGAACGCAGACGAGCTTTTGCAGCAGCAAGACGTGCGGGAGCATCGGCAGCATTCTGCTGCGCGTCTGCAAGTGCAGTCTGCGCCTTTGCAAGCTCCTTTGACGCCGCATCCGCTGCAGCGCGCTTGTCAAGCACCTCCTGCCAGATACCTAGATGCTCATCATAGTCATCTCGGAGCTCCTCGTACTTCTCCTGAGCGGAAGCAGACTTTGCAGCGGCGTCATCAGCCTCAAGCGTTGCCTTATCCAGATTCTTTCGAGCAACTTCCTCTGCGGCACGAGCTTTATTCAATGCTTCCTGGGCGGCTGGACGATCCTCAGGAGCCGCGTCTCTTAAAGCCTGCTCCTTAGCGGCAAGATCGGCTCCGGCTGCAACGGCTGCTTTATGGGCAGCCGTAAGCTTCTCCTGTGCTTTTTGTACAGCCACTTCAGCATCGTCGAACTTCTTCTTGGCGTCGTCCATCTTTGCCTTATCCTGTGCAACGACTGCCTCAGTCACACGGGCATACGCAGCGTTTTTCTCGGCTGTTTTGAGCTTGCTTTTTGCATCGGCATCTTTAGTGGTTGCATCGGTAACGTTCTTCTGAGCGTCGGCGATGTTCTTGGCTGCATTATCAACGTCAGCCTGTGCCGTATCAACCGCAGACTTTGCGGCATCCTCAGCAGCCTGTGCGTCTGATTTTGCCTTATCAAAAGCACTTTGCGCGTCAGCATGAGCCGCATCTTTCGCAGCATTGGCCTTATCCGCGGCTTCCTTTGCCGCATCAAATTCACTCTTTGCAGTTTCTTTTACAGCACGAGCAGCATCCGCAGCAGCGGTTGCTTCAGCGACTTGCTTCTCGGCCTCAGGAATGGTAGTGGGTCTACCATTTGTGCTCTTGGCTTCAGTGGCCGGAAGACCACTTGTCAAAGCTTCTTGAGTGGGCTGAGCAAATGCGGGGGCGGCACCAGCGGCCACAATGGCAGCTGTGGTAATCGCCGTAGTCACCGTGGCAATACGTTTGGGTCTTTTGACTCTTTTGACGTTCATGTCACCTTCCTGTTCACGTTCATAACCTTTTACCGCAACGTTTATCTATGACCAGATAAACGACGTTTAACCCTATCATAAAAGGTTTTTGTTTACGAGTAAGGGTATGCTTACTCGCTTCTGAGCGCCCGAACAGGATCGGATTTAGAAGCTCTTCTCGCCGGTAAAAGACCTGCAAGCAAGGTAAGTACCACGCTGATGCCAATCAAGACGAATGCTGCATTCCAAGGAAGCACTACGAGATTGTCTACATTAAACATCTGCTTTACCACAGCATTTGCTGGAATAATCAAAAGTTGCGTAAATACGATGCCCATAACACCAGAAATAAGTCCTTCAATAAACGTTTCCGCATTGAATACATGGGCAACGTCTCGACGAGATGCACCGATTGAACGTAGGATACCAATTTCCTTTTTACGTTCAAGCACTGAGATGTACGTAATAATGCCAATCATGATGCTTGAAACAACTAAAGAAATAGATACAAAGGCAATGAGCATGGCAGAAATCATATCTATAATCTGTGTTACGGAGCTCATCAGAACTCCTACCAAATCCGTATACGTAATGACTTTGCCATCTTCCCCTGCTTCTTTTGCATCGGCGTTATATCGATCAAGAATGGCAACAACCTTCTCTTTTCCTGCAAAATCCTTGGGGTATATGTTAATGGAGGTTGGTTTGTCAAGATCGGCATAGCCCATCTTTGTAAGATTGCTTTCATAGGTTGCGGGCTGCGAGCGGATCATTGACGAAGCGATAGCAGCAATCTGTGACGGATCGACATCAAGCTTAAAAGCGCTTTTTAAAACCTCAGGATCAACATGCATGGCCCCTGACATATTTGTCATAACATTTTGCATGGTCTGATTCAGCGCTGAAGAAATCTGTACTTCAAGCTTTGTGGATACCTGCATCATCACCGATGTCATGGCTTGCTGCATATACGTGCTGATTGCCTTGGTAATTGCTTGTGACAACGCAGAGGCAATTTTCTCCTGATACGCCACCAAAATGCGCTCAGCCACATCTTTTTGCAGGCTTGGTACGTCAGCTGCTGTCCCAAGCTTTTCTGAAAGTGCCGAGATGAGCTGCTTTTGCAGATCATCGGTGTCAACTGCAGATACTACCGAGCTCACAAGCTTGGTACGCACCTCTTCGGTAGTAAGGTAGTCTGCCATAGTCTTGCCGGGATGAGCAGCACTCCACGCATTCCATCCGAGCACGATCTCATTTATTGCCTGCGAGAGAATAGCCTGCCCACCAGGTTTTAAATTTACCTTGATACCAGAGAGAATATGCTCAATATCCTCAGCGGAAAGTTCTGGAAACGCCTCTTTTAAAATGGAAGGATCAATGCCATGAGGCATTGCAGCGAGAAGATCATCGGGGCTTAGATTCAAGTCTGCCGGATCAAGCTCAGGCAAGCTGATATCAGAAAAATCCAGTTCAGAGAGGCTTATATTGGAAAAATTGATATTTGAAAAATCCAGTGCTTGAGGATTTATAGAAAACGCTGACGCAAGAGCTGTTTCGTCAATATGAACCAATGATGACAGAGAGAGGCCTTCTATCCCACCATTTTTCTCGTCAGCAAATGATTTGCCGGTAAAAACATTAATATCGGAACGATTCTTTTGATCTTTAACTATCTCAGAATTAGCCGCCGCATCAATAAGGCGCTGTTCAAGCGCGGGTGTGTAATACAATCCGTGAGAAAGTGCTCCCGGTGCGGATGGGTCTTTTGCCTGTACGATACCAACAATCTTAATATTAGGAGCGTTTGTAACCAGAGTGTTAATATACGTCTGATCTTTTGACATGTCCTTCCATACACCCAGCTCCGTATCCCAAGTATATAAATCAACGGCATTTAACAGCTTAAATGTTGGAGCCATAAGCTGCTCATAGGTATAGGTTGCATCAGATTCTGAAACACTTGCACTGCCGCCATCGGCAAGCTGATCTACCATTTTACGCACGTCAGCATAGTCACGCAGACCCATACTATATTCAATGGAGTCAGATATGGTGCCATCAGGACGTAGTACTAAGACAACCTCATTCCAAGCTTTAGGCCAACGACCGGCTCGTACTATATAGCGGTTCTCATAAATAGAAGAATCGGACGGTAGCTCCGCAAAAGATGATGTCGAGGAAAACTGCGCCATCGGATTATACGAGGGAATATTAGGGCTGACGCGCGAATATGTTTGATCGGGATTAACCTGTATCGGATCGCTTGAGGCGCTATCGGCTCCTGCCGGTAAAAAGAGATACGGTTTCACATTGTATTGATACGTAATAGCACTGGTATAGTTTTTGATATCCCCACCATTGGCATCAATGAAAGATTTTAGAGCTTGCAAGTCATTTTGCCCGATACTCGTTGTCATTTTTTCAAGCATCTTATTGGAAGGAATTGCTCCTTCAGGCGGTTGGTTTTCAAGCTTGGCCACATCTTGCTGCTGAGCCGTTTTTTCACCCTCTTTTGATGAGGTGCCTGATCCATTCACACCTGTCATGGCAGATGCAAGGTTAACCGACTGCTCAGAAATGGTAAGAGGATAGATTGACAGCGTATCTTCTTCAACACTGCGGATATACTCATTCGCTCCATTTGCAAGAGCAAGAATAGCCGCAATACCAATGATCCCAATAGATCCTGCAAAGGCCGTCATAAGTGTCCGGCCCTTTTTGGTCATAAGGTTGTTGAAGGAAAGACCAAGCGCTGTTAGAAATGACATCGATGTACGACGTGCCGGTTTTGCTTCTCGCACTTGAATTGTAGTGGTATCAAAAGGATCAGAATCAGCCGTGATACACCCGTCGGAAAGTTCAACAATACGTGTGGCATATTCCCGGGCAAGACTCGGATTGTGCGTCACCATAATAACCAAGCGATCACGCGCAACCTCTTTTAAGAGGTCCATAACCTGCACCGATGTAGATGAATCAAGGGCTCCTGTCGGCTCGTCTGCCAGAAG
>ERZ773079.1018-NODE-1018-length-17360-cov-15.294308_pt1 | contig 17360 bp, 15 predicted proteins | sample MGYA00511355_ERZ773079 | MGnify/ENA primary metagenome ERZ773079 (study PRJEB29015, sample SAMEA2737979) | human oral metagenome | biome: human oral; feature: human-associated habitat; material: dental | place: China | collected 2117 ... | reverse complement strand
GAGCGCTGCCGCCCCGCCGACAAGATTGACGAACGTACGGCGTGAGAGTGATGTACCCATGCTGGCCTCCGGCACTTCCTGCGAGATTCCGTCCGATGCGAGCTGACGCAGCAAACATCCTGCGACCGCTATGGAACAAGCATACCAGAGTCTCTGCGAACTGGTCTGCGGAAGCCCAGGCGGGGCTCGCTCGGGTACTCCTGTGCCCAGCTTGCTCTCCGAGAAGATCGTCACGCGCAGAGCATGCTGCATCACGTACGGTCGCCACTGTCCTGCCGTGCGTGGGGGTGAGGGAGCCATGCGTGAGGGTGAGGACCTCTCCGCGATGGCCCGTGTGCGTCAGCAGGGAGGAGATGCTGCTTCCCGCGAGGCAAAAGTCTGGTGGCTAGTCGTCTGGGCAGCCGTGTGAGGCCCAAGCCCTGCTCCCCGCATTTATTCGGCTCCTCGGGGGTTTGTGTGGGTTGCTGCCTCAGCGAAGACGCCAATCCGGCAGCGGCGTCACTCACACGGATTCTGTCTTCCCGACCATGCGAGAGGCCGCCACCGAGGAGGCACCGCCGGCGCATCATGGTGGTTGGGGCACTCGTGCCACCTGACGCAGCTCGCGTCGCAGCTCACGTCGCAACAGTGTACACGAATGCCCCAAAACGGCTCCGAGAGGCCGTTTTCGCCGATCTGTGTACACTCCTGCCTTCCCACGGTCGCTCGCGCGACCGGGCGGGGCCACGGGTCCCACGACATCGACGGCCTCATGGCCCACGCGATACCAGGGTGCTCGGACCTGAGGCCACGCCGTTGGGGCGGTGACACAACCAGCTACCCACACGAACTCACGAAGCCCCTTTTTTTAGTATGTTGCCGACGGCGACGTGCGATATGGACTCGACGTAGCCGAGCTCCACGCTCTTCTCGGCGATGAGCCGAAGCGTCCACCTGGCGTGACCCTCTGGCGGATCCGTGCAGGTCAGGGCGACGATCCTCGCCTCGGCCTCGCCGTCTATCTTGACGTTTCCCGGCCCCCTGCGCGCCTTGCGCGCGAGCACGCCGTCGAACCCCTCCTCGACCAGCCTCCCCTTGGGGTCGTGGACCGTCCTGACCGTCGATCGATAGGCCATGGCGGCCTCCTTGTCGGTCATCCGCAGGTCGGCGAACCCGCCCTGGTCGACCGCCAGCAGCAGGTTCGCCCGCTTGATCTCCGCGGCCCTGCCGCTTCCCCGGTTCACTCGCGCGAGCAGCTCCTCGCGCTCGCCCTGCGTCAGCTCAACTCTGTACTTGGTCATGGGATGTCCCTCCTCGCGGTTGCGATTACAGGATATCCCATAACCTTGAACAAGTAAATTAGTGCTTAACTAACCACTAGGCAACGACCCTCCCGTAACGACAGAGCTGCTGCTGCACGTGTTGCCTCTTGCGCTCGCTCACGGGAATGCAGGTCCCATCCCTGAGCGTGATGGTGTCACGCGAAAGCCTGAAGACGAAGCTCAGATTAACGAGGAAGCTGTTGTGGCAGCGGATGAACGTGTCTGGCACGAAGGTCTGGAACTTGGTGAGCGACATGGTGACAGGAACCATCTCATCGGAGATGCCGGAGGCGGAGGCCATCCCGTCGGAGACGTCGTCCCTCCTCATGGCCTTCGGGTGAGATCTCAGGTGGATGTGCAGCGTTCGCGCACGACTCTCGACGTAGCGAATGTCACTCACGGGGACATAGAACGTCGCCCCAGTGCTGCGCAGGCAGAGGGGTCGATCGAAGCGCTGCTGACATCGCGCGAGAAACAGGGTGAGAACGGCCCTGTTCAGGGCAAGCTCGAGCTTGTCGAGGGAGATGGGACGCACCAAAAAACCCCACATGCTGCACCGTGTGGCCGTGCGCCACAGACACGTCCGAGGGTACTATGAATATGATTTGGGTCGTATGCCTATCGGAGAAGAGGCCGCTCACCACACGGATGGCATCGTCCGTTCCACCAAGCTCGGTGGCGATGAACAGTACGTCCGGAACATGGCTCACAAGCGAGTCCACGCCACTCAGCACGAAGACGTCCAGGTCGTCAATGCCTTGATCGGGATACGCGCTGCGCTCGACGACCGTCGGCACCAGATGGCCTGGGGGGCCGTACCACGTGAGGCCGAGCTTCCCTATCAGGCCTGCCAAGTTTTGTGACTGGTTCGCGTCCGCATCAAACACGGCAATATGAAGGTCCATGACCCCCCCCCCGATACTTTGCTTTCAGATATATGTGTTGTATCTGCAATCATACCAACACCATCCTCACAAACGCCCGACGGCGGTTCCGCAAAGCAAGACGCTAGCTAATATTCAGTTATATTACAGTCCTTTTCGTGGCATCCTCTGTAACTTTCTTTGTTAACGTCTTCTTGATGCACCAGAAGACATACTCGCAGCAGAATTTGACAAGATCGCAGCTGGGCGACATGAGTGCGAGGCGGCGTCCCCAAGGCAGGGCGAGCACACGCTCCCATGAGGGCAAAGACACTGCCCTCATAGCCGTCGTAGTGCGCGATCGCCCATCAACCTCTCCTGTCCGGCCACCATCCCGTCGTCTTCACGCAGGCCACTGCGTCATCAGCACCCGTGCCGAGACACCGGTCTCGCAGACCCTCTAGTTGAAGATTCTTAAGAAATTTGCGCCACAGAACAACATCTCTCGCGGTATCATGCCGGACATCCTCGTGCTCTCCTCGGTGCGCCTCCTTGCGGCGGCGCCTAAAAATCACATGATCTTCAAAAATAGTCTGAAATCCGTATTTGCCGACATCGACGACACCCTCTGCCTAGATCCGCAAAGCAAGCGAGGCATATCACGTCGCGCCACAGGTGAGGCGGGACCACTCGTCGGGCAGCGAAGGAGATCCAGAAGATTGAGGGGGCAATGATGGTGAGAGAAGCTAGTGACGCAGGTAAAGACAACGCTAGGGAGCGGCTGCGCACGTTCGTGGAATCGGTGCTGAAAGTGTCTGGCATCACAGGCGAGACGAACTTCCGTGGGGATCTGGGCGTCGACTCCATGCAACTTGTCGTGTTGTTATTGGCGATCGAGAGAGAATTCAAAATCACCATTCCCGACCACGGCCTCATGGCCGCCGGTTCAACCTTTGGCTCGCTGGCAGACTTTGTCCTGCCGCTCATGGATGTGAGCTCCCATGGCTCGCCAAGCTAGCAACACACTTGTGAGCCCATACCCGAAACCTGAAACCAACCACTGGCCTTGGCCTGCCGGAATCCCGCTCCATGCCTGATTATGGGCGGGTGACGCTCTTGCGTGTATCTCCCGTCTGCCGCCCAAGGCAGCGTACCGATGCGCGTGATGCGCACCGGCTCACGATCGAAGAGGACCAGTGATGATGGAGCCTATCCCCTGATCACAGACACAGAGCCAGAATCGCTTACCGCGCAGAAATAGCCATCGTAGACCTCGATGAAGTCATATCCGCCCAGCATGGCGATTCCTCGAACTTTCTCGAGCGTGCCAGGAAGGCGCTCGCCTCGCGCGTAATGGTCAATTATGCATTGGGCCACATCAAGCGTATGAACCTCGTATGGATCACCCAGATAGCATTTTGAGACAATGCCCCGCAAAGAGTCTGAGAGGCTCTCATCAAGCTCTCCGAGCTCGTTACGAAGCGCTGCGATCAAGTAATTGACCTGCTGTTGGTTGGTAACGTGTCCCCCAGCGTCGAGCTTTTTCATGAGCTCGATGTAGCGCTTCGATCGATGCTTGCGAAGTGCACGCTCAAATGTGACGGGATTTACTTTCTGTTGAGCCTTCTTTGAGCTAGATTGCACATCGAGTTGCTGCTGTCGTCTACTGTTTGCATGAACGTTAAGTAGCTGGCGTGGCATCTGGATACTTCCTTTCTCCTTGATTCAAAATGTGCGGCTATCCTGACGCGTACGTAGCGAGCTGGCCGGGACTTTCGCGGAGCGAAATCAAGCTCAACGAGTCCTGGGAGTGCATCTATGCGGCTTAGGGAAGCCCTACGATCGACCGAGCTGACTCCCTCATATGAGGACTTCTCGAACGCGCGGCCCCTCAGACCTTTGGAGAGGATGTGATCCGATTGGCTTGCCCGAGGCAGGGACGGCACGTTCACGCCCCCAATTTTGAATCGACTCGATTTGCTCGGGACTGGTTTGCGACAGGGGAACAACATTGTTGAATGCTTTTCTAATAATATCCGCAGTAATGGAAAGCTGGGGATTCGCGACCTTCCGATATGCCAGATCTCGAATTGTTGACTCAAGATCCGCCCCGCTGAATCCCTCCGTAAGCTCCACCAGCTCATCGGCAAGGGGTCCTGCGAAATTAAGACTCAGGTACTTTTTCATATAGAGTGACATGATGGACTGACGTTCTTCGGTGGTGGGTAGATCGACGAAGAATATCTCATCGAATCTCCCGCGCCTGAGTAACTCGGGCGGTAGCTGTGAGACGTTGTTCGCGGTGGCAATGACGAACACCATCTTCATGCACTCCTGGAGCCAAAACAGGAACTGGCCGACCATCCTGGTGGACACGCCGCCATCGCCGGCTGACGCGGTGGCACCAGACAACCCCTTCTCGATCTCATCGATCCAGAGAACGCAGGGTGAGACGGCTTCCGCCATAGTAAAGGCTTCCTTGAGCTGCCTCTCGGTTTGGCCAACATAGGAACCCTGAACGGTTGCGAAGTCAAGGCGATAGAGGGGCAACTTCCAACTTGACGCAATTGACTTCGCTGAGAGGGACTTGCCACAACCCGGGACGCCAACAAGCAAAATCCCGCGGGGAGGCTTTAACCCCATCTTGAGAAGGGCGTCGCGCTTCTCGGGGGTAAGCAGTTCCTTCTTTTCCTTGCACCATTCCTGCAAGGCTGCAAGGCCACCGACCTCTGCATCGGATTTACTGGTCTGTATCTTCTCAAGTCCACTGATGTTCGAGAAGAGCTTGTCTTTTGAGCCGCGGATCTCGACGAGATCATCCTCACCAATGTGCCCGTTCGCGATGAGGGAGGCGATTGTATTCTCGATCTCGATCTGGGAGACCCCGGCCAATGCGCTGGCGGCCTCACGAACCTCCTCATCCGTCCACTCAATGGGGATGCTACCCCGATATTGATCGATCAGACCCCTGATGACAGCATAGGATTCCTCCTCGTTGGGACGGTCCAGAACGACTACGAGCCCCGTCTGCTGGAGTTGCCCCCACACGTCCTTGTTGGTGATCACAATGATGGTGGTTGAGGCATCAACTGCTGACTGCACGAGGTCGTAGAGATCCTGGGCATCTCCCGTCTCGGTGGAGATGTCCCCCGTCTCTGACAACGCGAAGGTAAGTTGGCTACGTTTCTTCATCTGCTCACGCATGAAATCAAAGGCCTCGTAGACACTTTCCCCATCGCAGACGGTCTGCATGGATGTGACGTCATAGATCCCCTTTGACTTGGTGTGGCAATATACCTTGACCCCAAGCTCTTCGGCGACCTCGGTCAAGATCTCGATGGCCCGCCTTCTCTCATCCGTCCTGATGGTTATGAGAGGGATGCGGGCCTTCGCATAGCGCACCAACAAGTCCCTCGTCTCATGCTTGCTGCTCATTCGGGCTACCTCAGAATTTGTTAACTGGAGTCTTATGGATGATGGAAAGAAGTTTGCCGCTTCTGTCCACTCTGGGTGCAGAGTCCTCGAGGCTTGATTGATTGGCATCAGCTTGGCCTTGGATGAGAGATCGGCACTCCTCACGATACTTTTCAGGCATGGCTGGAATATCCACCGCATTCATCAAGGTGATGAACTCTCGACGAAACGCAAGCAAGGCTTCGGTTATTGATCTCTCGTCAGCCACCGACCGCCTCTGCCTCTTTTGAAAGGCGTCTACTGCGGCGTTCATCCTCTTGTTGACGGCACCGATAAGCTTTTGAAGAAACCTATCCGATACACCCGCCTGCCAATCGAGAGTTCCCGAGCGCATGGCCGAGATGGCGCCATCGTCGTCAAGCCTATTGCCGAATATGTCGATAACCTCAACCCACTCTGCATATGTATGGGGGCTTCTCATTTTTGAGCCATCCTAACATGTCGAATAACCATACTACTGGGGGGAGTCAGATCCCAATCAGGTAAACCCTGCGCGAATGTCGGATAAGCTTCCATAACGCTCTCGTTACCCTTGCCGACGTCGTTATTGACCGGGCGTGGGCTGACGAACGTGCCGACGTCGACACTCGCGAACGTCCTGCCAACACCGTTGTCGGCCGGACTTGGGTCACCTGCAGTGCCTTTAGGTGCGAGCGTATCCGTATCGTTGGCCTCATCGGCCACTGCGGCAAAGGCATCCTCGGTATGCTCGGAGATCGCTTCGAATGGAGAGGACGGACCCGTCTCTTCGGCCATTGCCATGTGATTGGGCTCTGGTGTGGCCTGCTCGGGCTTTGCGGGAATGTCATCCCCCTCTGGGGCCACGTTCGCAAACGCCTGCCCGGCCGGCGCCTCCACGCTCCCGCCCCCCTCTGGGGCCGCGTCAGCGATCACCTCCTGCTGGCTCTCGGCTACCTCAGCGACTTCTTCGAACGGGGTGTCATTCCCCCCTGGGGCCGCGTCCACCAAGATTTCCTGCTGACGCTCGGCTACCTCACCGACCTCCTTGGACGGGACGCTGTCCACCTCTGGAACTACGTTCGCAAACGCCTGCTCGGCCGGCGCCTCCACGCTCCCGCCCCTCTCTGGGGCCGCGTCCGCGCGCGAAGCAGGAACACCAAGTCTTTTCAACGATGCGCCACATCTGGCACAAAAGTTAGAGGAGTCACGATTCTTCTTCCCACACATAGGGCAAAACACGTAAATTCACCCCCCTTCTCAATGAGTAGCCGAGACGATGTGACGTGTGACGCCGGTAAGGGTCCTCACGTACTCATCAGGTGAAAGCTCGTTAAGCATATCAAGAACTTCTTGGCTTCCGGCATCATATTGACTAAACTCGATACGAAAGTCAACGATTTCGGCAATCGTTGCCTTGAGCAGCTTGGTACCATTTTTCTTTTTTGTGTCATAGTTCGAATTAATCACATCACGGTGAGAGTTTATATTCTTTTCCTGTGAGTAATGTTTATATACAAGAGCAATTCCAGCAATACCTAAGAGAACTCCAAAGAATGTTAGCTTAGCAGCAAGAGCAATAAGACCGAAAGCGATGCATGCGATACCAGCATAGTGGCAGTTTTGCTCAAAGGGCGTAAGCACGGTCTTATCTAACTCAGCACTGCGCTCTGACTCGACCAGCTCATCAAAGGCCTTGACGAGGTTTTCCTCATCTGTGCCAGCGGAAGTGACAGCATTGAAGCTGTCGATGTTAATTTCGATGTCGTTTGGAATCTTCATGCGATTCTCGGCAACCATATCATTGTAGCCATTGCAAATCCATTCGCGTGAATACGCCACTGCAAACTGCTGAGACGAGACGCTTGAGCGCGAGATATCGGGATACATCGCTGCATCGGTCAGTAGTTGGGTAAAATCACGTTGCTCCTCCATGGAGGTCTTCTCGTGATCCGCCAATATCTGCGCCTCTTGGGTATCGCCCTCGTGTTCGATAATCAACTCACAAAGACGCTCTTCGCGCTTGAGCGGAAGCTCTTCGTCATCGAACTCAGAGACAAGAGTAGTTAGAATATCGTCAAGTTGCTTCCTCACGACATCCTGTGAGGGCTGCTGTACAAAGATATCCTTAAAATATGCTAGAATATACTGATGAGCCATTGCTCCCTCAAGAATATCCTCGAGGATAGGCCATGTGTGCGAGTACTTGCGAAGGTAAGGGTACTTGGTTGGATCGACAGGCTTGCGCTTGTCTTTAAGGGCAGTCTTCCAACGGCTGGTCTGCTCCTCAAGAAACCCCGGACGGGAGGCGAGCAGATCACACCAATCATTGAGTTGGCCTGCGATCGCTCCCTCAGAATCGGCCGAGAAGAGACCCGTAGCATACGCATCAAGTATGATGATGGCTTCCCTACCAAGTCCTTCGGGATCTTGGTTGGCAAGATACCGCCTCACCCACTCGAGTGCGGGCCCTTGCCTATTGGCACGACGGCAAATGAGCCCAAATAGCAGAGATGCCTTCTCATCATTGCGATGGATGGCCTCCTTGAGCGCCTTTTTGGCAATGTCCTTCTCATCATTGATCCACGCTGCGAGCGCCACAAGACAAGGAGCAAGCCAATACTCGGGACACTTCAGCATAAGGTCCTCGGAGGCTTTGGTAATCGTTGCATTCCTGACAATACCGAGATCGGTTGCCTGGAGTATTCCTGTAGTGGTTCGTCTCACCTCCGAGTAATGCCCAAACTTTACAGCAAGCTGCTGTCTGATATTATTAAGCTTTGTAGTTGCGTGTTCAAGTTCCCAACGTCGCATTTCATTATTGACATAGTCTCGGAAGTCGCTTGCTAGCGCGTCAAGCCGAACCTCGACGCCATTCATTTGACGGTTAACGTTGGCGACGGAATCGTCAACCTGCTCAATTGCACGACGCATTGAAGTCAGGTTGTTCTCGATCGTAGTCAAATCTGCCGTTTGGATTATCCTATCTGCCACTGACAGCACCTTCCTCCACCATACTTGATATCAGATAGCATAGCGTCACTTGATGGATGAGGACACTGGAACGAGATGCGACGCCCCTGTCTCCGGCGCTTTGCCGCGTCTTCCGATGATCCATTCGCTGCCCTCAATGACCTTTGATGACCCGCCCGGCCAGCGCCCCTACGCCACCTGCCCCATAAGCTTGGCCAGGCGCTCGGCCATGGCATCGACCTGCCCTGTCGTCACGACGAGCGGCGGCAAAAAGCGCAGGGTCGAGTCGCCCACGCAGTTGAGCACGAGGCCCGCGCGCAAGCCCTGCTCGACGAGGCTTCGCGCAATGGGCACGTCGAGCTGGGCGCCGCGCATGAGGCCGCGCCCACGCACCTCAGTGACGTGCGGCAGCGTCGCGAGCCTCTCGGCAAGCTGTGCTCCCACCTCGATGACGTGCTCGCCTATGCCCTCCGCAACGAGCGTCTCCATCGTGGCGCGGCCCACGGCGCAGGCAAGCGAGTTGCCGCCGAAGGTGGAGCCGTGGTCTCCCGGCCCGAGCAGATCCGCCACCTTCCCGTGCGCGGAGAAGGCACCCATGGGAAAGCCTCCCGCGATGCCCTTGGCCATGCTCACGATGTCCGGCACGATGCCCGCGAGCTGGTACGAAAAGGGTGCGCCGCAACGAAAGACGCCGGTCTGCACCTCGTCCACGATGAGCACGAGACCCCGCTCCTCGCAGAGGCGAGCGGCTCCCTGCAGGTACTCGGGATCGGCCGGCCAGACGCCGCCCTCGCCCTGGACGCACTCCAGCATGATGGCACAGACAGGACCGCAGCCTGCCTCGGGCCTCGCGATGGCCTCCTCAAGGGCGGCAAGGTCGTTGAGCTCCGCCGACATGAAGCCTGCGGGCATCGGCGCAAAGCTCTTATGAAACACGTCCTGGCCGGTCGCCGCCAAGGTCGCGAGCGTACGGCCGTGGAAGCTCCGCTTGGCCGTGACGATGCCCGTGGCCCCGCCGAGCCTGCGCTCGCCCCAGCGGCGCGCGAGCTTGATGGCGCCCTCGTTCGCCTCGGCGCCCGAGTTCGCGAAGAAGGTCCTCCACGTCTGGCCCGTCGAGCCCGTCACGTGGCCCTCCTCGTCGGTGGTCGCGCCGAGCAGGCGCGAGAGCGCAGCCGCAAGCTCGCTGCGGTTCTCGACGTGAAAGTAGTTTCCCACCTGCCAGAGCCTCTCGGCCTGCCCCTTGAGGGCGTCCACGAGCCTGGGGTGGCAGTGCCCCAGGCACACCACACCTATGCCGCCCAAAAAGTCCAGGTAGTCTCTGCCCTCAGAGTCCGTGAGCACGCAGCCCGAGCCTCGCACGAACTTCACGGGCAGCCGGGCGTAGCTGTGCATGAGGTAGCGCTCGTCCTCTGCGATGAAGTCCGCGTGTGTGTCAAACTCGTACATGCTATGCCTCCTTGGGGTTGCGGGAGTCGTTGGATATCTCGGTCCCGATGCCCTCGTCGGTGAACGTCTCGACGAGCAGCGCGTGCTCGACGGTGCCGTTCAGGATGGTGACCTGGCCCACGCCCGCCTCGATGGCCTCGATGGCGCTTCTCACCTTGGGGATCATCCCCTTGCTGAGCGTGCCCGCATCGATGAGGTGTCGCGCCTCCCCTACACCCATGCCGGCGATGAGGCTGTCCTTGTCGTCGAAGTCGGCGTAGAGGCCGTCGACGTCCGTGAGGAAGAAGAGCTTGTCCGCGCCGAGCGCCTGGGCGATGTGGCTCGCCGCGAAGTCGGCGTTGACGTTGTAGGGGCCGCCGTCCTCGCCAAAGCCCACGCCCGCGATGACGGGGATGTAGCCGTCATCCAGGACCTTGAGGGCGAGGTCTGGGTTGACCTCGGTGACGCGGCCCACGCGGCCTAGCTCGGGATCAAGCTGGCAGGCCCTGAGCGTGCGGCCGTCGGCGCCCGAGATGCCCACCGCGTGGTTGCCGTAGCCGTTGATGGCCTGCACCAGCTCGGCGTTCACCTTGCCCACGAGCACCATCTGCACGACCTCCATGGTGTCCTCGTCCGTGACGCGCAGGCCGTCCTTGAAGCGCACGCTCAGGTTAAGACGGTCGCTCAGAGACGAGATGTCCTTGCCGCCGCCGTGCACGAGCACCACATGCACGCCCATGAGCTTGAGCAGCAGCACGTCCTCGATGACCTTCGCCCGGAGCGTGGCGTCCTCCATCGCCGAGCCACCGTACTTCACCACGAAGGTGCTCCCCGCCCACTCGTTGATCCACGGCAGGGCCTCCACGAGCACCTCGGCCTTGCCCTGCGAGGCATCGCTGGGCCTGCGCCTTCTCATCACCATGTCAGCCAACCTTTCCTGTCAGGGACCTTGCACCTGCGGCTCGCGCCTAGGTGCGGTAGTCCCCATTGATGGTCACGTAGTCGTGCGTGAGGTCGCAGGTCCAGACGCGCGTGGAGCACGATCCCATGCCCAGGTCGATGGCTATGGGGACCTCGCTTTCCTTAAAGCGCTTGAGCATGTCGTCCTCGTCCATGGCCACGGCAAGGCCGCCGCGGCAGACGGGCACGCCGAGCAGGTCGATGTCCACCCTGCGCTGGTCGAAGGCCACGTTGCACTTTCCGGCGGCAGAGGCGACCCTGCCCCAGTTCGCGTCGTGCCCGAAGACGGCGGTCTTGACGAGCGGCGAGTTCGCGACGGCGCGGGCCACGGCGTCGGCGTCTGCCTCGGTGGCCGCCCCCATGACGTCGACGGTCACGAGCCTGGTCGAGCCCTCCCCGTCGGCCGCGATCTGGCGGGCCAGCGCCTCGCAGGTCGCGCGCAGGGCGGCGCAGATGGCAGGGAAGGCCGCAGAGTCCTCGTCAATGGCCTCGAGCTCGGCCTCTCCCGTGGCAAAGAGTATGCAGCAGTCGTTGGTGGAGGTGTCCGAGTCAACGGTCACCTTGTTGAAGCTCTGGCTCACGGCCCGCCCTAGGGCCACCCGCGCGGCCTTGGGCGTGAGCGGTGCGTCTGTGGAGAGCACCGAGAGCATCGTGGCCATGTCGGGCTGGATCATGCCCGAGCCCTTGGCAAAGCCCCCCACGTGGACCTCGATGGTCCCGTCACCTGGAGCGGGAAGGCTGCCGACGTAGGCGGCCTGCTTGGAGTGGGTGTCCGTTGTCATGACGGCGCGGGCGGCGTGGTGGGCGGCCGCTACCGAGCGCTCGAGCTGCCTAACGCAGGCGGGCACTCCCACCTCAAAGCACTCCAGGCCCAAGGGCACGCCGATGACGCCGGTCGAGGCCACGAGTACCTCCTCGGCAGCGCAGCCCAGGGCGTCCGCGACGATGCGCGCAGACGCGCGTGCAACCTCAAGGCCCTGCTCGCCCGTGGCGGCGTTGGCGTTACCCGAGTTCAGGACGACGGCACGCGCGTGGCCCGAGGCCGCACGTGGCCGCGAGACCTGCACAGGCGCCGCGCAGAAGCGATTCTTGGTGAAGGTGCCCGCACAGACGCAGGTCCTGTCCGCGACGACGAGCGCGAGGTCACGACGGTCAGGATTGTGGCGAAAGCCCGCAGAGACGCCCGTGGCCCGGATGCCCCTGGCGGCGCAGACGCCACCCTCGCAGGGCACGAAGCCGAAGCCCTCGGCCGCACCGTCCCGCTCAGGTACGCGCAGCGGCTCAAATCTGCTCATGAGCAGCCCCTCTCCTTGCATAGCTCATATCCTGCCTCGCTTCCGACACCTTGGTCCCGCAGCCCGTGGGCCGCAGGCGCCATTGGATTGTGTCCCCCATATATGCATATTGCTGCATGCACGATGGACAAAGCCTAGCACAGGGAGGTAGCCCAACGGCGCAAAAGGCGATGTTTCACCGAATTGGAAACATAGCGTCACGAGGCGCGCCCACCGTGCGCGACGTCATCCGGCCGCGTAGGCAACGCGTGCCGGCACGCCCGCAAGAGCGGGATGGCGACGATCAGCACGGAAACGCACGGGGTGAGGCCGACTGGCGCCGGTCCCAAGACGGACACGCCGCCCACGCAGAAGTACAGGGGAGATCCGGTTCGTTATGAGGGCCGCGGCCATCGGGCCAAACATGCCTGCGGGGAGCAGGACGCCCCAGGGCATGCCCGAGATCCCCCTCGAGAAGCCGTCCGTCACAAGACCCGCCACCAGCCAAGGAACCCAATCGAGCGCAAACGCGAACGCGACGAAGATCGCAACCTTCTTTCGTACCATCTTTGACCTCCCAAAGGCCTAACGCGCCGTGCGCCACGCGCGCAGGCGAGCCAAACGCCGCTCATACGGCATCACCCACAGATTCCAGGGGGCGCAAAGTCGAGGGCGCAGGGTCCCGGTCCCGCCGAACCCAGGGCAGCATGATACCACCCGGCGGCAGGCCCCCACGCGACGCTCACCCCCTTCCCCCACCGCTGCCTCATAGAGTAAGGCTCCCGATCACCCTTCATGTCGGATAGAACAATGCTATGCTCACTACATAAGACGTAAGGGGGGTACTTCTGGTACTTATCTAAAGGGTATCCCCCGGAATCAGCTTTTTGGAGTAGATGATGACCAAGTTGTACAAGCGGGAACTCTACCTGAGGAAGATGCGCCCCTTTTATCACGATGATGACATCATCAAGGTACTGGTCGGCGTGAGACGTTGCGGGAAGTCCTCGATCATGCAACTTGTAGCTAACGAGCTTAAAGAGCAGGGCGTCCCAACGGAGAATCTCCTCTTCCTCAACCTCGACACAAGGGACTACCGCAAAATCAAGACTCCAGACGCGCTCGACGGGGTGATCGAGAATCTCGTTGAGGGTGTAGGGGGAAAGAAGTACCTCTTCATCGATGAGATCCAAAACGTTAAGGGCTTCGAGGAGGTCATCAACGCCTGGCGTGAGGAGGGAGATGTCTCGATCTTCATCACGGGCTCAAATTCCTACCTACTTTCGGGTGAGCTTGCAACCAAGCTCACCGGTCGCTATCTTGAGTTTGAGATCTTCACACTCACCTTCGATGAGTACGAAGGCATGAAGGAGTTCTTTGGGAAGTCGATAAGCACGGACAGGCAGGAAGAGCTTGACAGCTACATCCTCGAAGGCGGGTTCCCCAGGACAGTCCTCTTTGACGGCATGGCAAAGAAGCGCACCTACATCCAAAGTGTCATCCAGGAGATCTTCGAAAAGGACGTGAGGCAAAGAACGAGGATCAACAAGCGCTCTGTCTTCGACCGTGTTCAGGCATACGTCATAAACAACTTTGGTGCGACCATGAGCATCAGGAACATGGCAAAACACTTCCGCACGGTAGAGAGGATTCCCATCAAGGAGGAGACGATCTACCGTTACATCAGACTGCTCCAAGGGGCAAAGATCCTCTACAGCTGCCCTCGCTTTGATATGAGGTCAAAGCGATCCCTCGAACGCGAGGAGAAGTACTACCTTGCTGACCTTGGCTTCTACTATGCGCTCAATACCGACAACCGCATCAACTACGGACCAGTACTCGAAAATATTGTCTATACCTATGCGCGCTCCCATGGGTGGTCTGCGAGCGTGGGACGCATCGGGGCACTCGAGTGCGACTTCATCCTACGCGATGACGACATGAACTACGCGTATGTGCAGGTTGCCTACACCATCGCCGAGAGACAGACCGAAGAGCGCGAGTATGCTTCGCTGGAGAGGATCTCGGACGGATACCCGAAGTATCTTCTCACCTGTGATCGCCTCCTACAGAAGCGCTCTGGTATCGTGCATGCAAACCTTGCGGACTTCATTCTTGGGGAAAGGTCATTTCGCATCACCCCCTAGCAGGTCGCTTTTCGAACTATATGGTGGCGACATCGACCTTTCCACCCCATGATGGTGGCATGGCAGGGGCGCATCCGCGAGGGGCTGGTGCGCCAAAGGCGCCACAGGTCCCGTGACGCACGAGGACAGCGGGACCTGGCGAGCAATCGAGAGAAGCATGATAGAATACCTGCGGGCGGCGGGCGACGTCGTTCGGCACCAGTTGGAGGGCGCGCGGGACGCGGCGCACAGGGCATCGGGGGACCTCTCCCGGCGCGACGTGGGCCTTCTATCACAGCTGCGAGCGTCAGGGCGACAGCTGCTGCGCAGGGGACAAACGAGAGGGGACCTTTGATGCAAGACCTATGCGAGCTCCTGAGGAACAACCCCTACCCCGGTCGCGGCATCGTGGTGGGCAAAGACTGGGGAGGAAGGCACTGCGCGTACTACTGGATCATGGGCCGCAGCCCCAACAGCAGGAACCGCGTCTTCTCGCTGACCGCAGACGGCATCCGCACAGAGGCGCACGACCCCGCGCTCCTCAAGGACGCAAGCCTCATCATCTACCACCCCGTGCGCCGCATGGGAGACGGCCTTGTGATCACAAACGGTGACCAGACCGACACCATCGTGGATGCAGGTGACTTCTTTGCGGCGTGTATGGCCCGTGAGTTCGAGCCAGACGACCCCAACTTCACGCCACGCATCTCGGCCATCCTGCACGCAGGCGGCTCCTTTGAGCTCTCCATCCTCAAGCGCCAGGCCGGCGCCTCTGGCCGCTGCCAGCGCGAGTTCTTCTGCTACGAGGGCGCCGACGAGGGCACGGGCTACCTCATCAGCACCTACCAAGGCGACGGTGATCCGCTGCCGAGCTTCGTCGGCGAGCCGGTGGAGGTGAGCCTGCCCACAGCCAACGAGTTGTGGGTCGCCCTCAACGCCGACAACAAGGTGTCGCTCTACGCCAACGTCGGGGGCACGGTGAAGCTGTACAACAAGAACCTCGGTGACTGAGGGCGAGGATTAGGGAGAGAACCTGTGAACGAACTCGAGCTCAAGTACGGCACGAACCCCAACCAAAGGCCCTCACGCGTCTTCATGAGGGACGGCTCCGACCTGCCCATGACAGTGCTCTCGGGCAGGCCCGGGTACGTCAACCTCCTAGACGCCCTCAACTCCTGGCAGCTCGTGCGCGAGCTCAGGGAGGCCACAGGACAGAGCGCCGCAGCGTCGTTCAAGCACGTCTCGCCCGCCGGTGCAGCCGTGGGCAGGCCCCTCTCCGATGTGGACAGGCAGATGTACTTTGTGGACGACGAGGGAGAGCTCTCCCCCATCGCCTGCGCCTACATCCGCGCGCGCGGCGCCGACCGCGTGAGCTCCTATGGCGACTGGGCGGCTCTCTCTGACTGCTGCGACGAGCGCACGGCCAGATACCTCAAACACGAGGTCTCGGACGGCATCATCGCACCCGGCTACAGCGATGGGGCACTTGAGATCCTACGCTCCAAGAAGGGCGGCAGGTACAACGTCGTGCTGATCGACCCCGACTACCGCTGCGCGCCCATCGAGCAGCGCGACGTCTTTGGCGTCACCTTCGAGCAGGGCCACAATGACCTCGTGATCGACCGCTCGCTACTGAAAGACGTCGTGACCGCCAACAGGGACCTGCCCGACACGGCACTGACGGACATGCTCATCTCCCTCGTCACGCTCAAGTACACACAGTCGAACTCCGTATGCTACGTGAGGGACGGCCAGGCCATAGGCATTGGCGCGGGTCAGCAGTCCCGCGTCCACTGTACGCGTCTAGCTGGCAGCAAGGCCGACGCATGGTTCTTGCGTCGGCACCCCAAGGTGCTTGGGCTCAAGTTCGCCGAGGGCATCCGGCGTGCCGAGCGCGACAACGTCATCGATGTCTACATCTCCGACGAGCAGGACGAGGTACTGGCCGAGGGCGCGTGGAAACAGTGGTTTGCCGAGAGACCAGAGCCCCTCACTCGCGAGGAGCGGACCGAGTGGATTGCCGCGCAGGACGGCGTCACGCTCGGCTCCGACGCGTTCTTCCCCTTTGGAGACAACGTCGAGCGCGCCCACAAGTCCGGCGTCTCCTACATCGTGGAGCCCGGCGGCTCCATCCGCGACGACGACGTGATCGCGGCAGCCGACAGATACGGCATCGCGATGTGCTTCACGGGAACGCGGCTCTTCCACCACTAGCATTGTATCCATAAAGTATTTACATGCTATGTGTGACGTGCTCCCGTTAATGAGAGGCGACAACGGGAGCATGTCCTAACAGGGCCGTGGCACTCGGGACCCGGTGCTGGCATCCCACGAAGCACGCTGGTCCAAGACTCCCACCGCAGTCCCAGCTGCGCGGTTCCCATTGGACCAAAACACTCCGTGCGTATGCGCGACGACTGCGGTAGCCATCTGCCGTTTTTGCACGACATGAGCTCCGGGCCGGACAGCTCGGTCTGCGAACGCAAGGCCCGCGTGCCCAAGCGAGGGCGGTGTGCCGCCACGGCCTTCGGGAGCGACAACAACCTCAACCATCCCTGGAAGGCATCGCGCCGACAGGCGACATGCGAATCATGTGGGGACGTATTCGAGAAGTCATCCGCCACCTTCGACAGGACCGCAAGCAAAATCCGATGCGCCAGCCCGAGAAGGCATTACTGACCAACCCATGAAAAATAATCTACGGGGATTCACGAAGTATCCATACTCTTGTATTGACAAGAACATGCGTTCCAGTCCTGTGCTATAGTGAGTGGCAGGAAACGGCGGCGAGTGAGGGACGGTGGTCGGATGGCACGGGCGGTACGTGACGTGGGCAAGCTGAGGCCCATAGACGACCTGATGTTTCGGGTGATGGCGCAGAGCAAGGCCTTCTGCGGGGAGCTTTTGAGGGTGCTGCTCCAGGACCCGGGGCTCGAGGTGGTGGAGTGCAAGCCGCAGTCCGCCGTCACGAACACGCGGGGGCGCTCGGCGGTGCTCGACGCCCTC
>ERZ773079.1017-NODE-1017-length-17370-cov-119.259833_pt1 | contig 17370 bp, 18 predicted proteins | sample MGYA00511355_ERZ773079 | MGnify/ENA primary metagenome ERZ773079 (study PRJEB29015, sample SAMEA2737979) | human oral metagenome | biome: human oral; feature: human-associated habitat; material: dental | place: China | collected 2117 ... | reverse complement strand
GTCGTCTGAAAGCAATCCGTACTTTTCAGACGACCTTAAAACCCAAATAGAGGAACACTTTACCATGTGGCGTTATATCTTTCATCGTATGCTCCTTTTGATTCCCACGTTGTTGGGGATTTTGGCGATTACCTTCGCCGTCATTCAGTTTGTCCCCGGCGGTCCGGTGGAGCAGATGGTTCAGCAGTTGACGCAGGGTGCGGTTGGCGGTGAGACGGCGGGGCGCAGTATTCCCGGAACTCTGGCTAAAAACGGCAACCGCATCAGTGTGGAAGATTTGGCCGCGCTGAATGCTTTATACGGTTTCGATAAGCCGCCTGTAACAAGATTTGTGGATATGGTATGGAAATTCGCCCGTTTCGATTTGGGCGAGAGCTTTTTCCACCACCAAACCGTATTTGAGCTGGTGAAAGAGAAAATGCCGGTGTCGATGAGTTTGGGTTTGTGGACGTTCTTCCTGACTTATTTGATATGTATTCCGTTGGGTATTGCCAAGGCGGTCAGGGATGGCAGCCGATTTGATACGATTACGGGCATGGTGATTTTGGTCGGCTATACCGTACCGCCGTTTGTATTGGGTTTGGTATTGCTGGTATTGTTTGGCGGCGGCAGCTTTTTTGCCTGGTTCCCGCAGGGCGGCTTGGTCGGCGATGATTTCGATACGCTCTCTTGGGCAGGTAAAGTCAAAGATTATTTATGGCATATGGCCTTGCCGATTACCGCTTCGGTAGCAGGCAACTTGGCGGTGATGACCGTATTGACGAAAAACGTGTTTCTTGAAGAAATCCGCCGTCAATATGTTTATACCGCGCGAGCCAAGGGCTTGCCTGAGAAGCAGATTTTGTGGAAACATATTTTCCGCAATGCCATGATTCCTCTGATTACCGGTTTCCCGGCCGCATTTATCGGCGCATTCTTTACCGGAAGCCTGTTGATTGAAACGTTGTTCTCGTTGGACGGGTTGGGTTTGTTGTCTTACGAGGCAGTGATGAAACGCGATTATCCTGTTGTAATGGGTACGCTGTATGTGTTCACGCTGATGGGGTTGTTGGCTAAATTGGTGTCGGATATTTCTTATTCATGGGTCGATCCGCGTATTCACTTTGGCGGACAGAAATAAGGCCGTCTGAAAATATCTTCAATCCATTATTAAAGAATGTTTCGAACCATGAAAAAGAAAAAATCTACTTCAAACCCTACTTGGCAAGCCTTTAAGCAGCATAAGCGCGGTTGGTTGGCTTTGCGGATTTTGGCCGTTTTGTTTGTCGTCACTTTGCTTGCGCCTTTGTGGAGCAACGACAAACCTTTGTGGATACGCTATCAAGGCGAGTATTTCTTCCCCTTGGTAAACGAATATAACGAAACCACATTTGGCGGCGATTTCGATACGCCTGCGGATTATCTGGATCCGCTTATCCGCCACAACATTACTTCAGACGGCAATTTTGCCCTTTACCTGCCCAATCCTTATGATGCCGATACCTTAAACGATTTTGATACGGCACCCGATCCGGCCAAACCGTCCGAACGGCATATCTTAGGAACGGACGACCGCGGCCGCGACCTGTTGGCGCGCTTGGTTTACGGTTTCCGCGATTCGCTGTTGTTTGCCTTGGTGTTGACCGTGGTGACTACCGTAATCGGCGTGGTTGCAGGCGCGGTGCAGGGTTATTTCGGCGGCAAAACCGACCTTCTGATGCAGCGTTTTATCGAGGTTTGGGGCGGTATGCCGGAGCTGTACCTCCTGATTATCCTGTCTTCGTTCTTTAATCCAGGGCTGTTGATTTTGCTGGTGTTGCTGTCGCTTTTCGGCTGGATGGGCTTGTCCGACTATGTCCGCGCCGAGTTTTTGAAAAACCGTCAGGCCGATTATGTTTTGGCTGCGCGCGCGATGGGTGTGGGCAACCGTGAAATCATGTGGCGCCATATCCTGCCCAACAGTTTGACACCGGTATTGGCCTTCCTGCCTTTCCGTATTTCCGGTGCCGTACTTGCCCTGACCAGTTTGGACTTCTTGGGCTTGGGCGTACCTGCCTCACAGGCAAGTTTGGGCGAGTTACTGGCGCAAGGCAAAGACAACTTGGATGCGTGGTGGATCGGCCTGTCTGCCGTTGCTACGTTGACGGTAATGCTGCTTTTGCTGGTCATGATCGGCGAAGGTTTGCGTCAGGCATTTGACGTACGCGCACGCAGTTAATTGCTTTTCTAAAGCGTGAAGAGGGTGGGCGGAAAAGCTTATCCTGCATTCTCAGGGCCGTCTGAAAAGTCTCAGACGGCCTCATCCATTCGTTTGAATCATTAAAAACCATGAATCAAGAAATCACATTTCTTACTCTTTTTCTGCTCGGCTTTTTTGGCGGAACGCATTGCGTCGGCATGTGCGGCGGCTTGAGCAGCGCATTCGCTTTGCAACTGCCGCCCCATTTAAACCGAATCGGGCTGATTGTATTGTTGAACTTGGGGCGCATCAGCAGCTATGTCGTCATTGGCCTGTTGGTTGGCTTGGTCGGGCAGGTCGGCATTTCCTTGGACGATACGCGCGCAGTTCAAAACGGTTTGTATATTGCCGCCAATGTCTTGCTGCTTTTGCTCGGGCTGTATCTTGCCGGTATTTCGACCGCCGCAACCAAAATCGAAGGCATCGGCAAACCGATATGGAAACGCCTGAATCCTTTGCTGAATAAATTGCTGCCGATTAAATCGGTTCCTGCCTGTTTCGGCGTGGGCATGCTTTGGGGGTGGCTGCCTTGCGGTTTGGTGTACAGCGCGTCTTTGTATGCCTTGGGTAGCGGCAATGCCTTGCACGGCGGGCTGTATATGCTGGCGTTTGCATTGGGGACCTTGCCGAACTTGCTTGCGATGGGCATATTTGCCGCGCAGTTGAAAACCTTTCTGCAAAAACGCATGGTTCGTTTGTGCGCCGGATTGTTGGTGGCAGGATGGGCGATATGGCGCTTGGCCGTATTTGCAATGGGGCAAATCGGGTAAGGTAAAGGGGATTTATTTAGTTTGTTGTTTTGCAATTTAAAAGGCCGTCTGAAAGATTTTCAGACGGCTTTTTTCACAAGAAAAATTAATGTATCAAATTCCAAGCCATCTTGGCGGCAATCAGCAGCAACATAATACCGAAGGCGATTTTGAGTTTTCGGGCGGGCAGCTTGTGCGCTGTTTTAACGCCGAGCGGAGCAAAGAGGATGGTGGCAACGCTCAATATGGCCACGGCCGGAAGATAGATAAAGCCTGCCGTGCCTTCAGGCAGGTTAGCAATATGCAAACCGTTGGCAAAATAGCCGATGGTGCCGGCAATCGCAATCGGCCATGCTAAACCTGAAGATGTGCCGATGGCACGGTGCGCAGGAAAGTTGCAATACAGTAGAAATGGAACGGATAGCGAACCGCCGCCGATACCGACCCAACTTGAAGCCGCCCCAAAAAGCGTGCCGACGGCTGTCAGGCCGGGGAGGGCAGGCAGGGTGCGTGAAGGTTTGGGTTTGGAATCGCGTAGGGTTTTGAGTGCGATAAAGGCAAGAAATGCAATAAAGAAAACCTGCAAAGCCAGCGTCGGCATATATTTTGCCGTTGCCGCGCCGAGGAGTACGCCGAGTATCATGCCCGGCGTCATCCGGCGGACGGTCGCCCAATCGATGGCATACTTTTTATGTTGGGCGTACATGCTGGAGAAGGTGGTAAATACCATGACGGCAAAGGAAGTGCCGATGGCGAGATGCTGGGCATAGGGGTGATCGCCTATGCCTTGCAGCTGCAACGCCCATAAGACAATGGGAACAATCAACGTGCCGCCGCCTACGCCGAATAGTCCGGCAATAAAGCCAGCCGCGCTGCCGACGGCGAGCAGGGGAAGGATGATGTCCCAAGACCACATTTCAGACGGCCTTGTCGTGTTTGTGTGCCTTGCGGCGTTTTTTAAACCAGCGGATGACTGCCATCACATAACCGGACAGGCTGTAACCGAGGAAGAATAAGAAGAGGACGAGCGAAGGCTTCCAGTTGATGAGCAGCAATACCAACACGGCCAATACCATGCCCATAAACGGCACTTGGCGGCGGATGTTGATTTCTTTGAAGCTCCAAAACGGAATCTGCACAATCATGGAAATACCGGCAAACAGGGTAATGCCCAATGCCCACCAATGCACGCCGGGGAAGCGTTCGATGCTGTGGTTGACCCAAATCAGGCCGACAATCAACGCAGCGGCGGTCGGGCTTGGAACGCCGATAAACCAGCGTTTATCGACTTTTCCGATGAGCGTGTTAAACAGCGCCAAACGCAGGGCGGCGCAGGCGCAGTAGATAAAGGCGACGGAATAACCGATTTTGCCAAACTGCCAAAGTTGCCATTTGTAGGCAATCAGGGCAGGCGCTACGCCGAAGCTGACCATATCGGCAAGGCTGTCGAGCTGTTCGCCGAATGCGCTCTGGCTGTTGGTCAAGCGGGCAACGCGTCCGTCCATACCGTCGAGCAGCATGGAAAGGAAAACTGCAATCGCCGCCGTTTCATAACGTCCGTGCATGGACTGGGTAATGGCGAAGAACGCGCAAAACAGTGCGGCGATGGTAAAGGAATTGGGCAGCAGGTAAATGCTGTTTTTGCGGATGGAGTTGCGTGGAGGAATCGGATTTTCTGTATTTTGTGCGTTGTCCATAATGTTTCCGTATATGCTGCGTGTGCAGATAAGGCATTATACCGCATTGGCAGGTTAAGGATTTTTAAAAGGCAGACATAGTTTCACTTCAATCGCATAAAGTTTCAGACGGCCTTTATTTTGTCAGTCAAATAACTCGCCCTGTGCCTGCTCTTTGGTTACGCGTACGTCGGTTTCGCCGTCGGCAAAAGTGATGTGCAGTTTCTGTCCTTGTTTCAACATATCGGCATTGCGGATGACTTGTCCGCGTGTGTTTTTGACGACCGAAAAGCCGCGCTCCAGAATATGTTGCGGCGATATGGCTTCGAGCAATGCGGCTTGGGCAGTCAGGCTTTGACGGCGGTGGAAAAGCAGCTGGCGGAAGGAGTGCGACAAGGCCGTCTGAAAGCGGTCGATATTGTTTTTGTAAACGGAAACATCAGGACGGCAATGTTTCAGAGTTTGGGTTTGGCGTTCAAAACGGGCGGTATGGGCGCGGAGGTTTTGCGTCATTGAGTAAGACAGCATTTGCGCCAGCTTGCTGATTGAGGCACGCTGCTCGTCAAGTTTTTGGCGCGGATGACGGATTTGCCGCGCCAGCCAGTCGAGTTTTTGGCTGGCATCGAAATAGCGTTGTTCCAAAACGGTTTTCAGACGGCCTTGCGCTTGGGCGAGGCGGTGTAGCGATTCTTGGCGGTTGGGGCTGACAAGTTCCGCCGCACCGGTCGGTGTCGGTGCGCGCACGTCGGCAACAAAATCGGCGAGCGTGAAATCGGTTTCGTGGCCTACGCCGCTGACGACGGGAATCGCGCAGGCTTCGATGGCGCGTACGACTGGCTCTTCATTAAACGCCCACAAGTCTTCAATGCTGCCGCCGCCGCGACAGACAATCAACACATCGCACTCGGCGCGTTGCGAAGCGGTTTTAATCGCTTGGGCAATTTGCAACTCGCTGCCTGTGCCTTGTACGGGCGTTGGATAAACGATAACGGGAATTTCGGGTGCGCGGCGGTTTAAGGTGGTCACGACATCGCGCAAAGCCGCCGCCGCCAGGCTGGTGACGATGCCGATACATTGCGGACGGGCAGGCAACGGTTTTTTGCGTTCCGCTGAAAACGCGCCTTCCGCCTGCAATTGCGCCTTCAATCGCTCATAGGCTTCGTAAAGCTGCCCCAAACCTTTGAGCCGCACCTCATTCACAGTAATCTGAAATTCGCCCCGCGCTTCATAAATGCTGATTTTTCCTGATACTTCGATATGGTCGCCTTCTTTCAAAGGCTGCGCCAAGCGCATGGCCGCACCCTTAAACATCGCGCAACGCACCTGCGCGCGGCTGTCTTTGAGCGAGAAATAATAATGTCCGCTGGCGGCACGGGTCAGGTTGGATACTTCGCCGGCAATCCATAAGCCTGCAAGATGGTCTTCCAGCAAGGCTTTGGCGAGGGCGTTGAGTTCGGATACGGAAATGGAGGAGGGCGCGAAAAGTTCGGACATTGCGAAACAGAAAAAATTTGGGAAAGCTGAATTATAAGGGTTTTAGAGCGATTCGTTGTATTCGTTTTCATGAAACTTGCGCCCTTTATTTTAATATTATCAGAGCCGCATGTTCAGACGGCCTTGTCTGGGCAGGCTTGTGTTATATTATCGTTTGATTTTCGCTTCAAAAGCCGTGCGTATGCCCAAACTCCACCAAATCATCGAACGCCATTGGCAATCCCCCAATCCGTTTTTGTCTTTGCTGTTAAAACCATTGTCCAAGCTGTTTGCCAAAATTGCGGCGAAACGGCGCGATGATTTTGTTTCAGGCCGTCTGAAAAGCGAAAAATTGCCTGTGCCTGTGGTGGTGGTCGGTAATATCCATGCAGGCGGAACAGGGAAAACGCCGATAGTCGCCGCGCTGGTGTCGGGCTTGCAGGAAAAGGGCGTTAAGGTCGGCATCATCAGCCGGGGTTACGGGCGCAAGAGTAAGGCGGTTCATGTATTGAATACAGCCAGCAGTGCGGCAGATGCAGGCGACGAGCCTTTGCTGCTGTTTCGCCAAACCAGTGCGCCGACGGCGGTAGGCAGCAGCCGTGCAGAAGCAGGCAGGGCATTGCTTGCGGCGCATCCTGAGCTTGAATTGATTGTGGCCGACGACGGCTTGCAACATTATGCCTTGCAACGCGATATGGAAATTGCCGTATTTCCTACGGCAGATACAGGGCGCACCAATTTGGATTTACTGCCCAACGGCAGCTTGCGCGAACCTTTGTCTCGGTTGGCTTCCGTTGATGCGGTCGTCGTCAGTGGCGGAAAAGCAGATACGGCATTCAGGCCGTCTGAAAATATGTTTGCCAGCCATATTGAAACAGGGCAGATTTACCGTTTGAACAGGCCGTATGAAAAATTGGATTTGGCGGGTTTGGGAAATCAAACCGTCGCCGCCGTCGCCGGTATCGCCAAGCCGGAGCGTTTTTTCAATACGTTGCAAAGCATGAACATCGCTTTGAAACAAACCGTTGCCTTGCCTGATCATGCAGATATTACGGCCGCGGATTTGCCGGACGCAGATGTGGTGATTATCACGGAAAAAGATGCGGTCAAATTTTCAGACGGCCACGACCTGAATCATGTGTGGGTCTTGCCTGTTTATGCGATAATTGAGCCGGACTTGGCGGCGTTTGTATCCGCGAATGTTTCAATCTAAATGCTTATAGATGTTTCACAGATGTTTTAAAGATGATCTTCAAACTACGCGATAGGAGTAAATCATGAAGTTAAAATATTTGTTGGTCGCTTGCGCAGCTTTATTTGTATCCACTCAAAGCCTGGCTTCTAAACCAAGTGATGAATCTGCAATGAAATGGTTGGAGATTCAAGGGATAAGCAATAATTATAGCGAGAAAGTACAACGTTCTTTGGAGATGGTGAATAAAGAAGACAATGAACGCTTGTTAACGATGACGCCCAAAGCTCAAAAAGCGCAGATGAAGGCGGTCATCAGTCGTTATATGAAAAACATGCAAAACGATTTGAGCCGCCCAGAGTTGAAAAAACAATGGCTGGATGAAGAAAAGCGTGCCGTACAGAAAGTATTTACACAAGAAGAAGTGGATGTGCTCAACCGCTTTTTCTCTTCCCCTCGTGGTAAGGGTATTTTGAGAAAAATCAATCATCTCAGACAGCATGGCGGAGATATTGATAATGTCCTGAGCCAAGTAGACGTGGACAGCATGGCAAAATTGTTTGAGCATGGGACCGGTAAGTCTGCATTTGAAAAGATGGAACGTTTCGATAAATTGAATGATGAGATTGTTGAAAAGACAATGAGCAACAACTATATCAACGCAAGCAGGAAATATACGCCCGCTTTTAAAGCGCAAACGCGCGATATTTTGTGCAAGGGCAATAAACATTCTTCGGAATGTGCCAAATAATTTTCCGACTATCTGAAAATATTTTTTTATTGAAAAGGAGAAAAAAATGAAACTGAAAACCTTATTATTGCCCTTCGCCATACTGGCCTTGTGTGCCAATGCGTTTGCCGCGCCGCCCAGTGATGCGTCGCTGGAGCGGTTGTTTGAAGTGCAGAAGATGGATGCTCTGTTAGACCAGTCTCTCCAAAGCGTTGGAGGTATTGTACTTTCTGATCCGAAGATACAGGATTTTTTGAAAGATGTGCCCAAAGATAAGCGTCCACAGTTAGAAGAGGTCCTTAAAAAATATACAAATCAATTAATTAACGAAATTAATGCACTACAAGAGAATACTCAGGTACATAAAGCAGCTTTAGACGGTATAAAGGCGGTTTATACTCAGGAAGAAGTCAATAGATTGATTGACTTTTACGGTACGACAGTAGGGCAATCGATACTCAATAAAATGCCGCGCTATCTTGAGACAACGATGGGCCCGATGATAAACATCATTAATGAAAAATATGAAAAATCAGGTTATAACAAAGAATTAACTCGAGAAATTCATCAGATTATGTGTGGCGGCAAAAATCCTGACCAAGTCTGTACACGGCAAACAAAGAAAACGGCACGGAAAAAATGATGCCGCTTGAGGCCGTATGAAAACGAGCGCAGCAAGTTTCGCCAAAACGAGTAAAGTGATTTTCGCTAAAACCATCAAACCCGAAAGTAACCTCATGGAAAAAAAATTCTTAGACATCCTCGTTTGTCCTGTGACCAAAGGCAAACTCGAATACCATCAAGACAAACAGGAATTGTGGAGCCGTCAGGCGAAGCTGGCTTATCCGATTCGTGACGGCATTCCTTATATGTTGGAAAACGAAGCACGAGCGTTGAGCGAAGAGGAACTGAAAGCATGACCGAATTTGTCGTATTGATTCCGGCGCGGTTGGATTCTTCACGTCTGCCGGGAAAGGCTTTGGCCGATATTCACGGTAAACCGATGGTTGTACGTGTCGCCGAACAGGCGGCGAAAAGCAAGGCCGCTCGTGTTGTCGTTGCCACCGACCATCCCGATATTCAGACGGCCTGTCAGGCGCATGGTGTCGAAGTAGTCATGACTTCCAATCAACACGAAAGCGGTACAACGCGCCTTGCCGAAGCGGCCAATACGCTGAAACTGCCGCAGCATCTGATTGTTGTGAACGTACAAGGCGACGAGCCTTTAATCGATCCCGAGCTCATCAACCGTACAGCCGAAGTTTTGGTTGAAAACAATGTGCAAATGGCGACTGCCGCCCACGAATTGCACGATTTTGACGAGTTTATGAATCCTAACGTCGTCAAAGTCGTCCTCGATAAAAACCGCAACGCCATCTATTTCAGCCGCGCCCCGATTCCTTATCCGCGCGATGTGATGCGTGCCAAAAAACGCGAATTGCCTTCCGAAACAGCCGTTTTACGCCATATCGGCATTTATGCCTATCGTGCAGGCTTCCTGCAACGCTATTCGGAAATGGATGTTTCTCCTTTGGAAACCATCGAATCGTTGGAACAGTTGCGCGTCCTATGGCACGGTTATCCGATTGCTGTTGAAATCACCCAAAAAGCGCCTGCTGCAGGTGTGGATACGCAGGAAGATTTGGACAGAGTGCGTGTTGCGTTTAAATCTTAAGGCCGTCTGAAAGGAAAAGATATGAATGATTTCCGCCATTTGAGCCGTGAAGAACAAAAATTGCTTGCCGATGTGGCGAAGCTGGTAAGAGAAGATGAGCAAGAATTCAACTATGATATGTTGAAAATAGAAGCGCCGGAGCAGGCCAGCGGCGAGTTTTGGTTCCGCATGGCAGAAATGCTCAGCACTTTGCCGCCCAACCAGTCGTTGGACTTGCGTATGAACGGCGGACGCTTGACCGTTGCCGTATCAATTTTGTCAGTATTGCTGCAAGATAATCCCGATATTCCGCAGCTTTGGGCACAAAAAATCATTGCGCTCAACTATTTGGCTCATGGTCATCAAACCCGTGCAATCGGTCTGGCGCAGCAGCCTGACAAAGCGGCCGAAGCCAATAAGGAAGAATATTTGGCGAAAGCCTTATCGCAAAACTTGCTTTCCACTTTGAAAGACGCGATAGAGCGATTCCCCGAAGACTCATGGTTTATCGAAATGCGCGACGATGCATGGAAGCATTTCGGCCCGAAAGAGGCCGTCTGAAGTTTTGAACGATAAACATAAGCCGTGTAAAATTATCTGAACATTAAATCCGTCAACCAAAAGGACTCATCATGAAAGTATTATTGTTGGGCGCACCAGGCGCCGGCAAAGGCACACAGGCTCAATTCATCACTGCTGCATTCGGCATTCCTCAAATCTCTACTGGCGACATGCTCCGCGCTGCTATCAAAGCAGGCACTCCGCTGGGTTTGGAAGCAAAAAAAATCATTGATGAAGGCGGTTTGGTACGCGACGACATCATTATCGGCATGGTCAAAGAGCGCATTGCCCAAGACGACTGCAAAAACGGTTTCCTGTTTGACGGTTTTCCACGCACATTGGCACAAGCCGAAGCCATGGTTGAAGCCGGTGTGGATTTGGATGCCGTGGTTGAAATCGATGTGCCTGACAGCGTGATTGTCGACCGCATGAGCGGCCGCCGCGTGCATTTGGCTTCCGGCCGTACTTACCACGTTACCTACAATCCGCCTAAAGTCGAAGGCAAAGACGACGTAACCGGCGAAGATTTGATTCAACGCGACGACGACAAAGAAGAAACCGTGAAAAAACGCCTTGCCGTTTACCATGAGCAAACCGAAGTTTTGGTTGATTTTTACAGCAAACTGGAAGGCGAACATGCGCCGAAATACATCAAGGTTGACGGCACTCAACCGGTAGAGGCCGTGAAAGCCGAAGTATTGAAAGGTTTGGGCAAATAAGTTTTGCCGAAGTAAAATCATGAGGCCGTCTGAAAAAATATTTTCAGACGGCCTTTTGTGTACAAAAGCTGTTAAAATCGAAGCTATAACCGTTTATCCGCAGGCATCTTATGAATCCCTTGATCTCCGACTTCCAAACTCAGCAACAACGTACTCCCGTCATCGTCGCCCTCGATTTTGCCAACGAAAAAGATACGCTCGGATTTGTCCGCAATCTTGACCCGACATTGTGTCAAATCAAAATCGGCAAAGAGCTGTTTACCGCAGCCGGCCGCAATTTGGCAGAAAGCTTAATCAATCAAGGTTTCAAACTTTTCCTCGATTTGAAATACCACGATATTCCCCACACCGTTGCTCAGGCCTGTAAAGTTGCCGCCGATATGGGCGTTTGGATGGTCGATATGCACGCCTCTGGTGGCCGCCGTATGATGGAAGCCGCAGCAGAAGCCGTTGCCGGATATCAAACCAAGCCGCTCTTGATCGGCGTAACCGTGTTGACCAGCATGGAACAAAGCGATTTGGCAGAAATTGGTTTGAACATCGCTCCCGAAGAGCAAGTCATCCGTTTGGCAAAACTGACGCAAAGCTCAGGTTTGGACGGCGTAGTCTGTTCTGCTCAAGAAGCCGCGCCGCTGCGCCGCGAATTGGGACAGGATTTTGTCTTGGTAACACCCGGCATCCGCTTGGACGTTGCAGGCAATAATGACGACCAACGCCGCATCATGACACCAGCCGAAGCCTTGGCTGCCGGCTCAACCTATTTGGTAATGGGTCGTCCGGTAACCAAAGCTGTCGATCCGGTGGCCGTATTGCGTGAAGTCAATCGAGTAGCCAACGCTTAAGGCCGTCTGAAGTATGAAGGCGATTGTAATTGGTGCCACAGGAGCGACAGGGAAATCTTTGTTGCCTTTGCTTGCAGCCAGTTCAGAGGTTGGGTCTATCGACTGTTTTGGTCGCAGACATCCTGATTTTACCCACCAAAAACTAAATAGCCATCAGATTGATTTTTCTAAGCCTGATGATTGGCGCGAAGAAGTGCAGGGCGATGTATTGTTTGCCTGCTTGGGAACAACTCTGAAAGCGGCTGGCAGTAAAGAAGCGCAATGGGCAATCGATTATGAGGCGAATCTTGAATTTGCCAAAGCAGCCAGACAAAACGGCGTCAATGCTTTGGTTTTGGTTTCTGCTTCCGGTGCAAATTCTGCTTCGCGCCTGTTTTATCAACGGATGAAGGGCGAATTGGAACAAGCAATTATCGCTTTGAATTTTCCGCACCTTATTATTTTCCGCCCGCCCTTATTGATTCGTCCGAATAGCGATCGATTGGGTGAGAAAATTGCCGAACGGATTTTTCGCGTACTCAACCGCATCAGCATGCTGAAAAGCCAACGTCCGCTTGCTGTCGAAAAATTGGCACAAGCCATGCTGAAAGCGGCGTTGTTGTCATCTCATGAACAGGCGTCGTACTCGAAAAACCATATGCAGGTATATGAGCCTCAAGATATTTTTAGGCTGTTAGATCAATAATCTGATAACAAGCCTTACACAGAGATTTTAATGGAGCCAGTATGGTAACCAAGTTCCAACAAGAAACCCTCAAATCCCGTTTTGCACAAGCCAAAGTCCTTGTTGTCGGTGATGTGATGCTCGACCGCTATTGGTTTGGCGATGTGTCCCGTATTTCTCCTGAAGCCCCTGTGCCGGTGGCGAAAATCGCCCGTATCGACCAGCGGGCGGGCGGAGCGGCGAACGTTGCGCGCAATATCGCCTCATTGGGCGGTAAAGTAGGGCTGTTGTCCGTGACTGGCGATGATGAAGCTGCAGATGCGTTAGACGCATTGATGGTGCAAGACGGCGTTTCTTCCTATCTGATGCGCGACAAGCAAATTGCGACCACTGTTAAATTACGCGTTGTTGCCCGCAATCAGCAGCTTATCCGACTTGATTTTGAAGAATCGCCTCATCGTGAGGTGTTGGAACAAATCAAGCATCAATATCGAGAAGTGTTGCCTGAATACGATGCCATTATTTTTTCAGATTACGGCAAGGGCGGTTTGTCGCATATTTCCGATATGATTGATTGGGCGAAACAGGCCGGTAAAACTGTTTTAATCGACCCGAAAGGCGATGATTACGAAAAATATGCCGGCGCTACGCTGATTACGCCTAACCGTGCAGAGCTGAAAGAAGTGGTGGGCAGCTGGAAAAATGAAAACGATTTGACCGAAAAAGCCCAAAACCTGCGCCGTCATCTCGACTTGACCGCGATTTTGTTGACTCGAAGCGAAGAGGGTATGACCCTGTTCAATGAGGGCGAGCCGATTTATCAGCCTACACGAGCGCAAGAAGTCTATGATGTATCCGGTGCGGGCGATACCGTTATTGCCGGAGTGGGCTTGGGTTTGGCCGCTGGTTATACCATGCCTGAAGCCATGCACCTTGCTAATACTGCGGCAGGGGTTGTCGTGGCGAAACTTGGTACGGCTGTTTGCTCGTTTGCTGAATTGACTAAGGCATTGGAAGAGTAATAATTGCTGTTTCAGACGGCCTTAAAACCTAAAGGCCGTCTGAAAATAGAGTTGGAAAATAATCCAGACAGACAAGTTTTTATTTTCAGACGGCATGATTTCTTTAAGGCCGTCTGAAAAATCAAAATAAAGGAAATTCATTATGACCATTATCGTAACAGGCGCGGCCGGCTTTATCGGCAGCAACATCGTCAAAGCACTTAACCAGCGCGGTATTACCGACATTGTTGCCGTCGACAATTTGAGCAAAGGTGAAAAATTTAAAAACCTTGCCGAGTGTGAAATTGCCCATTATCTCGATAAACACGAATTTATCCGCCAAGTGCGCGGCCATCTTCTGCCTTACGACGATATTGAAGCCGTTTTCCATCAAGGTGCATGTTCCGATACCATGAATCATGACGGCCTTTACATGATGGACAACAACTACCAGTACACGCTCGACCTCTTGGACTGGTGTCAGGATGAACGTATCCCGTTCCTTTATGCTTCCAGTGCCGCAGTGTACGGCAAGGGCGAAATCTTCCGCGAAGAGCGCGAACTGGAAAAACCACTCAATGTATATGGCTACTCTAAATTCTTGTTTGACCAAGTGTTGCGCCGCCGTATGAAGGAAGGTCTGACAGCCCAAGTTGTCGGCTTCCGCTACTTCAATGTTTACGGACTACAGGAGCAACACAAAGGCCGTATGGCGTCAGTCGCCTTCCATCATTTCCACCAATACCGTGAGCATGGCTATGTCAATCTGTTTGGCGCCAATGACGGCTATGGCAACGGCGAGCAAACACGCGACTTTGTCAGCGTAGAAGACGTGGCCAAAGTTAACCTTTACTTCTTCGACCATTCTGAGCTTTCAGGCATCTTCAATCTCGGTACAGGCCGTAGCCAACAATTTAACGAACTTGCCGCCGCAACCGTCAACGCCTGCCGTGCAGCCGAAGGCAAACCTGAAATGAGTTTGAAAGAGTTGGTTGAAGAAGAACTTATCCGTTATATCCCATTCCCCGATGCACTTAAAGGCAAATATCAGAGCTTTACTCAAGCGGATATCACCAAGCTGCGCGAAGCCGGGTATAAAGAAGAATTCTTGGATGTAAAACAAGGTGTCAGCCGTTACGTTAAATGGATGCTGGAGAACTTGGTTTAATAAATAGTACAGTAATGTTGTCTGAGAATAAAACCGACTTACCTGTTTGGGTAAGTCGGTTTTATTTTACTAAGATAGTATAAAAATTTAGTTGTATTCTTAGTGATGGGTAGTTGCAATACGGTTAATTTGCCAATCTAAAAATTGAGTGTAAACACTACCTCGTTCAATAAAAGGTATATCTTCAGCAGGTGGTTGGCTGATTTCAGCTTCTGCTGTTTGCAGCCCCTGATTATCCCAACGATGAAACTCCTGATTGTTTAAATTATAAAAACCATGTTTGGTGATTAAAACTTCAGGATTATAACCATAGCCACACCATGAGGAATCAACAGTAGGTGCAGTCAAATTACAACCGGTTTGATAATAAGGTATTTCTGATAGGCTAAGATTATATAACGTTGGCAAAATGTCTTTATGTGAGCCTGCCCGCTCAGGATGATATTCTGCATTGGAGCGGTAAGTAGGTGGAACATAAAGATAGAATGGTACACTGTGGCCAAGGGCAATTTCATTAGGTGCAGGATAACTGATTGCTCGCATATTATGGTCTCCAGTTGCAGCAATAATAGTATCCGGTGCAATAGATTTTGTATGACTAATGAAGCGTCCAAGTTGGTCGTTGCTATATCGGAATGTGTTAAAAATCTCATTCAATTCTTTTCCTGTTGCTAGACTGGAAAGTCGCTGTTTTTCTTGCTCAGTGAGATGAAAATCTTTAGTTGGGTTAGGTTTAGGTAATTGATATGGGGGGTGATTAGTTACTGATAGCATCATGACGAATACGGGGGTATTATTTTTTTTTGCTTGTTTCAACTCGTCTTCTGCATATCGGAACATAAATTCATCAGGTACTCCCCATGTGCTGGATTGGGCTTCAGGGTAGCGTGCTTTGATCGCATTTTCATCAATAATTTCATGTACACCCAAATGACGCAGAAAACTATCAAAATCACGCCACCCCCCATTACCGGCAGTGATATACACAATACGATATCCTGCATCAAGATATGGTTTAAACATGTTTCCAGGAAAAGTTTTATTTTTAGCAGCAGATTGGCTAAGGTTAAGGCGTGGGCTACGAATAAAAAAACGGTGTAGTGAGTCGCTAGTGCCATCACCCTCAGAGATAAAACGTGAATAAACCCAATCTTCTTTCCAATATTTATCTAATTCACCTAATAGATCTCGTTCAGGCGTATTTAGAGAAAGCAAGTGAGTGCTCATACTTTCCATAACAGCAAATACAACGTTGGGCTTATGTTGTTCAACAATCAAATTTTTATTAGTTTGTGTAAATAAGCGATTTAAATTGGCATCAGCTTTTTGATTTTGTAGACGATTCATCAGTTCAATACCATCTGAATCGGTAACCTCGATAAAATTATTACTGTTTCGATGTTCTGCAAAAGCCCAATTTAAAGAAATTAGTGCATTGGGAACTAATTTATTTATTTGCGGTAAGGTTGAAATTTGCATGGAAGTTTGACGTAAAGGGAATTTACCAAACGAACCACGTATACCAATACTTAAGATTAAGATAGGTATCATTATGATAGCAACCCAAGTTGCTTTGCTTGTAGTAGTAGCAGAAAAAGAGTATCTGTTAATTTGGGAAAAACATTTCCAAAAAAGGGTTACTGCTATGGCTAAAGCAATTAATCCCCAAATAATTGGGAAATCGGACCAAATAGTTTTGAGTACGGCTACAGTATCTTCCTCTGCAAGACCAAAAATAAAAACATCGAATTGGCGTTCGTAGACTCCATAATAAAACCAATTCCCTATAGCCAGAGCAGAAACGATAGATAACAATACTGTAGACAATAGAGCTTGAATCCGTCCATATGCTACAACAGTTTTTGAATTTAATAAGCTGAATAATCCCAGTAAAAATGGTAATGTCGTTAATACAGAAGCAGCTTTGATATCAAATAATAACCCTTTGAGCATAAGCTGGATAATATCCTCGGAATAACGACTACGGATATCATCTGATAGATAATATTGTGACATTAAACACCGTTCAATAAAAAGAATTAGAACAGTGCAAAGCCATAATGAAAAAGAATTACATAGAATTTTTTTGTAGGTAAGTAGACGAGACATTTTTTAGATATGTAATAAGTATTTAAAACGGCGTTATTTTATAACCTTTTAAGGGTTTTAAACTAGCATATAATTTTTATAGAAATCATATGATATGATGATTTGAGTTTGGAAAGGAGATAGACTGGTTTAAATGAATTTCTTGTCCTAGATAGAATAGTGGGTACTTATAACTACAAAGCTGTTAATGGGCTATCTTTTCTATTATTAGGCGGGGGTACTAGACAAAAAAATAACCGCTTAAAAGCGGTAAATGGTGCCCGGAGCCGGAATCGAACCGGCACGGCCGGTTTAGGGCCGACGGATTTTAAGTCCGTTGTGTCTACCTATTTCACCACCCGGGCGTAGACAATAAATCGAGAGATTGGAGGCGGGGGCGCGGATTTGAACCGGCCTGTATAAGGGTTGCACCCCTTATAGCATAAACACTCTGCCACCCCGCCATGAAATGGATGGAGGCGAGAGTCGGAATCGAACCGGCGTAGACGGATTTGCAATCCGCTGCATAACCACTTTGCTATCTCGCCAAATAAACTACTTTGGAGTGTCTGTAGTATTGAAACTGGAGCGGGAAACGAGTCTCGAACTCGCGACCTCAACCTTGGCAAGGTTGC
>ERZ773079.1016-NODE-1016-length-17374-cov-5.538715_pt1 | contig 17374 bp, 23 predicted proteins | sample MGYA00511355_ERZ773079 | MGnify/ENA primary metagenome ERZ773079 (study PRJEB29015, sample SAMEA2737979) | human oral metagenome | biome: human oral; feature: human-associated habitat; material: dental | place: China | collected 2117 ... | reverse complement strand
CACTTCAACGGCTTCGGCACCGACACGCCGGTGGCCGGCAAGAAAGTCTCGCTGGCCGCAGAAATCAACTTTCCCACCCAGGGCATCAGCCGCGCCATTTCCGGTGTCTTCGCCCAGGATGAAAACGGCCGCATCGCCGTGCTGCATCGTGGCAAGATCCGCGGCGGCAAGGCCATCTTCTTCCAGCATTACCAGGGTGAGCGTGTGGAAGCCGACGACGGCGGCAAACCCGACACCTTCGCCCTCATCGGCTGGCTGGACGACCCTGCCTTCGCCCGACGCATGAACGACTTCGTGCGCGAGATCCTGCGCATCAAGGCCGCCGCCAAATAAGGGGAAACACGGATCCCCACGGGCAGGCGACCAGGCACACGGCAGTAAACTCGGGAGATCAGTCCCGATTCCTTCCCGATACCGCCATGCCGGACGCGAACCTTCCTGTCGTCGATTGCTGGCGCATCGACCTTGATGCGCCCCGCCCCCCCGAATCCGATCGCTGGATTGCCGCGCCCGAACACGCGCGCGCCGAGCGCTTCCGCTTCGAGCACCTGCAACGCCGCTACCGCGCCACCCGCGCCGGCCTGCGCGCCCTGCTGGCGCGCCAACTGCATGTCTCGCCCGCCGACGTGCACTTCGTGCGCAGCTCGAGGGGCAAGCCCAGCCTGGACCCCATCCACCAGAGCACCCTGCACTTCAACCTCACCCATAGCGAACACATCGCCTGGGTGGCCCTGGGACCGCAGGAACTGGGCATCGACCTGGAGGTGCTGGGGCGCGAGGTGAAGATGCTGGATTCGCTGGTCCATCGCGTCACCCGCCCCCACGAAGCCCAGCGGCTGCTGGCCATGCCCGACAGCCTGCGCGAACTGGCCTTCCTGCTGATGTGGACCCGCAAGGAATCCACGCTGAAGGCCTGGGGCGAGGGCATCAGCGGCATGGGCTCACTCAACACCCTGGACAGCCAGCTGCCCGACGCGGAAACGCTCACCGCCTTCCTGCAGCGGCATCATCCCGACCGGCTGGATCCGGCCATGGCGGCCCGTCAGCCCGTCTCACCGCGCCAGCCCGGTGATTTCTCCGGCCCCGAATACCACGGCCCCCACGCAGTTCCGCCGGCGCTCATGACCGCCCTCCCGGAAACAAACCTGCTGCCACAGGTCCTCATCCATTACCCCGACGTGCGCCTGCCTGCCGCCGACGGCGAACGCCCACCGCTGTACGCTACCACCATCGACCTGGGTTCCGAACTGGTCACGGTCTCATCGCCCACCCCCTTTCGTGCCAGAATCCATCGGTTTTCCTACTGAAAGCGTGCCCCCAGGCTCGCATGCCGGCTTCGGCCCGTCACCCGACCCCGTCATCTGCCCATGCCCACCCTGCACCTCCAGGACGTACACCTCACGCGCGGCATCACGCCCGTCTTTGCCGGTCTTCAGCTGGAACTGACCGAGGACCGCATCGGCCTCATCGGCAACAACGGCGCCGGCAAGACCAGCCTGCTGCGCCTGCTGTGCGGCCTGGAAGCCCCCGATCAGGGCAGCATCCATATCGACGGCCTGGACATCCATCAGCGCGAGGGGCGCATGAAGCGCAGCCAGCGTATCGGCATGATGTTCCAGAACCCCGACGACCAGATCATCTTCCCCACCGTGGAAGAAGAGCTGGCCCTGGGCCTGCCCGGCCTGAAGAAGCGCGAGGCCCTGCAGAAGGCCCGCGAGTTCCTGGCAGAGCGTGGCCTGTCCGACTGGGCGCAACGCGCCATCTCGGCACTGAGCCAGGGCCAGCGCCAGCACGTCTGCTGGCTGACGCTGCTGCTGGCCGGGCCCGCCACCCTGCTGCTGGACGAACCCTATGCCAGCCTGGATCTGCCCGGCCAGGCCCGCCTGGCCCATGACCTGAACCGGAGCGACCGCCAGCTCATCGTCTCCACCCACCTGCTGGACCACGTGCGCACCTACCCGCGCGTGCTATGGCTGGACCAGGGGCAGGTCCGTGCCGACGGCAACGGCCCGGACGTCTGCGCCGCCTACGAAACACACGTGCACCAGCTCATCGCTGAAGCCGCTCACCCCGCGGAAGCCCCCCATCCCGCTGAAGCCGCTCAGCTCGCGGAAGGCGCCCGCGCCACTGAAACCGCTCGTCCCACCCAGGGCGCGGCACCTCACCATGGGTAGCCTCTACAGCGACATCCCCAGCTGGCTGCACCGTGTGCCAGCCGGCCTCAAGCTGGCCCTGCTGGTACTGCTGGGCCTCGTGCTTTTCTGGGTGAAGGACCCGCTGATCCTGGGCATCATCGCCGGCCTGGCGCTGGCCCTGTGGCTGAGCCTGGGTCGCGCCACCCGTCCGGCCCAACGCCTGATGTTCTCGGTGCTGGTGGCCGCCGGCCTGGTGGCACTCTTTCAGCTGTGGATGGGCCGTCCGGACCTGGCCTGGTCCGCCACCGTGCGGCTGGCCTGCACCTGCAGCCTGGGAGCTGTACTGACCGTCACCACCCGTCCCGCCGCGCTGCTGGACGTGCTGGAATGGCTACTGCAGCCTCTGCGCCTGGTGGGCCTGTCCCCCGAACGCCTGGCCCTGCAGCTGGGCCTGATGCTGCGCTTCATCGAGCACTTCTTCGTGCAATGGAAGAAGCTCGACGACGCCTGGCGCCTGCGCACCGGCCGGCCCGGCGGCTGGCGCCTCATCGCCCCCCTCACCATCCAGATGCTGCAGACCACCCGCCGCGTGGCCGATGCGCTGTTTGCGCGACTGGGGGACTGAAGCCGGCGCCCCCCACGGCTGATCCCGTCCACCACGCCCCGACCCCGTTCGATCTCATCATGGACCAGCACATCAACTACATCACTCTCGGCGTTGCGGACGTTGGCCGATCACGCCGTTTCTACCAGGAAGTCTTCGGCTGGCAGGAAAGCGCCGAAAGCAACGAGCACATTGCGTTCTTCCAGACGGGCGGTGCGCTGATACTGGCACTGTTCCAGCGTGATGCGCTGGCCAAGGATGCCGGCCATGACAGCCCTGTCACAATGCCGGGCGGCTTTCCCGGCTTTTCGATGGCTCACAACCTAGCTACCACCGCCGAGGTCGATGCGCTCTTTGCTCGCTTTCGCGACCACGGCGTCACCATCGTCAAACCGCCACAGAAAGTGTTCTGGGGCGGCTACAGCGGCTATATCGCGGACCCGGACGGCTTCCTGTGGGAAATCGCCCACAATCCGTTCCTGCAGAAACTGCGCGGCTGACGGTCACAGGCCGTGGGCTTTCCACCAGGACCGCCAGCCCCCTGCCTCACACCACCACCTGCGCGATCAGCATCGCCACCACCGTGGCCACCCCCACGCCAATCAGGCCAGGCATCATGAAGCTGTGGTTTTACACACCCTGATTGCAAGTCGCCTCACTACGGTGCAATATGCTTCATGATCCTTTAGGAATCAATGGCTTATGACGCCAAGCCGTGTCGCAGTGTTTCACGTCATCCCACGAAAAGACAGGTAAACGTGCCTGTAAACAGGTAAGGAAATGAAGCTGAAAAACGTGCAGTGTGCGAACGCTCGGGCGGTGGACGGCAAGAGTGTGCGGCTTTCGGACGGGGGGAATCTGTATCTCGTAGTGCATCCGTCTGGCCGAAAAGTGTGGCAATACCGATACTCGATGGCGGTGGAAGGGCGGCGGCCGATGCAGAACATCGCCACGCTCGGGGACTACGTAGAGAGGGCTCCGGCTGGAGAGAGTGAAGAGGAAGCGGCGCGGCGAATCGCGGGGCGCATGCTGACACTGGCAGAAGCCAGAGAAGAGGCCCGTAAGGCGCGCGTGCTTGTGCGGCAAGGCATTCACCCTACGGCGCACCGAAAGCAGCAGGCGCAGGCCGATAGGGCGGCGCGGGGGCATGTCTTCGAGGCGGTGGCGGAGGAATGGGTCAAAGCAAAAGCATTGACCTTGCGTCCGTCCTCCGTGACGCGCTACCGGTACATCTTGGCGGACCTGAACGCCGATCTTGGGAAACTACCAGTACGCGACATCACGCCGGACATGCTGTTACGAGTGCTGCGGAAAAACTCCGCCTACGGGGCGCGCTATGCAAAAGTGGTGGCCTCCGGTGTGTTTGACTACGCGGTAGAGACATCGCTAATAGAGGTCTCACCAGTGCGGGCATGGAAAACGGCCCTACCGCCTGCGAAAGCAACCCACAAGCGCCCGCTATCCGTGAATGAGGTCGGTGCCTTGCTGCGGGACGTGAAGGGCTATGGCGGCCATCCATCAACGATACGGGCCATGCTTTGGGTGTGGTGGACGCTCGGGCGGATCGGGGAGGTTGTCGGGGCACGGTGGGAAGAGATCGACATCGGGCGCAGGGTATGGGTCATCCCGGCCGAACGCATGAAAGCCAAGCGTGAGCACGTGGTTCCTTTGCCGGATCAGGCCATGGAAGCGCTGGAAGAATGGCGGGTAACTCCGGTCAACGCCGGGCCGTATCTCTTCCAGATAGAGCGGAAACACGTCAGTATCTCGGCAATTACCTACATGATCGAAGTAATTGGATGGAAAGGCCGGTTCTCCGCGCACGCCGCCCGCACAACCTTCAGCACGTACATGCACGAGATCGGGGAGAGACCCGACCTTGTGGAAAGGCAGTTGGCCCATGCCGTCGGCAATGCAGTGGCACGGGCCTACAACCGCTCAACGCAAGAGGAACTTAGGCGCGGGATGATGCAGAAGTGGGCGGATTGGCTGGACGATTGGCAGTCTGTGCCGACATCTGGCGCATGAAGGCGGCCAATTGGCGAGGCTTACCCCTCGCCTTATTACTTTTTCGCATATAGGCCGACGCATGATTGCCCCTCCGGCGCGCATCGCCTGATTGCGCCTCACCTGCAACCGCCGACCGTCAAGCAGGAACACCGGACGCGATTAGAGCCCCTAGGAGCGTTTCAGAGCGCCGGGTAAGGGGATTGGGTTAGCCGACAAAGAAAACGGCATGGCGGGCCTATTCCGGCCTTCCTTGGGGCATTGCCGCACGCTTCGGAGTCTGACAGTCGCAAAGCTGACCGTCTGGCAGCGCCGGAATACCCCCCCGTTTCGCCTCGGCAACCGAAACCCTCACCCTCGCAGAAGCGTTTAAACGGCCGTAGGCGCGTTTTCTGACCCGGGGACACAGAATCACCCTACCGCGACGTTTCGTAAGCTCCTAGGCCCCATTCCGCGCGTCCTTGGGGCATTCGCATCTGATTCGGTTCCTGCATCCGCTCGAATTCGACGGATGACGCAGACCTAACCCGGTCAAGGCCGTTCCCTTGGCAGACATCCCCTTCCCGTTGCTCTCCATCCGATTCCTTGCTCTCAGCGGTCGGCGGATTTTTCTGCCAAGGAAGGCTGCCGCCTTCTCGCGCCCTTTTCGGTCCGTGCCATTCCGGCCAAAAAACTGGCCGAACCGGAACAAACTCCACCCCCCCACTTTCCGGGTTCCTGTCGCCCAGCAAAGCGCGGCAGGTCGAAGCATCGTAGCGTCCCCCAAAACGGGCAGGGGCCCCCCCCCCTACGGGGGGGGGACCCCTGTCCTTTTCGGCGGGACCGACTCCGACTTGCTTTGCGGCAACCCTGAAAGAGAAAAAGATGAAGAAAATCAAAGACTTAGATGAGTTTTTGACGTTCGTTCGGGGGCTAACTATCGAGAGTGTTGCGGCGGGCATACACTTTTCAAGAAAACTTCTGTCAAATCAATGACTTACGAATTCCGCGGGATTTTTGCGCGGCGATGCGCGGCGATGCGCGGCGATGCGCGGCGATTCCGCGGCAGGTTTTCGCGGCGATTTTGCCGCCGAGATTGCCTATTATTTGTGCAATTTTGCTCAAGGTTCCGTGCCGTTTTATGGCCCTAAAAATCTCTCTTGGCGTGAATTTGCGCCGGAATTTCTGCCTTGAGAGTGTCACAAATCGTCAAATTTCCATCCCTTGTAGCCCCTCGAATTCGGTAGGGCTTGCCGAGAAATTAGGCAATCCGTCCTGATCCTTGCTCGGAAACAGGCAGCGTCCTATGTTGGATGACGCGGTTTTTGCTGATACGGAAGGAGTGACGGGGGCGCTTTTCCGGGCGTCCTTATAACACTTTTGGTATATACACCCGAGCGGTACTGCGTGGCTGATCCTCCGCAAGCTCATGCCTCGATGCCTGTCTCACGGTCCCAAAAATCACCCATAGCGGTCTCCAATGTGTTGGTTATGGCTGTGGATAAACTGTGGATATCTCCCGGGAACCCGCATGGATAGCCAAACTTCAGAAAATCGAAAAACGGAGACGGTTTTAGTCCTTCTCTGTGCGTTAATATTCGTCTGATGCAGTTTGGGCATTAACGAACGGAGTTTGAAAATGGAATCGAAAAAGCGCCTTGTCCGGCCCGACCAGATTTTGGAAATGCTTGGGGTTAGCCGCGTGACCCTCTGGAAGTACATCAAAGATGGTAAATTCCCGGCCCCCATCAAGATCGGGGCTTCCCGGTTCTGGGATGAAGCGGAAGTAAATGAATGGTTTTCTCGCGCTGTTTCGAGGAAAAGCGCCTGATTTCTTGGAAAGGAGTACATGATATGAATAACAATGTAACGAACGAAATTGAAAGCCGCGAACTCGCCCGCGCCATGGCGAATAGCCTGATCGAGCGCCTCAAGGCTGCGCCGGAGGACATGGAAGAGGAAGAGGCAGTACCTGAAAATGCGCCTCGAATCGTTTTCGGGCATGACATCGTGGGACGTGGCCGCGTGTCTTGGACGATCAAGGGGGTTGTTCCTAAGCGCGGGATTGGTGCCATCTACGGCCCGTCCGGGTCCGGTAAGACGTTCTTTGTCATCAGCATGATGGCCGCCATAGCCGAAGGTGAGGCATGGTATGGGCATCGGGTGAAGAAAGCCCCGGTCTTTTACGTCGCCCTCGAAGGGGTTGTAGGTATCTCTCAGCGCGTGGAAGCGTGGGAGGTCCACACTGGCAGGCATTTCCCTATGGGGGCTGGCGTCATCATGAACTCGGGCCTTGACTTTGGCAGTAAGAAGAGCGTTGACAAGCTCGTTGATGACATCCTGTCGAATACGGAGAAGGGCAGCACGCCGGTTCTCTTTATCGACACCCTCGCTCAGGCATGCGGTGGCCTTGACGAGAACTCCCCGGAGGGCATGGGAGCTGCTATCAAGGTCATTCAGGATATCCAACGGCGCATTGATGGCGTCGTCATCCCCATTCACCACACCGGCAAGGATGTTTCTAAGGGTCTGCGTGGTCATAGCAGCCTGAAGGGGGCGCTCGATTTTTCGATCCTCGTAAGCCGAACGAACGATGCCGGCGAGGAAGCGGAGAAGGATGTTCGCGTGTGGCTGCTGGACAAGGCGAAGGACGGGCGCGACAACATCGGCCAGAACTTCCGGCTCAAGGGCATTAAGCTCGATGAAGACGAAGATGGCGATGAAATTTGGTCTGCCGTAGCCGAACCCATCGAGCCCGGCGAATTGGCTCCCCAGAAAGCGAAGGAAGAAAAACCGCTGGATGATGTCGGCCGGTCCCTCGCTTGGGTCATGGAAACCATGGTCAAGCCCTACGAATTCAGCAATGTAGCGCCTAGCCAGCATCCGGTTTTGCGGATGACGATTGAACGTTACAAGGAATTGGGGCGTGCAAGCGATCCCGGAACCAAAAACGCCGGACGTAGCGGCCAATCCATGGTCAAGAAACTTGCCGATAAGGGGTTGATCCAGTTTGGATACGAGATAGGCGAAGACGATACAGAAACCCTTGTCGTCTGGCTGCCCGAGGTCAAAGAAACCATCGGCCGCAAGGCAGAGAAACGCTAATCCGCCACTTTCCTACGCTTCAAGGCTATCCCACTTCCCCCCGGCTCCGATGATCCCTATCTGATCTGACGGGCTCCTAACTCCAGTAGCGCAAAACGAAAAACGGAAGGCTTTTTCTGAAAAGCCGTGTGCTACTATGATTTGTATTGAGACATTTTGAGGGCTTACAAATGACTCTTCCGGAATCAGGCTTCATCAATCAGGATCAGGTTTTGCAGCTTCTGCCGGTCTCCCGCGCGACGCTGTATCGTTACATCAAGTCGGGCAAGTTTCCCGCCTCGATAAAACTGGGCCGGCTGGCCCTCTGGAAGGTAGACGACATCCGTAGCTGGATGGCCAAAACTCACTAATCAATCACTTAAAGCAAAGGAATTATCATGATGACTATCGATTACAAAAAGCTCGTCCAAATCCTGCGTTCCGCCGAAGCCTCGGACCTTCCGGAAGAGAAGTGCATCGCGGCAAACCGGTTCCGTGGCTTCCTCCACTCGCGCAATAGTGACGATTCGGATACGCTCTACGATATCCCGATGTTCACGGCCGAGGAATTGCGCAAGGGCGCGGAGACCGCGCGGCGTGAAAACCTCATTGCGGTTGATTGCTCGTTTGAAAACTGCCTGCGTCGCATTGATCGCGCACAGGCAGCGGCACGGTTCCTCTACGCATTGAATGGGGAGACTTCCCACTTCTACGGGTCTTTTGATATGGACAGAGTTGCACGCGGTGTTTACCACGCCCTGCACTATTCTCGTTGGCAGGGGTACGCGGTCCCGAACCTCCACAAGAGCGCCGAACTTGCTCGCCTTCTGGTAGATATCGGCTACGTCGCAAAAGATGATGATGGATTCTTTCTGAATTGGCGCGACATCATCCACTGATCCAAAGGACGCCACACGCGCCCCGGTGTGGTGTACAATGATTCTTGAATCGGTTGGTTGCTGATTCATGTCATGTTTCCTTTGCAAGAAAAGAAAGTTTGCCCCGGGGTCTCATAGCTCCGGGGCTTTTTTTCGTCCAAAGGGACGGGGTTTCAGAAGTCGTTAGGTGTAGAATTGATTCATACGGTTGCAGAACGCACCGTACTTTTATGGAGTAAGGAAAATGACAGCAATGACCGAACGTGCCGAATACATCATCAAGAAAGCCGATGCCCGCGCGCGTCTGTTTGATTCGAGGCTGGACACATTCGATAAGATGCTCGACATCGCAGAAACGCACGTCGATATCATGGAAGTACATCAGCGCCTCATGCGCCAATGCCGCGTCATGGTTGGCGTACTTCTCGCTTGCTGCGCCATCCTGTTGAGTATCTGATCATGGCCACTATCGATCAGCGCGTTAGCTTGCTTGAGCGTCAGGTTCGCATCTTGCAGAAGCGATTGGATCAGGCCGCCATGGAACATGCCCAGACGGCCCAGATTCAGGCCCTTGCCTCGATGATCACGCCCGAGACCCTCAAGCATCCGGCAATCGTCAGTCTGGTAAGCGCCATCGGGCTACGGATCGCAGGCAGATAGATTCTGCCTCTCAGTGTGTACGGCCCCCCTTCAATGGGGGGCTTTTTGTATGTATAAAACAGCAGGTAAAACGAACGCTAGGTTAGTTGCTGTCGCCATGCTCAGCGTGTTTGACCTCATCAGGGATGCCCTGCGAGATCACCCGCGCGATAGGAATAGCGAGAAGAACCCATTTGATCCAGCCTTCCGGGAGAACCTCCCGGAGCATTGGTAGATCATCCTCCAGCATTAACAGCGCCCCGGCCAGAATGCTGATCTGCACGGATAGCATCCGCCATGCGCTTTTCCAGTTACTAATGAGTTTCATTCCTTCCTCCAAGGAATCTGCCAGTGCGGCCCATCGGGGAAGCGCTTCCAGTCTCCGCCCCATTCCAGCACTACGCCACACCGCTTACACGAGGAACGGACGGCACGCGCAAGCTCGTTAAAGTGCCTCCATTCCCAGCTAATACGCCCCTCGACCAGCGGCGCGATATCGACCGCATGGCCCGTCAGGTGCCGGCTATTGAGCGTCTTTGTCTTGCCAGCAGCCATCAATTCCCGCTGCCGCTCGATTGTCCGGACGCCCTCCACCACTACAAACGGGTAGTCAACGTCATGAAGGACGCGGCAGATATCCGGATGAACGCCACGAAGCCGCGTAATGTCGCGCTCATTCATGGTCTATCCGCCTCCCGTTCTCCAGCACCGCCACGCGCCTTTCAAGATCATTCAACCGCGCCCCGTGGGACGTGCTGAATGTTTGAAAGTTTGTTACATGATCCCGGTAATGCTTCTCCTGCACGTAGTGCATCGACAGTTTTTCGTTCAGCTCGCGCACGTAGCCCTCAATCGAACTCATGCGTTTGCTAACCGAATTCGCGCCAAACAGCAGTGCCGGGATCAAAGCCCCATTGATCAGGGGCATGATCGATTCCAAGCCATCGAGTGTCATAACTTTTCCTAAAGTAAACACGACACCCGATAGTGTAAATCTCAGTTACCGTAGGCCAGCCAGTGGAAAGTGTGGTCTTTATTCAGGATGCGGAAGCGCCGGCCGCTGATATGCACGGATGACCAGATGTTGCCCAGTCCTCCGCCCAGCTCTGACGGGGTAGCAGATGCGCCAGTGATAACCACCCCCAGAATCGAGTTAGGGAATTGGTTGGAACAATCTACCCAACCGTCGTTACCGGGCTGATAGATGCCAATCGCCATCCTGAACGTGCCTTGATTCATGCCAAGGATCGGAAGGGGCGTGCTGGCAGGAAGCTTGGTGTTGATCTGCTGCTGGAGGTCTTGATCTTTCTGTCTAAGACTACTTACAAGCGTACGTAACTCCAGCTGGGTGGCAATATTCTTGTATTCGTTCTGGAATAACACGTAACTACCGCCGATCACTCGCCAATGCACTACGCCATTGTTCTTGCCCTCGTAGTCTTCGGCAGCCGTGAACCCTTTCAATAGCACCATTTGCAGGGTTGCGCCTGCTCCAAGGTTGATGCGGTCAACGAATTGTTGATTAACGTCAAGAATCATTTGCCCGGAATGGGCGATGACACTTGCCGTCTTGCCCTGCGCGCACGTAATACTCAGCAGTTGGCCGTCAAAGAACTTGCTACCACGGCAATCGGGCAGGCGGAAATCGCCTTGCACGCCAGTTTGCACAAGACCGCCGATTTCCATTTCTCCCGGATTGTTGGTGCTAGTAGCAGGCGTGCGGAACATGCCGGTACGGATATCCTTCAGCGTCGCCACATAGTTCGGGGTACCGTCAACGCTCCCCTTCAGCTTACCGCCATAGTGCTGATCAGTGCCGGCGATGGCGGCGCGAACCTGCGAGAAGAGACGTTGAGCAAAAGCCTTGATCTCAAGTTTCTTTGCCTTCCCGTCCTCTTCCACAACAAGAAAGCCCTCCTTGTCGCTCTCCGGCCAGACCTCGCCATAGTTCATCCCGCTGTAGTCCAGACTTCCGATAGTGCGGCCCGTCTGGCCTTGAAGGTTGTTCAGCAGGTTGAGCGCCTGCCGAATCTTTTGCTCTTCGTTTGCAGTGAATGCCATGTTAGTAGTCTCCCATTACGGTAGGTTGAATGCACCAAATTACAGAATCGCTAAACGTGAAATCGCCAGAATTACCGCCGGTAATGGTTAGCTTCTTGCTTCCGAAGGTCTCTTGTGCGTTCACGTCTGCGCTCGGCGTTGCTCCGGCAAACGTCCGAATCACGCCGTTATAAGAGATGATCAGTTGATACACGCAATCGCCCCCCGCGCGCGCTTTGGGGCTCGGGGCCTTGGTTCCTTGGCCGGCATATCCCAGATTCCGCGTGATGTCACGAAAAACTGAATTGAACCACTGGGCCACCAGAGGCGATCCGGGTTCCGTGGGTGTTGCGGGCCGGAATCCGTTGTTAACGATATCCGTGGGCAGCGCCATCAAGTTAGGCTGCCCGTCGCTGAACGTGATAGCGTTCTTGGCAAAAATCTTCATGCTTGCACCGATGAAAAGCCCCCACATCCAACGGCAGGGGCGAACGTTTCAGAACCATAACCAATTTTAAAGAACTCACCTTGCGGCGACATGAAGTTAAAGCCATACCCGCCGAGAACAGGGGCCGTAACCTGCACGCCTGCCATCGTCATGCGCTCAATGGGGGCGCGATCAATCAGGATATCGGCAATGCGCGCCGTGTCCGTCGGCTCGGTAAACTTGGTTCCATTGGTAGAGTACAGACCCGAAATCTGCCGCGAGAAGTCGGCAATCTTGTAGCGCGTCGCCCCGTCTGTCTTGGCATAGGTCAGAACGCTTTGCTGATTCATCCCAGTAAAGAATGATCCGCAATGATCCGTGATTCGGACCTGCGTAACGCTCGCGGCCGTGCTTGGCGTCGGCGCATCAAACCCCTTGTATCGACGATGGATCAGGTACACCGTGCCGAACCCCTCAACCTGCTGGCTGAAGGCGGGGTAGAAGTTGGCGGCCTGATACATGACGCCAGCCGTGCCAGAACGGTAGTTTCCCGTTGTCTGCGCTGCGCGGAAGTTGGCCCGCGTCTCTTCATCCGTCCTCCCTCGCTCCACGCCGATATAGTCTGCCAGCGCGTTCAGGTCGCGCCCCTCGATCATGTCCGGGTTCCGAAACAGCGGAATGCGCGCCACCTCGATGCAGGGCGTCATGGATGCGTACACCCTAAGCAGCGCGTGAATCCTTGGCGAGGAATCGAATGCGTTCGTCAGTGCGTTAGTCAGGTTATACATTGATGGCCACCGTTACGCGCGAAGGGGTGAATTTGACGGTCGGAGCGATACGGACAACGCCAGTAGAGCCGTTGATCTGCACGTCAACCCGGGCGATGGCAGGGAATTGAGTAGCAATCTGCGATTGCACGCGGAACGGGCTCACGTCCTCCCCATTGGTATACGAAGAGAACATGCCACGCACATACGTTTCAATGTCAGAGGCGGAAGGACGGGCAGATACCGCAGTCTCTGGCATCCATTCCGTTACCGTGATACTCACCACGCTATTCAGGCTTCCTAACGTACTCCACCGCTCCCCGGCAACGCCCGTACTCCCAAACGACGGAATACCGGCAGGACGGCAGAACCGGATCGCTTTTGCCAGAGTGTCGGCCGAGAACGTGCCAGAGACAGCAACATGAACCGTGCGCGGGGGCTGGCCTTGCACGACATCATCCGTCACGTTCTCAGTGACGGAACATGACGTGACGCCCGGAACGTTGCTAGTGATATAGGTCTGCATCGTCTCCGCCGTCGCCAGACCGACGGCCGTGCGCTTGGCATAGACCCGTTGGCGGAAGTCTGCGTCACTTTCGTCTGAAATCTGCCCGTGCGACGGAAACCATGCCTTGTAGGTCATCGTCCCGACGCGCGCAATAGCCCCGGCCGTAATGCGCGCATCCGAAGCCACTGTCACACCGCTATAAAGGATCATGTCGGTTGATGCAGCCTTGAACGTCTCCCCGTTCAGATGCACGCCCAGATACCCGGCCTCATCGGTCAGGACGCCATAGCCGCCACTGGAAAGAATCCCTTTGGCAGTGTCAACGTCCCCTGCCCCCGCAAGGTTGAAGCTGATGCTTTGGCCTTGCAGCGTTTCAAGTCGGACGTTCGCAGACTGGCGGTTCTCGATCTTCAGGTAGGCCAGAACGCCGATATTGCTACTCGGCGTCTGAACCTCGGTGACATCCGCTTTCTTGCCGTCAATGTTGATCACGTCCCCGACCGCTGCACGCGCGTCAGCAGTGGAAGAGTACGCGGCCAGAACGGTCTTAAGCCTCCCTGCCCGCTGGCGATACACGCCGACAAGCTCGCCCAGTTTGTCCAAGTGAATGTCGGATGCAGTGGACGGGTAAAGCTGCGAGAAGCCGTATTCAATGTTCGCGTGCGCCTCATCCAGCAGTGCAGCATAGATACCGTTAAGCTGCCCCAGCAGGCTATCCGGGCCTACGTTCACATCATCGCCTAGCGCTGCCTTGATACTCCGGTCCAAGCGATCCTTAATCTCGGCCAGCGTCGGCCGTACATAGTTAGATGTCGAAATCAACGTTAAAGCTCCCTTCTTTGGAAGAAATGACAAGGCTAATTACCAGATGCCGGCCCGGCAGTAGCCTAAGCTGCATGTCGCTGATTGATTTTACGCCGGGTACCTCTAGCACCCATTTGCGTACAAGCCGCTCGATCAATTCCTCGTTGCCCTTCTGGCCCAGTACCTCAAGCCACGGAAACCCATGCTCACGGTCTAGGAACCATTCCCCCAAGAAATTCTGAAGATGCAGCGTGACATGTTGGCGGATTCCTTCTGCCTCATCCGACATCCGCACGTTTAAGGGCAGGTCCAGCCCTTCCAGATAGATATCTCTCATACAACCCCTCCGCTAAGATCAGTGCCGCCCTTGACGCCACTATGCCGGTGCCCCTTACCAACGCTAACGCCGCCATTGGACATGCCGCCAGCCACCCCGAGATTGCCCGATACGCTTGCATTCCCTTGGATGGATACGTCTCCTTTGAGCGTGATGTTCGCGGCCTCCACGGTCACGGATGAACCGCGCACCGTCACTTCTCCACCAGTAGAGATATCGATGCTCCCACCGTTGGCTAAACGTACCTGCGCGCCGCCATTGAACATCCGTACATTGTTGTTACCGCCCATGTCCCGGCCAATGGCGACAGGTATGCAGACAGGTGAATGGAAGCCCAAAAGGTTGTCGCGCCCCGTGTGAAATCTGGAAAACAGGATCAGAACGGTATCTCCTGTTTCGATACGAATATTCACGCCAGCCCCTCTATTGGCCCCATGAAGCCGCATGACAGGGACCGAATGCAGGACGGGATATTCTTCCGTGCCTCCATCCGGGAAGTGCCTCACGCCATGAGGCTTTACGTCTGCCAGATTGTTGGCGTAGCGCACCACCTCGCCAGTGGTAATCGTTTCAATGTTAGAAAGACGGTCATCAATGATCGCCTGAATGTCGCTTATTTCCATCACCCCTCCAGTGTCAGGCTAGTAGTCCATTCATCCTGCATATTGTGGGTGATGCTCACGACGCGCCCCTGCCCCGTGAAGAATCGGCTTTGAACCTTCACGAGATCGCCTAGCAGGATGGCGGCATTCAGCAGGCATGACACTTCGATACGATGAACTTGCTTCTTCTCTTTCGTCTCCGTCAGCGATTCTTGGGGGCTGCCAATCATGCCGGTATCCTCGTTCAGGATGAAGACACGCGCACGGGTCTTGTCAACGATTACGCGCCCGTCCTGAATGCTCCAGCCCTTGCGGCCATAGCACATATTCATCAGGTCGCGCGAGTGCCCCACGAACGAGAAGCCCGATTCATACGTGCCGGCAATAGTAGGGAAAGGCGATACCGGTAGCCCCAGCGACCGCGCGGCATCCTCTGCTACGGCTTGCTTGGTAGTTCCCGGAGGATAGGACACAGATACGCGACGATCACGCCAGTTAATGAACCCGTCCCTTACGTCAAGCTTGGTAACGTTGTCCGGGCCTTGCACGTATGTAGTAGAGAAGACGACATCCCCGACAAATACGGTACTCATGTCATCTTCATAGCCGGCCTCAATCATCAGATAGCAATCCTTTTGCTTCGTCAGCGCCACCGTGTCCGGGGACAAGTTGTAGAGCGTTACCGTCGATTTATTCGGCTCCGATTCGTCATCCTTGGTAAACGCGCCCTCGAAACGTAGATTAGCCAGCTCTAGAGATCGCTCCGCCCCCTTGCGCCCGATCTTAATGCTTCTATTGCGCCTGCGCATACAGATACCCCGCTCCAATTGTCCAGAATGAACCAGCAGCATAGATGACGCATCCCGCCGGCATCAGCGACGATGCCAGAAGCGTCTTTTCGTCCCAAACTTCCAGTGTGTACGCATTCGCCCGCACGTTCAGTTTCAGAGTAACGCCCAGCACCTTCCCGCCAGCATCGGCCGTGAATGTCTGATGCAGGGCGTTCGTCAGTCTGTAAGCCTTCATTTCTTGCCACTCCATTTCTTGCTGACGTAATCGATACCATCGCCAACCCCTTCCGAAGCTCGCTTAAGAATCGACTTCTTCACTTCCGGAACTTCCATGCTCGGAATCTTGCTAGGATCATCAAACACTTGATCCTGCTGAATCTCCACCGGCTGCACGGCCCCCCGGTTCTGTTTCGTCTCCGCCGTCTTCGGCTTTGCTTGGGGCTTCGATGAAATGCCCTCGGGCGTCTCCACGCTCTCCGGCTCTACCTCTCTGATCTGCACCAGCGATAGCGAGACCTCCAGAGCATTCGCGCCTTCACGTTGAAGCTGGATGCTCTCTAACGCCATGTTGTCGAAGATATCCACGCTACCAAACACGGTCACGGGCTCGCGGTCCTTGAATGCAGCCGTCAGCCGATGCCATGCCTGCGTAGCGCCTTGCCGGTTGTGGTCATTGCTGACCATGCCGTTGTAGACGATACGCACCGGAAGCGGCTTGATATGGTCCGAGATATGCGAGCCGGTTTCTACCGCGTATTGCGTCACCTCGCTATCTAGCGTGATTTGCTCATCTACGATCACCATGGCAAACCCGTCAAACAGGGTTCTACCAAAGCGGAAATAGTTGATGCGCTCCGTGCCCCGCTCAGGTGCGAACGGGTTGCGAATTTGTGGCAGTTTGATCATTGTGCATACCCCATGGCAGCGTTTCCGAGAGCGGCAGTGCCTGCGTAGGCCGCTTGTCTGGCTTGATTGCTTGTCATCGGCGCATTGATGTTCTGCACGATGTTGACCGTGTTTCCAGACCTGAATGCCGCTCCTACTGGCAGATGCGGACGTTGCTCAGGCGGAGGCGGAACGGCTTCAATCCCTTTCCCGACCGGATCGCCAACCATTTCAATCGTCGCTTTGCCGTCGTTAAGCCACTTCTTCGCCCAGTCTGGAAGCATGTTCACGAAGGCATCCCGAACCCCTTCAAGCATCTTCATGAACCCGGAGAAGTTGCCACTGAACGCCGCCTTGATTGCATCGGCAACCGTCCGGAAAGCCTCGGCCAAGGTTCTGACAACGCCCGTTACCTTGTCTGCCAAGAAGTCATAGAAGCCCTTCAGCTTGTTCCAAGCCGGCTGCACGCCCTCTATGATCTGTTTGAACAGGTCTTTAAACAGCGATTCGCCGCCCTCGATCCATGTAAGGATGTCCTCCAGAATCAGGGCGATGACCCCCAGAACGACGGTCTTGCGCATTCCTGCCAGCACCAGATTCCCGAAGGCGAGGAACGCACGCCCGGCAGCCAGAATCCACGTGATTGCACGCACGCCAAACACGACCGCCATGGCAGCGCCGACAGACAGGACAAGGCGGCGAATCTGCTGCGAATGCGCCTGCACAAACTGCGTGAATGCTGCGAGACGCGACGTTACTGCATCCAGCATCCGGACAATGGCAGCCCCTGCGCCGGTGCCAATCCACAATTGACCCCATGCGTGCTGTATCTCGCCGGCAAAATCGCTCCAAGCTTGCGCAACCGTTCGCGGAGACTTCCCGGCCTC
>ERZ773079.1014-NODE-1014-length-17392-cov-8.792698_pt1 | contig 17392 bp, 15 predicted proteins | sample MGYA00511355_ERZ773079 | MGnify/ENA primary metagenome ERZ773079 (study PRJEB29015, sample SAMEA2737979) | human oral metagenome | biome: human oral; feature: human-associated habitat; material: dental | place: China | collected 2117 ... | reverse complement strand
TGCATATGCGGGAGATTCGATGCGTTCCATACGTTTACTCTACCGTGTTTGACAGGACGTGGTCGCAACATGACGTTCACGGCGCTCTGCAATTCTCCCGCGGGCAGATAGTTTTGTGACGAGCAGATAACATTCCGCTATCTGTTCGTCGACATATTATCTGCTTGCGGCTAAACTTGCGGTCAAATCAGGCGGAGGGTTCAATTCGCCGATCCGAACCGCCGCGAACCCGTATGACGTATTGTTTCGCCGCATCCCACAATATTAAGCGGTTATGACCGTGCGACGACATGTGCCGACATATTCTTGCTGGCACCGCGCATCCTGCCTAGAATAGGAACGTTATCTATCCAGAGCGACCGAGAGATCTGGCTCTTAGACGTCGCAGCAACCTCGCCAGCCTCCACCCGTTAGGTGGACGGACAAGGTGCTCCCGCCAGAACCGATAGAAGTGAATTCCCTTCGCGTCTTGCTAAGATTCGGCGTACCTTCGGGCACGCTTCTATCGGGTGAACACGGAGGAATGAAAATGACGACAGTTCACCCGGCTCTTTCTTACGAGCTGTATCCGCCACGGTCGCACGCAAGCTGCGATTCCCTGCTCAAAACCATTACCGAGCTTGAGCAAACCAACCCGGATTACGTTTCCGTCACCTATTCGGGCGATGCGCAGCGCCGCCAAAAGACGCTGGCTCTACTCGATCACCTGGTACATGAAACCTCGCTGAACCCGCTGGCGCATCTCATCTGCGTGGGGCATTCCGTGGCCGATTTGGAACGCTCGGTTCGTCTGATTCTGGGGCTTGGAGTACGCGGGTTTCTGGCGCTGCGCGGCGATATTCCACCCGAAAACACGCGCCCACTTGAGCTGCCTTTTGCCCGCTACCTGGTGGAGCTGATTCGCAGGGTGGAACGTGAGGATTTCGCGCATCTTGCCGCGGGGAAGGTGTCGATTGGGGTTGCGGCGTACCCGCATAAGCACCCCGAGTCTTCCTCGCTTCTTCAAGACATTGAGATTCTGCTTTCAAAGCAGCGTGCCGGGGCGGATTTCGCCATCACCCAGGTTTTCTTTGAGACCAAGCGCTATTCGGGGTTGGTGGATGCTGCACGCCTTGCCGGGGTTCAGATGCCCATTATCCCCGGTATTATGCCCGTTACCTCACTGGCTCGGCTGACAAAGCTGTGCGAGCTCGCCGGGCTTGAAGTACCGCGCAAGCTGGCGCATCGCCTGGAAACCGCGAGCGATCCGCGCGAGCTGCACCGCATCGGCGTGGAACATGCACTCGACCAATGCCGCAAGGTGCTTGATGCTGGCGCCCCCGGCCTGCATTTCTACACATTTAACGAGCATGAGGCTGTGCTGGACGTCCTCGAAGAACTCGACGTTCCGCGCTACTCGAACCGTTTCAAACTCCCCCTAAGCGATCTTCAATACCTCTAAACTCCCCTTTTATTTGACACCCTCCCACAGTAAGGAACTAGGATGACCCACACCCCATTCCCCGCAGCAACCATCATCGGTTACCCCCGCGTGGGCCGTTTCCGCGAGCTGAAAAAAGCACAGGAAGCGTTCTGGAAAGGCAAAATCACGCAGGATGAACTGCGCCAGGCGGCCGCAGATGTGCAGCGCACCTACTATGACCGTGTGATCGAGCGCGGTCTTAGCGCCACCGATTCGTCTATCCCGGCGACTTTCTCGTACTACGATCAGGTGCTCGATGCCGTGCGCCTTTTCACCCTCGTGCCCAAGCGTCTTGCCGACGCCAAGGATGCGCGCGGCCTGCTCGATCTGCCCGGGTACTTTGCTCTAGCACGCGGCACCGAGACGCTGCCTCCGCTGGAGATGACGAAATGGTTCGATACGAACTACCACTACCTGGTGCCCGAGATCGGCCCGGATACCGAGATCACGCTGAATCTTGAGGCTATTGACGAGCAGCTTGAAGTCGCCAAGGAACATGGGGTGACGGTGCGCCCGCAGCTGGTCGGCCCGCTCACTCTGCTTCTCGGGGCGAAAGCCGAACAGGGTTCGCCCGAAGGGTTCACACCGCTGGATCGCCTGGACGATTTCGTGAAAGCCTACCAGCAGGTGCTCGCCGAACTGGCGGCACGCAGCGTGCAGTGGGTGCAGCTCGACGAACCCGGCCTGACCGTGGACCGCGACATTCCCAACGCCAAAATCGCCGAATTGGCGCGTAAAACTTACACCGCGTTGGCAGCCGAAACGAACCGCCCCGCAATCCTGGTGACAAGCCCCTACGGCAATCTGCGCGAGAACCTGCCCGCGCTGTTAGACACCGGTATTGAGGCGCTGCATCTCGATCTGGTTTCCACGCTCTACGATGCCGAGGCGCTGACCGCCTTCAAAGACTCCGGCGTCACTCTGGTGGCGGGTGCCATTAACGGGCGCAATATTTGGCGTGCCGACCTGCGAGCGCTCCTGCACGCACTCCAGAACATTAACGGCGGTGCGGTGGCGGTTGCGTCCTCAACCTCGCTGCAGCATGTGCCGCACGATCTTGACCTTGAAGACCCCGCCGATGTGCCCGTAGACGGTCTGGCTTTTGCCGACCAGAAAGTCGCCGAGATCGTGACTCTTGCCCGCGGTCTTGCCGACGGTGAGTCTGCGGTTGAGGCAGAGTTGAAGACCGCCGACGAAGCGCTAGCACGTTTCACAGCGGATCCGCGTAAGCATAATGCGGCAATCCGTGAGCGTGCCGCATCCGTGAAACCGCAGGATTTTGAGCGTCCCGAACTGAAAATCCGCCGGGATGCCCAAGCCGATCTGAATCTGCCGAAACTGCCGACCACAACCATTGGTTCGTTCCCGCAGACCGGCGATATTCGCCGCCACCGTGCAGAGGCACGTGCCGGTAAAATCACGCAGCAGCAGCTTGACGAGTTCCTGCGTGAAGAGATCGCCTCCGTTATTAAACTCCAGGAAGATTTGGGCCTGGATGTGCTCGTGCACGGTGAGGCCGAACGTAACGACATGGTGCAGTACTTCGCCGAAAATTTCGATGGTTTCGCCACGACGAAGCACGGCTGGGTGCAGTCCTACGGTTCACGCTGCACCCGCCCATCGGTGCTGTTCGGCGATGTGAAACGCTCAGGTGAAGGGCTGCGCGGCGAGGCCGTGACCGTGCCCTGGATTTCCTACGCCCAGTCGCTCACCGATCGTCCCGTTAAGGGCATGCTGACCGGCCCGGTGACTATTCTGGCTTGGTCGTTCGTGCGTGATGACCAGCCGCGTGAGGAAACCGCGAATCAGGTGGCGCTGGCGCTCGCCGACGAAATCGCTGATTTGGAGGCGGCGGGCATCCGCATCATTCAGGTGGATGAACCGGCACTGCGTGAGCTTCTGCCACTGCGCCGTGATGAGCAGCCCGCGTACCTGAAGTGGTCGGTGAATGCGTTCCGCCTGGCGACGAGCGCGGTCGAGGATAAAACTCAGGTTCACACCCACCTGTGCTACTCGGAGTTCAACGAGATTATTGATTCGATTAATGCCCTGAATGCGGATGTGACCAGTATTGAGGCGGCGCGCTCGCATATGGAGCTGCTGGCGGATATTCCCGAAAGCTATGTTTCGGGGCTGGGCCCGGGCGTGTGGGATATTCACTCGCCGCGTGTGCCTTCGCAGTCCGAGGTTGAGGAGCTGATCCGTGCCGCGATTGGGTACGGAACCATCTCTGACCTGTGGGTTAACCCGGATTGCGGTTTGAAGACCCGCGACTACGAGGAGACAAAGAGGACGCTCAAGAACGTGGTGTCCGCCGCGAAGAAGGTTCGGGCGAGCCTGTAGCCTCTTGATAGGTCCGCGAGCAGCGGGGTTTTGCCCGAGAAGGTGAGAAAATATCACCTTTTCGGCAAAATACCCGCTGCTCGCGGATTGTTTTCCCCGCATCCCGGGCCATCCTGCGGGCAGGCTGAGGGGTAACCTCATACTGCGGGGTGAGGCGCGCCATCTGCTCACCCCCTAGAATGGGTTCATGGATAACACTAAAAAATCAGGTATTGTCACCGAATGGGTCGATTCAAACGTCAAACCGGGCGATGATTTCTTCCGCCACGTGAACGGCGCGTGGCTCGACACGTACGAGATCCCCGCCGACCGCTCCAAAGACGGCGGCCTGTACACCCTGCGCGATGACGCCGAGAAGCATGTGCGTGAGATCATTGAGCGCGTCGCAAAAGAACAGCCTGCTTCCCGTATTGGTGCACTGTACAACTCGTTCATGGACACCAAGAAAATTGAGGCGGATGGCCTGGGCCCGCTGCTGAAAGAGGTCGCCCCCATCCTGAACGCGCAGACCCCGCAGCAGCTGGCGGTCACCCTGGCGCTGCTCTCACGCGCGGGTATTTCGCAGCTGATCGGCTGGTACACGAGTATCGATTCGAAGGACCCGCAGAAATACACGTTCTATATGACCCAGTCGGGCCTGAACCTGCCGGATGAGGCGTACTACCGTGAGGAGAAGTACGAGCAGGTGTGCTCCGCCTATATTGAGCATATTGCGCGTGTTTTTGAGCTGACTGGTTTGGCGGAGGGGTTCAGCCTCACCCCGGCGGAGGCGGCGAAACTGATTTTTGCGCATGAGGCCGAGATCGCCGCCCACCACTGGGATGTGGTCGCTAACCGCGACGCTGAGGCGCGGTACAACCCGGTGGATGCGGCTGAGCTTGAGGAGAAGTTCCCCGGGTTCCAGTTCTCGCACTGGCTGCGGGCGCTTGGTGCTGACCCCGACAGCATGGGCAAGGTGGTGGTGTCTCAGCCGTCGTTCTTTGAGGGTGTGGCGCGCCTGTGGGAGCAGACGCCGCTGCTGACGTGGAAGCTGTGGGCGGTGTGGAATGCTGTGCATTCGCGGGCACCGTTTATGTATGACGAGCTGGTGCAGGCGAATTTCGATTTTTACGGCCGCACCCTTTCGGGTACGGAGAAGCTGCGCGATAGGTGGAAACGCGGCGTGGGCACGGTTGAGAAGGCGCTCGATCAGGAGGTCGGCAAGGAGTATGTGGCGGTGCATTTCCCGCCAGAGCATAAGGCGAAGATGCTCAAACTGGTGGATAACCTGCTGGAGGCATACCGCCGCTCGATCACGAACCTGGAGTGGATGACCGAGGCCACCCGAGCGAAGGCCCTGGAGAAACTGTCCATGTTCGTGACGAAAATCGGTTACCCGGATGAGTGGCGTGACTACTCGAAACTTGAGCTGGTTGAGGGTGATTTGTTCGAGAATTTGCGCCGCGCCTCCGCCTTTGACTGTGATTTTATGCTGGAACGCAATGGCCAGCCGGTGGATAAGAATGAGTGGCTGATGTCGCCGCAGACGGTGAACGCCTACTATATGCCCCCGGCGAATGAGATCGTGTTCCCGGCCGCTATTTTGCGCCCGCCGTTCTTTGACCCCGAGGCCGACGACGCAGCAAACTACGGCGGTATTGGTATGGTGATCGGGCACGAGATCGGCCACGGTTTTGATGATAAGGGCTCACGCTATGACGGCACGGGGGCACTGAATAACTGGTGGACCGATGAGGACTACGAGGAGTTCAATAAGCGCACGCACGCCCTGGTTGAGCAGTATAACGCCTACACCCCGGTGGGTCTTGACCCGGAAAAGTTCCGGGTAAACGGTGAGCTGACGCTGGGTGAGAATATTGGTGACTTGGCGGGACTGTCGATTGCGATTGAGGCGTATAAGATCGCCCTTGAGCAGCAGGGTATTAATTCGTTGGAGGATGCGCCGGTGCTTGATGGGATGAGCGCGGCACAGCGTCTGCTGTGGTCCACGGCCCAGGGCTGGCGCACAAAGTCCCGCCCGCAGCACGCGGAGATGATGATTTCGGTGGATCCGCACTCCCCCGATGAGTTCCGGGTGAACGGCACGGTACGCAATATTGACGAGTTCTACACGGCTTTCGGTGTTGCTGAGGGCGATCAGCTGTACCTGCCGCCTGAGGAGCGGGTGCGCATCTGGCTGTAGCGCCCTGCGCCTTTGGCAGAATCTTTAGCAGACCCACAACCCCGCGGGCAGAGGGTATCGGTTTGAGCAGCGGATATTTTCTCCTCTGTTAGAACACATATCCTCTGCTCACGGCCTCAGGAGCTAGATGTTAGGCCGCGTGGCGGGTCCACTTGGTGAGGGTAAGACCCGCTGTAACAGCTATGAGGGATGCGGCACACACTATGGCGTACAGCCCGGTATCAGCCCACACACTCACATGTGAGAACAGCAGGCTGCCTAATGCGGTGAAGAGTGCAGTTGCCAGGAAAATAACCGACATAACTTTCCCAATATGTTTGGGGTTACTGTTCTTCTGCACATCACTATATAGTCGAATATTGTAAATAACTATAATTCCTGCGCTTATAAATAATGCACAAAATACACTAATAATTCCGGGAATAATAGATATGCAGTACGCGCAGCACATCAGAAATAGTAGAGTATTTGGGTGAGCTTTTGCCCCGAGACTGGGCGTTTTATGAATAATAGCGGATGCAGCCACAGCACCCAGCGCCGAGATAAACATGCCCAACCCATACATGTTTGAGTCCATCCCCAGGTGCGCCACTCGCCCCAGCAGCAGATACAGAGTGGAGGCTCCCCACACGTTAATGACCGTAATGTAGAGTACCTCGCGTCTAAGATATGCTGAAGAGGCTATATATGCTAGTCCATCACTTAAATCACGGGTTATTCGAGGTTTTTCTTCCTTCACCTCAGCACGAGACACACGCCGCCCCGAAGGTAGATACAGAGTGATTACCAAAGAGAGCATAAAGGAGACAAAATTGACAATCAGCGCAGCTTCAAGAGCATCAGCTGTCTGTTGCGCCAGGATAGCTGCACCCACTAGCGGGCCCGCCGAACGCGATAATTCCCCTACCACCGAATAAACACTATTGTATTTTTCAAACTCTTGAGTATGGAGTATTTCAGGAATGATAGCCCGGCTGGTGGGCGCATATATTGTTGCGATAAGCGACAACCATGCCGAAAGAATGAGCACAATAAAAACACTTGCGTGCCTGTCAAGGTATATCGATAATACGGTGGCGACTATACAGAAAATACTGTTTATAATGTCATAGGCGATAAGCAGTGTTTTCTTATTGTATCTGTCAATAATTGTGAACCCCAGAATACTGGCAAGAAGCACCCCTGCCCCATTGAGTGCGTTCATCAGCCCCACCATCTGATTACCTGCATGTTGACTCACGTACCATGCGACCACCACAGTGTAGGCGATCGACCCTACTCGGGAGAGGGCGGTGGCAGGAATAAGGTTGTGTGCCCTGCTGTATCTGTTAACCACCTGGTTTATCACCGTTTCATCATTACCCATACGGCGCGGCTTCTAGCTCGCAGTGTTGGATTTTTATATCCTTCGCGGGTGCATAAGAGTGCATCTACACCTTGTTCGTACCGCTGGTTGCGGAGGAGAAGAACAAGGCGTCAGTACTGATGACCCACTTGTTGTCTTTGTAGGTTAGATGCATCTCTGCGTCATCGGTTATTTCCCGCTTGTCACTGGAAATATCTCGCGCACGGCCATCTGACACAGCGAACTCCCCAATAGTGATTTTCGTTGTGCAAGGCCACATGTATGTGTCGTCTTTTCTCGTGGGCAGGGGATCTTTAAGGATGAAAACGCACTTGGATTCCCCCACCCATGCCTGGGTGAAGGGTTTCCCAAAATACTCGTACACGCCCTTTTTGTCTGCCTCCTCCATGTTCACCTGCTGAATACAGGTGTCTTCCCCGGTGTTTATGGCGTAGGTGATGGCGGCCGCATAATGCCCGAGGGCGGAGTAGATTCCCGCAACGGTTTTATTGTCGATGTTGGCGGGTTTGACGGGTTTGGGTACGTTCTTGGCGCGGTGCTCTCGGGTGGCGGGTTCGTAGGTTCCCGCGGAGGTGTCGTAGCTGTCGAACTTGATCTCGCCCGAGTAGTCTCCCCTCATATCTGTGAGCTGGGCGGAGGAGGTGCAGGCCCCTAACGCGGTGGCACCTGTTGCGGCGATCCCCGTGAGCACGGCGCGGCGGGTCACGGCGGAAGTTCGGTTTAATGCGGAAGTCATAGGGTCATCGTTCCTTTTTGCGGTCGATGGTCGGTTCTTCATTCATCATATCGACCGCCGGGGAACATCTAAAGACCCCACCGCCTTCACTGTGGTGCAGGTAACCAGTGTTATAGCTTGTGAATCATCTGTAACACTCGTGAGCTGTTCCACTTTGCGCAGAGCACAGAAGAAACAGGGCACCGGGTCCTGCGGGGGGCGAGCGCGGCAGCCGCCTTGGCGCGGCCCTAGACGCGGGAGGTTCCCCCTGCACCGGGCGATGAGGAGCTGCTGCCGGTGGGCAGGGCATCAAGGACCCACCGCTCGTCCTTGTACCGGGCAACAATATCCATGGAGTAGTCTTGTGACCGTTCTGATTCTGGGACTTCTTCCACTGAACGATTCTTCACCCGGAAGGGGCCGATCCTAACAGTGAACAAAGCTGGCCACGTGTAGGTATCGCCGTCTTGCCGGGGTGTAGCCTCTGTAAGACTAATGGTCATTGTGGGGTCAGCAACCCAGGTGGAGCCACTCACACGGCCTATAGCTCTTGTCAGAGAGGCTTTATCTTCGCTGCTTAATGCGCTTTTTCCAACACATTCCGCGTCGCCGCTGGTGAGCCCGTGGGTGTAGGCGGCAGCCAAGTAGGCAATATTGGCGTGGAGTCCAGCCACACTATTCTTATTCGCTTCTTCGGGAAGAATAGGTTTGGGGACGTTTTTGGCGCGGTGTTCCCGGGTGGCGGGTTCGTAGGTTCCCGCGGAGGTGTCGTAGTTCTCGATTTTCGCTTCGCCGCTAAAGTCGGTGCGTTCAGAGCTTGAGGGGCTGGCTGCCCCTTCCTCTATTGTTTGTGTGGTGGCAGGCACCAGTGTGGAGGCGCATCCTGTGAGCGCGGTAGCCGCTGCAATACCCACGGTCATGAGTGCGGTGCGGCGGGTATAGGCGGAAGTTGTCATAGTGTGTCATCCTCAACGATTGGTGATTGCCATATTAGTTTATCTGTATGGCGGTATTTAGTTTAACGGCTTAACCACGGTGTTGCTTGTTATTTTGGCAAGTATTTCATCTCTGGCGGCGGGCGCCTGGGCCTGAAAGCTGATCGTCCTGGGCTCATCTGAGAGGACCGAAAACGGGTGGAGGTTTAGTCGCCGGTGTACTGCCCGTCGGCGCGCAGCGCATACTCAAACATTAACCCTGAATATTGTGTTAAAGCAGCGCTAAAACGCTTCGCGCCGCGCTGTCTGGGCCGCTTTTGCGCGACTATTCAGGTTCTTTCCGTACAATAGAATACGTTGCCTCCGTACAGGTGCGCGGCACCCGAATAACCGTGCACGGTACGTATTGGCGGCTTCACCGTGACTATTAGTGCGCTACAGAAAGGGTGTCCAGTGTCTGACGTTCCCGCCTCCGAACCACAGTTCGGTGCACCCCCAACCGTTACCCAGGCCCCTGCCAGGCTGGGCACCCAAGGCACCCTGGATTTGGTGAAAAAAGAGACCCGCGCACCCGAGGCAGCCACGGTGAATAACGGCGCTGATGAGCTGGCAATAGCACTGAATAACACCGACCTGAAATCTCCCACGTTGCTTGACACCCTTGAGAACACGATCTCGGTGTACGGTGCCGACACGTTCAACGGTATTGACGTAATCACCCAGCGGCTGCTGAACATGCAGGAGCTTGAGCTCGCCCCCGAGTCGCCGCAGACGAAAGCCTCGAAAAACTTGGCTGAACTACGCGCGCAGATCAACTCCCTGGATTACAGCGCAATTGACGGCACCCCCGGCAAGCGCGGCCTGGCAAAACGCCTGCTGGGGCGCGGCAAAAACAAGATGGAGGCGTTCTTCTACCAGTACGCCACCGTCAACCGCAATATTGAGGGCATCAGCAAAAAACTTAAAAAGTCCACGGACGCCCTGGTGATGCAGCAGGCGGAACTGGTGAAGCTGCGTGAACGCCTGCAGGAAGGCATGCGGGATTTGAACGAGAAAGTTGCGGTGCTTCAGCAGTTCGCCGATATGGTGCGTGCCGCCGCCGAAGAGACCCGCCTTGAAGGGGATGAAGAGACCGCGCGCATTTACACCGAGAAGGTGCTGTACGTGACCGAGCAGCGCATCAGCGACCTGCTCACGAAGCTTGAAATTGCCGGGCAGGCGTACCTGACCAGTGACGTTGTCTCCAGCAACGGTAAAGAGCTGATTCGCGGTATCCGCCGCGCCGAAGACACCACCCTGTGGGCGTACAAGATGACCGCCTACATTGCCCGCTCTTTGGGCATGCAGGAGGCGGTGCTGCAGCAGCTTGGCGCCTTGAAACAAACCACGGAGAACGCGATCACGCGCAACGCCGAGATGCTCTCCTCGCAGGCTACGCGCATCCAGCAGATGGCGTCCCAGCCCGCAATCGACCCGCAGGTGCTGGAGCAGGCGCATGGCAAGGTGCTGGCCGCTCTTGATGAGATTTCCTCCTTCAGGCAGGGGGCGGTGGATGCGTTCGCCCAGTCAAACCAGATGCTGCGGGAGCTCACCGCCGACTCGATGCGCCGCGTCGAACGCAGCAACGCCGAAGAGAACGCTATCACCGGCGGCGGTTCTGCCCGCGCCATCACCGGGAACTAACACCAATGAGCTTCCTTAAATGGTTTCTTGGGGTTCAGGATACACACCCTGCACCCCAGCTTGGGCAGCAGCCAGCCCCACCCGGGGCGGGGGTGGGCGAGCATACCGCCCAGACCGGTAACGCACAGGTGTACCCGCAGGTACACGAGCCCACACCCGCCGAGGTGATCGCGGAGGCCAGCATACGCCTGGGGCAGTTCGCTGACACAGTACCGCCTCGGGCGCTCTTTCCGGCGTTTGAGATGGTCGAAACCTACCGGAAGATCACGGATGAGGCGGGGTCTAACACGCACCGGGCGCTGCCGGAAACAACCTCATACACCCTGCAGACGGCGCTAAGCACCTACCTGCCGAACCTTTTCACCGCCTATACGCGCACCCACTCCCCCACCAAGACGCAAACCACCGAGCTGGTGCAGGCGCTCACGGAGGCGAACCGCGAGTTCTCCACAGCCCTGAACCTGGTGCGGGCCGGGCACAGCATGGACCTTGAGACGCACACCCTATTTATGCGTAAGCGCATGGTGGCATGATGGGGGCGGTAACATGATGGAACTGAGCATCGGGCAGAACGTGAACCTGACCCAGGCCGCCCCCGAGGTGCACAATATCCTGGTGGGGCTGCGGTGGCGCACCGACGAACCGCTGCTGCGTGAATGCCTGGAAGCCGGGGTGCTGCTCACAGCGGGCGGGCGCCTGGTGAACCGCCGCGACTTCGTGTTCGCGCACCAGGTGCTTGACAGCTCCACCAGTGTGCACCGCCGCGAGATCATGGGCGACGACAAGGCACAGTTCGGCATACATTTACCGGAGGTTCCGGCGGATGTGGACTCGCTGGAGGTGGTGCTTTTCATTAACGGGGAAAGCTCAATACGGCTTAACCGTGCCAGCGGCATACGGGCCCGCGTCATTAACCCGGCCACGGGAGCCACCATGTTCCGTGCACCACTGGTGCAGGTGGGCCGCAGCGCGGCGGTGCGCCTCATGCAGGTGTACCGGCACCGTGGGGACTGGAAGGTGCGTGCGGTGTGTGACGAATGGGCAGATGTTCCGGCGATGCTGCGGGGGTTCGGGTTGTGAGCCGCTACAGTTTCTTAACGGCGTACCTGGCCGACCCGGCGCCACAGAATACTCGTGACCACGGCGGCAGTGCCCCTGCCACCACGGGCGGCGCGGCGGCCCACGCACCCCAGCGAACAGCCTCGGCCGCCACCCAAAACACCCGGCACAGCTCCCCCACACCGGCGGCACAGCCCGGTGGCGGCGGGCGTCGCGTACAGGCCCCCTCAGTCGTCAAGCCCGGCGGGTCGAATAGCGCGGGGCGGTCGGTGGCCCCGCCAGATATGCGTAAACCCGCGCGCCGCACCGCCACCTACACCCCCGCAGAGCCCAACAGCCGAATATCGGGGGCACCCTCCGGGGCCGAAACCACCGAAACATCCACACCCGTAACCGCCAGCCCTATACCAGACCCAGAACCGCACTGGTGGGGGTCCGCCCCGAACATCACCGAAGCGGCGCAGGAGGAACGGGCCTTCATACTTGATGCGGTACAGTCCGGAATCGGCGGGGTGAGCATCACCGGCACGAACCTGCACGCAACCCTGCTCACCTGGGACGGCACCACCATCGACTACCCTGAACCTTCACGGCCCGAACCCATTGATACGGTCACCAGAATCACCCTCAACACCAACTGCACGGTGCTGAGCATACCGCCGCGGGCGCTCGCGCAGCTGCGTTCGCTGGCTGTGGGCGGAGAAAATCTTATACTGGCCAACACCAGCCTGGGGTTTACCCGAACCCTGGGCAGGGGCGCGCTAGTATTAAGCGAGAGTGGGTACGCTACGCTCGCAATAGCCATTATTGGCTAGAAATAACCACCATAAATAGACAAGAGATAAGGAAAGGTACATGGCTGCTATTAAGCTCACCAAAGGCAACCCCATTAACCTCACCAAGGAGGCCCCCGGCCTGAAGAACCTCACCATCGGTCTCGGCTGGGACCTGTCAATTGCCGGGGAAGCGTACGACCTGGACGCCTCGGTCATGCTCACCGATGAGAACGACAAGATCATTTTCGATGACGCCTCCCTGATCTTCTTCAATAACCCCACCAGCGCGGACGGGGCGATCGTGCACACCGGTGATAACCGCACGGGTGACGCCGAAGGCGACGATGAGACGATTATCGTGAACCTGGAGAAAGTGGACCCACAGATTCAGCGTGTGCACATCCTCGCCTCCATCTACGAGGGTGAGAAGACTGGCAAGAACTTCGGTGTGGTGCGCAACGCCTACGTGCGCCTGATTAATGACGACACCAACGAAGAGATCGCCCGCTACGACCTGTCCGAAGACTGCTCGGCGGCACCGGCGGTGCTGTTCGCTGTGGTGTACCGCCATAATGGCGAGTGGCGTTTCAAGGCTGTGGAAGACCCCTTCACCGGTGGCCTGCCGCACCTGCTCACCTCTTACGGTTTTACCGTCTAGAACCCTCTAGACAGCACACACACGCTCTATAAGGAGAGCTTTTAATCAATGGCATTGTTGAAATTCTTCAAATATGACCTGCTCATCACCCTCGTGGCGCTCGTTGTGGCGATGTTCTACGGCGGTGTTTCGGGCGCGGTTTCCGCCGCGATCCTGATCGTGCTTGAGATCGTGTTCTCATTCGATAACGCGGGCGTGAACGCAAAATACCTGAACAAGATGTCGCACGCCTGGCGCCGTATCTTCCTGACCGTAGGCGTGCTCGTGGCGGTATTCGGAATGCGTCTGGTGTTCCCGTTCCTGATCGTATGCCTGGCCGGTAACGTGGGACCGGTCGAAGCGTGGAACCTGGCCATGGAGCGCGGCGACCCGCACACCCCCGGCACTTACGGCTACATTCTGGAATCGGCGCATCACACGATCGCCTCTTTCGGCGGCATGTTCCTGCTGATGCTGTTCCTCTCATTCCTGTTCGAGGCAGGTAAGGATGTGCACTGGCTGGCGGTCATTGAGAGGCCGCTGGCTAAGGCGGGGCATTTCGACTCAATGCCGGTGCTGGTTTCGGGTGCGATCCTGTTGGCGGCCGCGCAATTGTTCGGGGCCGAGCACCATGAACAGTACACGATCCTGCTCTCCGGGCTGCTGGGTATGCTCACGTTCCTGGCGACGAACGGTCTGGCGACGTTCATGGAAGACCGCAATGAGGCTCAGGAAGAGTCTCTGTCGGAGGTCGCCATGCTCACGGGTAAGGCCGCGTTCTCCATGTTCATCTTCCTGGAGGTGCTGGACGCGTCGTTCAGCTTCGACGGGGTGCTGGGCGCGTTCGCGGTGACTTCCGACCCGATTATTATTGCGATCGGCCTGGGTGTGGGCGCCCTGTTTGTTCGTTCAATGACGATCTACCTGGTTGAGAAAGGCACCCTGCAGGAGCTGCGCTACCTGGATCACGGCGCGCACTGGGCGATCGGTGTTCTGGCGCTCATGCTGATAGCGACCCTGAAGTGGGATATCCCGGATTATGTGATCGGTTTATCTGGCATCGTGTTCATTGCGGGTTCGGTCATCTCATCCCGCCGCGCTAACCGTGCCGAAGCCGCCGAGAATGATGGGGACGCCAAAGAACCTGTAGCCTCGGGAAGCTCAACCGATTAGGCCGCCCTGTGAGCGTGTCCGTAACCGCTGCCGGGTGGCCGCCCCACTGGGGTGGGCGCTGTCACCTGGCGCGGCATGACAACTAACGTACAACGATGTAGAAGGGTAGAGAAACTATGGCCATTAACCTTTCAAAAGGCCAAAAGATTAACCTGTCAAAAGATAGCGGCCTCACCCAGGTACGCCTGGGGCTGGGCTGGGACCCGATCAAGGTGAAGGGCTTCTTTGGGCGCACCAAGGAGAAGGCCGTGGACCTGGACGCTTCGGTGCTGGCCTATGATGCCTCGGGGCAAATGGTTGAGGCCGTGTTTTACGGGTCGTTGCGTGCCGCAAACGGCTCAATCATTCACCACGGTGATAACCTCACCGGTGCCGGTGATGGCGATGACGAGGTTATAGACATTAACCTGCCCGGGGTGGATGCCCGCGTCAACACCCTGGCGCTGGTGATCACCTCATATTCGGGTGATCAGTTCAGCAGTATTGAGAACGCGTTTGTGCGCGTCGAAAACGTGGAAAACCGGCAGGAGCTGGCCCGTTTTGAGATGACGCAGAAAGGCTCGCACACGGGTCTGATGGTCGCCTCCATTAGCCGGGACGGGAACGACTGGGTGTTTAAGGCCGTGGGTTCGCCGCTGCCGGGCGCCGCACGCACCCCGCGGGACGTTATCGACCCGGCCCGCGCCTACCTGTAACCTGCCAGCTAACGCGAACCGTAGAAGCAGGTTCCGGCCCGTGATACAGGGGTGCCCCAGATGACTTAACCATCTGGGGCACCCCTGTTACTTCCTTGAGCCAGTCATGGTGCGTACCCCGACACTTCGGCGGCGCGGCACCAGCTAAGTGTCTTTGAGGCAGACGCAGGTAACCGCCTAGATTGAACTGCTGGGTGAGGCACTGGCTGATGCACCCGGCGACTGAGAGCTGATGTCACTAAGACGCCACGCACCATCCGAATATTTGGCAGTAAGCTCACCCTTATACGTGTGCTTCCGTTCTGCCTCCTTGAACTCCTGCACTTTTCCGGGAGCTGCTATATATTCCCCAAGGTCAGAGGTGAATGTAACTGGCCAATGGTAGGTGTCATCACGTTTAGTAGGCTGGGGTTCTTCCAGAACAGCCGTAACGGTGGGGTTGCCGAGCCACGCCTGCCCCTCCCTAAACGCCCTGTACATATCCCCGGCAGAACTATCCTTAGTAATGTCCCGTTTGTCTTCGTCACTGAGGTCTGACTGCTCAAAATACTGGTCGTCTCCCGTAGCGAAAAGATACTGTAGCGACGCTATCATGAAAGCAAGAGACGAGTAGAGGCCCGCCGCTGACTCCTCACGAATATTATCAGGCTTAACAGGTTTGGGCACGTTCTTCGGTGGCTGGGTACGGGTAGCTGGCCTGTAGGTTCCCGCAGAGGTGTCGTAGCTTTCGAGTTTCACCTCACCTCTATAGTCTTTCTCGGGCTCTTTTGTCTGATCATCATCAGAAATATCTGAGGCAGAAGAGTTTATATTTACCCCGCTGCAGGCGGTTAAAAACGTAAGGGAGCCAGCGCCTAAAAAGCCGAAGGCGGCACGGCGGTTAAATACGGAAGTCACAATATTATCGATCTCGTTTGTCTAGATTCAGGATGTTTGACTTCTTTATTATAGCTAAAGTTCGTTTTTATTACCTTAAATTTATTTTTATGAGTTATCTGAAAGATTATAGGTCATCATGGTAACTTCCCACACGCCACCAGTGTATTTCCCTTTTATATACCCCTTTTGAGGCTTTTCAGCCCCCGTAGAGGGCACGGGGAGTGTTTGGCCTTGTGCGTTATGGACATTTTTACCATAATCAAAAACAACTGTAGAGGGCCATGTGTAGCTAGAGCCTGACTTGGTGGGCTGGTCAGTCGTTAAAGTAATAACAATCTTGGGGTTTTCAAACCATGCGACACCGCCTGCGATATATTGTGCCATCTCATCATACTCACTCATCCCTTCCTCCTCTTCCTCATCAGTTTTTACCTGGTCTAGGTATTGCCGGTCGCCTGTTGTCACAAAATACTGGAATGAAGCGGCATAGAAGGCGATTGTTGAGTATAGACCAGCCACTGAGTTTTCGTTCATATTCGCTGGCTTAATGGGTTTAGGCACGTTCCGCGGGGGATGCTCGCTGGTGCCGGGCTCATAGGTGCCTGCGGAGGTGTCGTATTTCTCTAGTTTTGCCTCACCTTTATAGCTCTTTGCAGACTCCGAAGATGCTGGTGAAGACGATGACGTGGAGGCCGCAGGGCTCATGGACTCCTCAGACGGCTCCGGAGAATGTGAATTGGGGCTGCTACTACTGCTACTGCTGCTGCTATCGCCGCTACTTTTCTTAACGCTTCTTAGCGGGGCGCAGGCCGCTAAAAACGCAGCAGCCCCTGCGCCCAGAAGACCCAGGGCGGTACGGCGGTTAAACACGGAAGTCATGACAGGGGTCGCATCCTTTCCACATAAGGTGATCGCGCACTCTTATCATACAGCGACAGCTCACCTACTGAATGCCTGATGAGCTGAAGTTAACGGCCTCGCATTTACCCCTGAACAAGACATTACGAAGCTTCCTAGCCCCAGGTATATGTATCTTGTTCTATCGAACTAGCCTGTCAACTAGATTGTAGCGCGCCAAGAGTGCCAATCTGCCACACACCGTCAATGTACTCGCCACGAAACACAGCGTTCCCGCTGTTCTTCTGTTCACTGGCGCTAAGGGCTTTTGAATTCCCGTTGACGGCATATACATGTGTACCATAATATGCTTTAATCTCGGCTGGCCAGAGATAATATTGATTTGCTTTACTAGGCTCTGGGCTCTTCAGGTCGAACACTACTTTAGGATTCGAAAACCAGATAACCCCGCCTGCTACATAGCTGATTAATTTGTTAAAGTCACCTTCAGAACTTTCTTTCTCTCTCTTCTCTAGTTTGACCTGATCCATGTACATTGTATTCCCAGAGCGCATAGCATATTCTAGCCCTGCCACATAGAACGCAAGGGTTGAGTAGAACCCAGCCACCGAGTTTTCATTCATATTGTC
>ERZ773079.1005-NODE-1005-length-17464-cov-4.156298_pt1 | contig 17464 bp, 14 predicted proteins | sample MGYA00511355_ERZ773079 | MGnify/ENA primary metagenome ERZ773079 (study PRJEB29015, sample SAMEA2737979) | human oral metagenome | biome: human oral; feature: human-associated habitat; material: dental | place: China | collected 2117 ... | reverse complement strand
TGTAACATTATAGCCTCCAATTTTTATATAATCTTTTTAATTATATGGTATTTCAATATTTGTGTCAATTAAAAAATATTTTTTTAGCAAATCTTCTAATAAAGGATTAATTCCTAAAAAGTCTTTTAATCTATTGTATTCTTTTAATTTCTCTTTTAAATTAGAAGATTTAGATTTTATGGCTCTAATTAAAATATTTTTAGGAGTATGTTCCATATCAATAAATTCAATCATTTTTGTTTTGTATCCACATAACTCCAATGTCAATGAACGAAAACTATCAGTTGCTAAAGTGGCAAACTTATCTAAAACAACTCCATTATCTGCCATAATTTTTAAAGTATTATAGAATTCTGAATTTTTATTTTTTTGTATTTTTTCAAAAAACTCATGATGACAACAAGGAACAGCAAGTATAGCTTTAGCATTTAAACTCAATGCTTTTTCAAGTGAATAATCAGTGGCATTGTTACAAGCATGTAAAGAAAAAACTAGATCTACTTCCTTAGCTCTATCATAATCTTTTATATTGCCATTTAAAAATTCTAAGTTTTCATAATTTAATTTTTGAGCTAGTTTATTACAAAATTCTATAACATCTTTCTTCAAGTCTAAACCTACTATCGAAAAACTTAAGTCTTTTCTATAATGTTTTAGATAATAATAAAGTGCAAAGGTCAAATACGACTTTCCACAACCAAAATCTAAAACATTTATATGATTATCTATAAGTTTTTTAGATTTTAATTCCTCTATAACATCATCAATAAATTCTAGATATTTATTGATTTGTCTAAATTTATTATAACTAGATTTTAAAATTTTACCTTCAGTAGACATTAGTCCTAATTCAATTAAGAAATCAATTTTATCCCCTTCGTTTAGAATATATTGTTTCTTCTTATTATGTTCAATGTAGTTTTTTATTAAATTATTTTTATTTTCTTTTTTTGTAAAACTTTCTTTTTTCTTTATAAAAGAAATATCTAAGTTTTCAATCTGTAACAATATTTGTTTAAAATTTTCCATATATCCCTTTAATATGTCTTCAATTTCTTGGAAATTATCTAATTCAATATTTTTATGAAATGCTTTATTATCTTTAAAACTTTCAATTTGAATATTTTTGCCATTTTTTAGAGATAAAGATTTTATAATAATTTTGTTAAATTCTCCATTTTGTCTATCTGAAAAAACTATTTTTATAAATTTATCTTCTTGAATATTTTTTCTTAATTCAGACAATATATTTTCTTTTTCCATAATACCTCTTATATATCTTTTAAATTATCAATATCTAAATTATTACCAATGATAACAATTTTAGTCCCTTTAGCATCTGTTATAGGTTCCATTTCAAAATTTTTATAGACAAGATTAAATTTTCCCCAATAACCATCAATTTTTACTATTCCTTTAGCTCTATAAATTTTTCCAAAATCTCCATTTACTAATCTATTTAAAAGTAAACCTAATTCATCCATAGTTTTTAAATTAATATTTTCTTTTGAAAAAGTTCTTAAATTTATATGTGTTTTTAAAGAAAAATTTTTATCAATAATTTTGTTATCAATATTTTTATTTAATATTTCTCCAAACCATTCTTTTGGAAAAGTTCTATAATCATCTGTTATTATTTCTAAATTATTATTAATCTTAGAGATCTCATTTTTTATATTTTCTATATCAAAAGGATTATAATTTTCTAGTTTTGTTAGTATTACTTTTCCTGTATTTTTTAAATTATCAATAAAAAAATTATTAAAAGTTTCTAAATATTCATTAAATGAAGTTATATCAATTAATGTCAAAGGACTTAAAATTTCAATATCATTATTATTTATTTCTCTTATATTTTCTATGATAGAACTTAACATTCCAACCCCTGTTGGTTCTATGACTAAATATTCAGGATTAATTTCAAAATAAATTTTAGGGTAAATATTTTAAATCCTTATTATATTACGCGTTAAAAATGCTAATTTGACTTGCCATAACAGCATCAAAGTGAGTTTTTATTCATAAGTTTTTGCTGCAGGAGTTTAAAAGCAATAAAATTCTAAAATTTGATTAGAATTTTAGGAATTTAATAAATTCTACAAAGCAAGTCATAGCTAAAATTCCAAGCTAAATTATCTGCAAAATTTTACTTGAAATTTTAGAGCATAAATCAAACCGCCGCGAATTTTTAAAAGGTCTAACGAAATTTCATAAAATCTAATAAATTCCAAAAGTTATAAGAAATTTTTTAAAAAATACGGTGAAAGAATTTTCAAAATTCTAGTTATTCACCCGTCCGTATCCTGCGAAGCGGTTCGATGCTAGGCAGCTTATGCGGTCTTTGCCACAGCGCACGATGTAGCTATTTTCCATCTTTTGCCCCGCTACATGGACGTTTTTCTTATTTAAATTTACGAAGTCCGCTTGATTTCTACCGCGAGTATTGTGGACAAATTTCACGCGACCGTCGGCATAGATCTCGCGCACGATACCGATATGGCTGATCTCGTTATTGACCTTGCCTTTGTTAGAGCGCAAGGTGTTTTGAAAAAATACCAAATCCCCCACTCGCGGCGTATTGCTGAGTAAATTTTTACGGCTGTAATAATTATATATTGCTTGGGATTTACGTCCGTTTGTGAAGTATTTCGGCAGATCTTTTGAGTTAAAAAATAGATCATCGTATTTATCATTTAGCACGGTGATAAATCCGCTGCAGTCCCCTCCCGCGCGAGTGCCGGTGTAATCGTCTACAGATGCGATTAGCGGGCGGTTAAACTCGCTTCCTGGCACCGAAGTTATTCCCTCTTCATGATCGTTTAAGACATACGCTTGCTGGCTGCCGGCAGACGGGGCTTTCGAGGAGCAACCGATCAGCAAAAACGCACCCAAAGCGCAAATAATTAGTTGTTTCATATAAAAAATCCTTATAAAATTATGTAACGGTTAAATTTAGGCGTAATTTTAGCGCTCAGTGGTAACAAAATGGTAACTTTAAAGCTAAATTCTGTATAATCGCCGAAATTTTATACGGAGAAATCATGCATTATCTACGAATTAACGGAGGCAAAAAACTAAGCGGCAGCGTCAAAATAAGCGGCGCAAAAAACGCCGCACTGCCGCTCATAGCTCTATCTATCCTTTCAAAAAACGAAGTCGTAATTAAAAATTTACCCGCAGTTTCCGATATCCACACGCTAATTCAGCTGCTTTCAAATTTAGGCGCAAAATGCGAGTTTCTTGACGCCAACACCGCCAAAATCGATCCGCGCGAGATAAACTCGACCAAAGCGATCTACGATATAGTGCGCAAAATGCGCGCTTCGATCTTGGTGCTGGGGCCGCTTTTAGCGCGGTTTAGACACTGCGAGGTAAGCCTTCCCGGAGGCTGCGCGATCGGCGCAAGACCGATCGATCTGCACCTTAGCGCGCTTGAAAAGATGGGCGCGGAGGTTAAGATCGAGCAAGGTTACGTCGTTTGCACCGCAAAAAAGGGGCTTAAGGGCGCGACTATAAATTTTGACAAAATTACCGTCACCGGCACCGAAAATATCGTAATGGCGGCTGCCTTAGCAAGCGGTACCACGCATATCATAAATGCGGCAAAAGAGCCCGAAGTAATCGCCGTTTGCAACGCATTAAAAAGCGCAGGCATCGACATAGAGGGCATCGGCACGAACGAAATCCTCATCAAAGGAAGCGGCGGCGAGCTTTTAAGCTTGAACGAAATTTCGATCATTCCCGATCGCATCGAAGCAGGCACCTATCTGTGCGCAGGCGCGATCACGGGCTCCCGTATCACGATCACGCACGCTTGCGCGGCTCATCTTGGCGCAGTGCTTGCAAAATTTGAAGATATGGGCTTTAAATTTGAAATTTCAAACGGCGGCGAGGAAATAACGATCCTGCCCGCTTCAAAGATCAAACCAGTTGAGATCATCACGAGCGAATATCCGGGCTTTCCTACCGATATGCAGGCGCAGTTTATGGCGCTTGCGTGCATCTCCTCGGGCGTCAGCACCATCGACGAGAGGCTTTTTGAAAACCGCTTCATGCACGTTAGCGAACTTTCAAGAATGGGCGCAGATATCCGCCTAAACGGACACATCGCGACGATTAGCGGCGGCAAGCTAAACGGCGCGGACGTTATGGCGACCGATCTGCGCGCCAGCTCGGCACTCGTTTTAGCCGCCCTTGCGGCGCGCGGCGAGAGTAAAATACATAGAATTTACCACCTGGATCGCGGATATGAGAGACTAGAGGCTAAGCTTGGTGCGCTTGGCGCGGACATACAGAGGCTCGAGGAATGAAGACTTCGGAATAAAATCTTGCGCAAGCAAGCAAAGTGGAATTTTACGAGCGAAATGTTTTGAAATTTTAAGTAACACTAGCATTAAAATAAGGCAATTGAGCCCGTAAAATTTCGCGCATTTATTTGGGTAAAATTTTGCTTTGCAAGCTTTGGCGCAACATAAAATTTAAGGTCACGCGAAGTATTAACTGCGCGAATTTAAAATGTAAAAAAATGATAAAAAGGACTTAAAATGATAGGAATAAATGAGGCTATAGATTTGGCTACGGCTAGAATCACATCAAGCAGGCGGAGCGAAATGGTGCCTCTTCCCAGCGCCTTAGGTCGTATCCTTTCTAGCGATATTTCTGCGATTAAAAACCTGCCCTGCTTCGATAATTCGGCGCTTGACGGCTATGCCTATGCGGCGGACTTCAAAGACGAAGAGCTAAAAATCGTAGAGCCTACGATTTTTGCGGGAGATGAGAAATTTTACGAAATCAAGGCTACGCAAGCGCAAAAGATAATGACCGGCGCGCCAATGCCTGCAGGCGCGGACTCTGTCGCGAGGCTAGAGGATGTAGACACGCAAGGTGGAACTCTAAAAATCCCTGCTTCCGTTCATGCCCACGACGGCTTTCGTAAAAAAGGCGAGGAGGTGCGCGCGGGCGAGCTTTTATTGCGCCGTGGCGAAATTTTAAACCCTGCTAAAATCATGCTTCTTGCCGCGCAAGGAATTTACGAAGTAAGCGTTTACGCGCGTCCTAAAATCGCCCTATTTTCCAGTGGAAACGAACTAAAAGAGCCGTGGCAGAGCGCAAGTGAGCGCGAAATTTATAACGCCAACTCTAGTGGTATTGCTGCATTGCTGCAAAAATACGGCTTTGAAAATGAGTATTTAGGGATTTTAAAGGATGATTTTAGCGCGGTATGCGAGGCGCTAGACGCTGCTACGCGTAAATTTGACGTGCTAATTACCAGCGGTGGAGCAAGTGCTGGGGAGGCGGATTTTATGCAAAGCGCTATGAGTGAACTTGGATTTTTGCAGGTTTTCGATCACATTGATATCAAGCCCGGCCGCCCCAGCAAGTGCTTCGCAAAAGACGGCAAATTCGTCTTTGCAATGGCAGGCAATCCGATGGCTGCTTTCGTGCTTACGCGCGCAGTCATACTGCCGATCCTATTTAAGCTTAGCGGCGCAAGTGAGGCTTTTAGCGCAGAAGCGGCGATCTATGCCAAGCTCGCAAGCGATCTGAAGCTAAAAAGCGGCAGAGTAAATTTAACCGTAGGCGCATATGAAGGCGGAGTTTTTACGCCTATGCCGTCGCCTTCTGGGCGCATCAGACCGCTGGCTGCGGCATCGCATTTTTTCTTGGCTGATCCCGAATGCGACAAAGTTCGCGCTGGAGAAATCGTAAAAATTTATGAAATTTAAGCGAGAAATTATTGACAAATGAAAATTTATAGGCTACAATCGCGCTTTATTTTTACCGCATGCGGGAATAGCTCAGTGGTAGAGCGCAACCTTGCCATGGTTGATGTCGCGAGTTCGACTCTCGTTTCCCGCTCCATTTTACATTCTGTTTTTGTATTAAACGTGCCCGGATGGCGGAATCGGTAGACGCAAGGGACTTAAAATCCCTCGGAATTTTTTCCGTGCCGGTTCAAGTCCGGCTCCGGGCACCACCTAATAAGCCGGCGTGGCGACATAGCCAAGTGGTAAGGCATGAGCCTGCAAAGCTTTGATCCCCGGTTCGAATCCGGGTGTCGCCTCCAGATCCTAAAAAGGAGTTATTATGAGATACATACTAGCGGCTCTTTTGGCATTGATGGTTTTTAGCGGGTGCTCTAATACTTGGCACGGCGTAAAAGAGGACTCACACAATGCGGCTCAATGGACCAAAGAAAAGGTTCACAACGGCGCCGAGTGGGTCGGAGAAAAAACCGAATAAATTCTACGCGCAGGTCTTGTCTACGCGAACTTTCGGCGGGGTCTACCCGCCCTTAATCGGGAGATGGCTGAGCGGTCGAAAGCGGCGGTCTTGAAAACCGTTGAGGTGAAAGCCTCCTGGGGTTCGAATCCCTATCTCCCGGCCATTTTAGTCTAATACGAAATTCCATTTTAACTTCAAAAATTTCACATTTTATTTATACTAATTTTCATTTAATGCTCTTTAGGCTAAAATTTTATTTCGTAGCAGGCGGCGTAGGCGGCAGCTCGTGCGCGCACCAAGATGGAGCGTCAAAATTTTATACGGCGGTAGGAGTCAAAATATGCCGAGAAGCTTTTAGTCGGTTCGTGTTAAACTCGAGTGCATTGTAGCTGTATTTTGGATGAAACATCGGCAATTTTTTTGATCGATCCGTATTAAAACAGCGCGCAGCAAGAGAAGGGCGATGCTAAATTTAAATACTCGTCAGTCCGGATATAAAAGCGGTCGTGAAAGCTAGTCGCGAAATTTAGCTATAAAATTTCAAAGCCTAGTAGTCCACCACGCGAGGCGCAAAATTTTAAAATTTACCGACTCGCGCTTTTTAAATTTAGCCAGAGTCCAAGTAAATTTCAAAATTTATCTTGCACGAGCGCGCCGTCGTACTGCCGTGCCGCCGTGCAGATAAAGATCAAATGCGCCTGCGTACCTCTGAGCGATAAAATAAATGAGAGGAGCCGCGTAGCGCAAGCCTAGAACCGATGCGCTCGCGAAACAGAGCGGGACTAGCGCAGCGAGCAGGCGGGTTAAAAGTAGGCGGATCTAAGAGATATCGCAGGCTAACGAGTCGAGGCGAGCAAATCCAAAAATGACCAGGCGGGCAGATTGATAAGCCGAAAGAGAAGAGCCTGCCGAAATATCTGAGAGACGAAATTTTACTAGAAATAAAGGGCTTTAAATGCGAAAAATTTTACTATTTTTACTGCTTTGTGCGGGAGCTTTTGCGCTTGAGTGGGACGGAGCCGTCCTGCGGGGGGCGCTGCCAAACGGGTTTAAATACTATATTTTAGAAAATTCCGTGCCTAAGAATTCCGCCGTTTTTTATCTCATCGTGGATGCGGGCTCGATCGACGAGAGCCCTAATGAGCGCGGGCTTGTGCACTTCATCGAGCATATGTCCTTTAACGGAAGTCGCGATTTTAGCAAAAACGAGCTCATCAAAAAATTGCAGAGTCTGGGCGTGAAATTCGGCGCCGACGTAAATGCGCAGACGGGCTATGACAGCACGATTTACACGCTTAACATCGCGGTTAGCGAAGAAAATTTAAAGGACGTTTTTAAAATTTTTGCTTCGATTGCGGACGGAGTGGAGTTCAATCCGCTCGAGCTCGTAAAAGAAAGAGGCGTCATAATCGAGGAGGCGCGCAGCCGCGATACGCCGATCGCAAGGCTTTACGAGCGGATGGATGAGGAGCTTTACGGCGGCAGCGCGTATTTTGATCGCGCGCCGATCGGCGATATGGCAGTCGTAAAATCCGTAAGCGCGCAGCGAATCAAGGAGCTTTATCAAAAAATTTACCAGCCCAGGTCTATGAAATTTATAGCCGTGGGCGATTTTAAAAGGGATAAAATTTTAAAACTGCTAGAGCAAAATTTTTCGCCTCTTAAAAATACAAACTCCTACGCCCGCCCGGATATGGGCATTCCGCCGAGACAGGGTTTGAAAATTTACAATTACGATACGAATGAAACGTCGCTAAATTCCGTCAAAATTTCGTTTTGGGAGGAATTTGCGCCGCCAAATAGCGAGGCGAATGCGAGGAAAATTTTAAAAAGCGAGCTTATCTCAAGCCTTATTTCTACGATTTACGAGCGAGCGAAGGCTAGCGAAGGCGCGCTGTTGCGAGTTAATTTTTCCAGGTCCAATTTGCAGTTTCAAAAAACGATCTATAACTTTGACGTCGCCGTTTTGGGCGGAGACTTTGACGGCGCGATCTCGCAGGCGCTCGGGCTAATCAAAGGCTTGCGAGATAGCGGCTTTGATGCGCGCGATTTCGCCCTCGCAAAGGATGCTTTGATCAGTTCGCGGCACAGCGCCTTCGAGCGCAAAAAAAGCGCAAATTCCGCGTTTTTTGCAAGAGAGATTCTTCATGCCGTAAAATCGGGAGCCGTCCTGCCTAGCGCCGCAAAACAGAGGGATTTGGAGGTAAAACTGCTGCGCGAGATCAGCCTAGAGGAGCTAAATTTAGAATTTAAGCGCCTGACGGATCTGGGCGAGGTGCATGTAAGCGTATTTAGCGGCTCTGGATATAATCTGGATGAGACCAAATTTAAGAAGTTGCAGGATGACGCCAGGGCGGTAAATACGCATGCCGCGCATAAAAAGCTGCCGGGTAGCTTGGTTTCTAAAAACCTACCTGAGGGCAAAATTTTAAGCAAGAGCTTTGAGCCGCAATTTAAATTTTATACCTGCCTGCTTGAAAATAACGCGACCGTGATCTTAAAGCCGCTTAAGACGCGCAAGGATTTCATCTCGTTTGCCGCGGTAAGCAGAGGCGGAATGTCCAATCTAGCGTATCCCGGGCTTGGCAGCTTTGCCGCGATGCTTTCAAACGAAAGCGGCGCAGGCGAGTTTAACAATTATGAAATTTCGCAAATTTTAAGCGGGCGGCAGGTGAATTACCGCAAAAATATCTCCGCATTCTCGCACGGATTTTACGGAAGCTGCGGCTCGCAGGATCTAAAATGGCTGCTGGAAGCGATAAACTTAGAGCTTAGCTCTCCGCGCACGGACGAGAAGGCGCTGCAAAATTTAAAGATAAAATCGCTCGACGAGCTTGCGCGAAACGAAAAGCTGCCCGGGTATAAATTTAGCAGGGAATTTAGCGAGTTTTTTTACGGCGGCAATGCGCGAATGCGCCCGCTAAGCGCCGCGCAGATCAAAGCTCTTAACGCAGAGGAGTTGAAAAAGATCATCTATGATAAATTTAGCAACGCCGCATCCTACACTTTCGTGCTTAGCGGCGATTTTGAGTTAAAAGACGCCGAAGCCCTCATAAAAAAATATCTGGCGAACCTGCCCGCTCGCGGCGAACGCGAGGATTTTAAAGACGACGGAATTCGCAGCTTAAGCGGACGGCACGTTTTTATGCGCAACTATCAAAACTCCCCTAGAAGCGACGTCGCGCTTACCGCGATAAACAGATCCGCCCCGCACTCGCTTGAAAATACGATAAAAATTTCAGCTCTAGCTTCGGTGCTTCAGGAAGCACTTAGAGAGCGCATCAGAGAGGACGAGGGGCGCACTTACGGCTTTTCGGTCGCTTCGAGCCTAAGCCGCATCCCGTACGAGCACTCGAGCCTTCATATTTCGTTTTCCTGCGCGCCGCAAAATACGGATCAAATTTTATCCGCAATTAGAGAAATTTTTGCAGAAATCGCAGGCGGCGGATCGGACGTAGCGCGGCATCTTGAAAATTTTAAAAAATCTCAGATCATCACGGCTCGCACCGCTCGCGAAAGCCCGGAGTTTTGGAACGACGCGCTCGTAAAATACGCGCTTTGGAATGAGGAGATCGCCGATTTTAAGACCTTTGAAAAGATCATAAATTCCATCTCGCCGAAGGATATCGCGGAGGCGGCGCAGACATATATTTTTGACACCGATGAGACGGTAAGGATAAACGCGCCGAAATTTTAGCGGGCTCGGCGCCTTTAAATTTTGCTCGTTAAATTTACTAGCCGCGTTTAAATTTAGCGGCGCTTGCACGGCAAATTTCGGCTTCGTAAATTTATGCAGTTTAAAAACGAACTCAAGAATAAAGCTCAATTAAACCCATCTGCGCCGCACATATATCTTAGATAAATTTTATTTTGGAATAGAATTGCCTCGCTGATATATCGCTATTTTGTTACATTTTTTCTATTGTTTGCATAAGTCGTATAATTGTTATCACTTTTATTGAAATTTAAAATATTATTGGCTAAATTTCCTCAGTCTTAATTTTTATTTTCAAAAAAGGAGAAAAAATGATTGTCGGTTTTTGGGCCTGTAAGCCATGTAAAAGCGGCGCAGGCCGCAATTATTCCGCTTCCGTAAAAGGCGAGAAATCCACTCAAAATCGCTGCGGGGGGGGGCTTGCACGCTCCTTAATAGTCGCGGCGTGTCTTTGCGGCCTAAGCGTCGCGCAGGATTCGTCTGAAAATAACGCAACCAGAAGCGTTGTTACCAAAGAAGGCTCGGAGGCACGAAGCTCGGCTGCTACGACAAATAGTTATAAATTTCCCGAAATAGTAGTTGTCGGCAACATTGACTCTAGCCTGACGAGCGTCGGCGATAGCTATGGCGGTACGCAAAAAATAAGCAGGACGATGATCGAGTCGATGCCTAGCGGCAACGGCGACTTCGTGCAGCTTTTGCGTACCAATCCAAATGTGCAATTCAGCTCCACAAACCGCCAGAGCACGACGCTAGGCGAGATCAGCCCCGCAAATATCAGTATCAACGGCGCGAAGTATTGGCAAAACAACTTTATGCTTGACGGCGCGAATATGAATAACGATCTTGATCCCGCTAGAAATCCGGGCGGCAATCCTACGCGCTTTTCGGCGTTTGATACGATGAATTCCGTCTCGCAAGGTATGGCGATCGATAGCGATTTTTTACGGAGCGTCGAGGTGCACGATAGCGGCGTCTCCGCCAAATACGGCGGATTTACCGGCGGCGTAGTGGAGGCTAAGACGCGAGATCCGCGCGCGGGCTTTCACGGCAAGTTTTCGATGCAGCACACCGAGGATAGTTGGACTAGATACCATATCTACGGCGATGAACAGAGCTTTGAAAACTCCGCTACTCCGTTAAATCAGCCGAGATTCGATAAGTGGATCACTAGGTTAAATTTAGAGGGCACCGTTACCGAGGATCTGGGCTTGATGTTCGGCTACACAAATACTAGAAGTAAAATTCCGCTCAAGGCCTACGACAGAAGATACAACGCCGATACGACCATCACCGAGCGAGTTCAGAGGCGAAATATAGACAACTACTTTCTAAAAGCGCTTTGGTATGCAAGCGACCGCCTAACTATTACGCCTAGCGTAACCTACGCGCCCGAGCGAAACAAGATGTTTAACGACCACGTCAAAGACTCCTACGCCGATATGAAATCGGGCGGTTTAAATTTAGCGCTTAAAGCCGACTACGATGGCGATTTTGCTAGATTTAATCAAATTTTATCCTACAGCAAGCTGGAGAGTTCGCGTGATGCCGAGAATGAATATTACAGGGCTTGGCAATACTCAAACGTAAAGAATTGGGGCAGTAAAATTTTATCTGCTTCGGCGATAGAGGGCGGCTTTGGGGATCTGGATCAAACTCAAAAGAGCTTTTCGTACAACGCGGATCTGGAGTTTAATGAATTTGATCTCGGCGGCAGTAAGCATAGATTTATCACAGGCTTTGAGTTTAAAAAGCAAGAGGCTAAATTTAACGTAAGAAAAGAGTTTATGACCGCTGGCGGAATAGCACCGCTACCTGCGGGTGTAAATGCTTGCGATCCGAATGACGAGCTCTGCTCGATAGACGATTCTTTTGCGAGGCGTGGTAGAAGCGGCCAGTTTTTTACGCGAAAAAGCTATTACAAGGGCAATACTAAGGTAGATATGAAGAGCTTGGCGGTTTATCTGGAGGATGAGATAAAAATCGGTGATCTTACTTTGCGACCGGGCGTAAGACTAAATAGGGATGATTATATGAAGCAAACGACTGCGGCGCCGAGATTTAACAGCTACTACGATATTTTCGGCGACGGCGATTCGATTCTTAGCTTCGGTGCAAACCGCTACTACGGACGCAATCTCTTTACCTACAAATTAAGAGAGGGGCGAGAGGGGCTCGCCACTACCTACACGCGCCCGCGCAATGCCTATACGCAAAACTGGACGCAACTGCCAAAAGACCCGTCTCTAACTAAATTTAACGAGCTAAAGGTGCCTTATGAGGATGAGCTGGTATTCGGGGCAAAGCAAAAGCTCGGGAATTTCGAGTTTTTCGGCAAATATGTAAGCCGCAAGGGCAGGGATCAGATCATCAAATCTACGCGAAGAGATCTAGGTCTAGCGCCGAATCCGAACTACCAAAACAACTATCAAACCTTTACTAATGACGGCAGAAGCGAAAATAAAATTTTAACCTTCGGCGTTAAAACGATCGATGATTATGAGGCCTTCGGTACGCTAAATGGCTTTGAGCTGGGCTTTGAGCACATCAAGATGAAAACGAACAACACCCTTTATGACATATCGCTTGATAGAGAAACGCTCGAAGATGAAAAGATCGTCGAATACGACGGCAGGCTGATGAGGCTATCGGAGCTTCCGGCGCAGGACTATGCTAGGCCTTGGACTGCAAGCCTAAATATCATCACGAAAATCCCAAGCTACGGCATCAGCGTAAATAACTTTCTATCGTTTAAAGGCTCACAAGAAGCGATCGCCCGCACGGGCAGGACGCCTGCGGGCAAGTATCCTGCCAGATACGACAAATACGAAAAGGTAAATCTCGGCAAAAGCTACAGCTGGGATGCGCGCATCGGATACGCTAAAAAGATGACGGGTGAGGTGGAATTTTTTACGAATTTAGACATCTACAACGTCCTAAATAAGCGCAACAAAGCAAGGCTTAGCAGCGATACCTCGCTCGATCTGGTCTATGAGGCGGGCAGGCAGTTTTGGCTGGAAGCGGGCATTCGGTGGTAGCATAAGCTAAATTTGCGGAGCTTTTCAAATTTCAGGGCTCCGCAAAATTTTGTGAAATTTTCTGAAATTTACGGCATTTTGCGGAATTTCAAATTTCACGCCACGCTCCTTAAAATTCGGCATCGCGCGCTGTAAAATTTTAGCGTGCGCATCGTATGATTTAACATATGTGCCGCAAAATTTTAACGCACGCGAAATTATGAAATTTGCGTCCAAATTTAAGTTGAACCAATTTAAGGAGTCGAAACGGCTTTTTAAATTTTTGACGGGCTAATATGTCGATAATTTAAGAGATAATAGCAAACCCTTTCAAAGTCCGCCGCGCTCATAATAAAAATTATAAACCCTCTAAAGCTCTGTAAAAATCCGGCGAACGCAACGCTTATCACGATGAACGAAAGCACAATGTCTGCGGAATTTCTAGCGGGCATGATATGTCCGAATAGCGGCGTGGCGGTGAGCTTTATGAGCGATATTTCATCAAATTTTATAGATTTCGTGATTTTGCCTTTATTTACGTAGTTGATACTCCTGTTCGTCAAATGCACAAGGCGCGTATGGGCGCTGTTTAGATACGATATGACGGCGAATGCTACGAAAACAAACGGCGTATAGTATGGGAAAATATCCCCTATATGCAGAAACACCGGTACCGCCAAAGGGGCGAAGATCAGATTATAAATAAAGAATACCACGATGTTGTAGTCTTTGACGATGAGGGAGCTATTATCAAATTGCGGCGGATTTTCGCGCTCGGCGCCGTTTTGCTCAGGCTGCTGCGACCTCCGCGGCTCATCGTTAAAATTTTTCATTAAATTTTTTACTCCCGTTTTTAAAATTTATTGCTAGCGGCTCGGGCGTTTTATGGCGCTAAATTTGCCATTCTCACCGCAGGCTTTAGCGAGGCCATCCCAAGCAGAGCTAGCTTGTGTCCTTTCAAAATTTTGTTTCGTTAAAATTTGTCCGCGCCTTTGTTTGTACGCCGCGCATTGGCATCGCGTGCGCTTACCGTGTCGCCGCACAAAATCTTGCAATCTCACAGCTCGAAATCAAAGCAGTAAAAATCATCCGCTTCGCTCCAGAGCTCTTTTAACGAGAGCCCGTCTATTTGCGGCGCGGCGTAGAGTTCCCGCAGCGTGGCAAAATACCGCTCGCCGCTTGCGTTTGCGCCCGTTTCGTCCGCGCATCTTTGAAACGAGCAGCGATCCGCATAGGCGATGATCATATACTCTGCGCCGCGTAGGCGAAATCCGAGCTCGGGCTCACCGCCCTCAAGGACGCATTTTAGCAGCATCCGACCTATAGTTTCAAATGAGTAGTCTGACATTTCGCCGATCTTAAAATTTTATCGCCGCCGCGACGCTTATTGTGCCGCCATATATCGCGAGCCGTTTTATTCCGCCAAAAACCCGAAGCGCTCGATCATATCTAAAAGCATATCGGCTCTGCAAATTTCATCGTCCAGCAGGTCATCGTATTGATCCCGCAGTCGCTCGGCGTCTTGCGCCACGGGCTCTAGATGCTCCCTGGCCTGCGCGGGTCGGCCCTTCATCACGAAGTATTCGCCTAAGATCACGCGAGCTTGCGTCTTGCTAACCTCGTCGCCTTCGCCCTCAAGTGCTGCTTTTAGGCTCTGCACGCCGCCCTCCTCAAGCCCTCGCGAGAGCTGCGTTACCTTCTGCAAAGCTTCGCATCCATTTTCGCTCCTTTGCAAAATTTTATTTAAAATAATAGAACAAATTTCCGCCGCACTCAAGATCCACGAACTCCTTGCTGTCAAAATAGAGCTTAAATTCCATGTGGCTCAGATATTTGGCATCCCGCGCTTTCTCTATAAAATTTCTTATCAGCCGCTCTATCTTTCCGCCCCCTTCGCGGCGCGCCGCGTCCTGCCTCGTGAAATAAAAAACTACGGGCACGTCGGACGCCGCCGCGATATACCAAATTTTAAGCGGCGCCAAAAGCTCGTTTCGGTTTCGCAGCAGCTCCTCTACGGCGCCTTGGATCAGATCGGTGCGGATCTGCGACTCGAAGGACTCGACCGAGATATAAAAATTCTTTAGCTCGTTTAGCTTCGCGTAAAGCGGCGTGCGGGCGAGATAGCGCTTGATGCACTTTTTATCGGTGATTTTCGCGGCGTCTTTATCGAAGCGAAGCACGATCTTAAGCCATGCCGAGTCCCTGCCCGCGCCGTAAAAAGCGCTGATCGCTCGAGCTTTAAATTTAGCGTTTATGAACTCTATCAGACCCCTAACGTTTTCACTATTTTCGACTTTGCCCTCTATGATCTCTTTGCAGCGCCTGCTCTGATACGGGCTTAGATCGCAAAACATTGCGCGCCTTTAAATTTAAAGCTAAATTTACTCTGCGCTATAAGCCTGTAGCATATCGAAGGTCGGAGCGAAAAAGAGCGCGCCCGTCTTTGCCGTGCTAAAATCGAGCAGGCGGTCGTAGTTGCCTCGCGGGCGACCGATAAACATACTCTCAAGCATCAGCTCCAGCGTGCTAAAGGTGCTTGCGTAGGCGATGAAGTAGGTTCCCGTCTCGCCGCCCTGCATAAACGGCATATTGCCGCGCACGACCTTTTTGTCGTCGCCGACGTTGGCTGCGGCGGAGTGCGAGTTGCTGGGCTTTATCTCCTCGCTCATTTCGATGTCGTTTTGTTTGCTGCGCCCGATGACGCGCTCCTGCTCGGCGACGCCCGCGGCGTTCCATGCGCTCATATCGTGGATGTATTTTTGCACGAAAAGATAGCTGCCGCCCTTGTACGCCGCATCCTCGTCGCCTACCTTGGCGAAAAAGTCGCGATCTGCGCCTTGCGGATTTTCGGTGCCGTCCACAAAGCCGATGATAGCGCGCCCGTCGTAGTATTTAAAGCCGCAGATCTCCTCCTCGCACGTCGCGACGTCCTTTAGCGCGGCTCTGATCTCGCTTGCCATATCGTAGCAAACGGCCTGATTTGCGGCTCTGATGTGGATATGAATATCGCCTCCGGTGGCGGGCGCAGTGTGCTTGTCACCTCTAATCTCTTCGAAATTTTTTAGCTCCTTCGGCAAAGGCTTCGGCAAGCCGAGCATTTTCCAAGCCTCAAAACCCACGCCGAGCACCCACTCGTACTGCTCCTGATGCAGCATCTCTGCCGTCACGCCTGCAACATCCCCACGCTTTAGCCCACGATATTCCAGCGAGCCGTCCTTGATGAGATAGTGATCTTGATCGAGCAGGTGCTCCTTCACAAGATTTCGCACCATCTCCTGCTCGAGCCAAATCATACGATCCTGAATCTTTGACGTACCTCGACTCTCATAGAAATTCCGCCCAATCTGCTTCCATTCATCACTTGGTTTTGATGTATCATAAAAAAAGACATGCCCGAAATGGATGCCGCGCCGCCGAACCGCCTCAACCTCATTGAGCTTTTGCGCGAGCGCACTCGAAAAGCCCTTCCGTCTATCCGCATCAGCAAGATCGGGCAGGGCAAGAACACATTCAAAGGAAAAGCGGTGTTTCTTCATCATGCGGTCATGGCGTTTACAGCACCCCACGCCGATCTGCCCCGCAAGCACTGGATAGACCGAAATACGCTTATTTTGGGAAAATGCAATATCATCAACCTTATAGACATGACGCGAGCCGTCCAGAAAGTAAACAAGGCTGTCCGTCACGTCATACTGTTTGAGCTGCTTACACCGTTCCTTGAGTGAGCGATGTCCCTTTGGTGCATCCGTCTCGCCGGACTGCTCCCATGTCGCGCCATCCCGCCCGTAGTCGATGCTCGGACGTTCCGTCGTATCAAGGCTGTGCCGCTGTCCCGGAAACATCCGCTTTGCTCCCGTCTCTTTGATGAGAACATCTTTGATCCGCAATGACACAAACTCACCTCGTTCTAAGCATTTTACTGTACTGAATTTGATATTCTATGTGCGCCGCCTTTTTCCCTGCATTACTGACGCTACGAGATTCTGCAAAAGCGCCTTGTCTTCCACATCATCGACAAAGCAGCATTTCCCTCCCCTTGGGATAGGGGGGCCCATACGGCATCAGACAGGAGCGTAAGTGCCAATGCCGTTGGCTTGAAGAGGAAACGGTCATCATAGATACCGCCGAACACATTGCCGCAGAAATAGAGAATAATATAACTTCATGTTAGATGCCGTTCAAGAGTACAAGAGGAGGTAGTAAAATGAGTGCAGATCCAAGAGTAATAGCTGCAGGTGTCATAGCTACAGCGTTAGTAAGTGGTGGCTATGTGCTATATAAAATCGTGCAAGGAAGGGAGGTCTAGGTTACGGATTTGAAAGATCTTAGTGATTTTGTGAACCGTGCATTTGAAAGCACCAATGAATATTCTTAAGATACTCATGAGAGTGGCGGAGATGACTTCGATCAAGATGGTCGTCTTGTACTTTTTTGAATAGACAAAATATGTCCTCCTTCCTCCCTATACTGTAATGGCGAACGCCCATAGAAACGGTATAGAGACGAA
>ERZ773079.1003-NODE-1003-length-17476-cov-14.067160_pt1 | contig 17476 bp, 10 predicted proteins | sample MGYA00511355_ERZ773079 | MGnify/ENA primary metagenome ERZ773079 (study PRJEB29015, sample SAMEA2737979) | human oral metagenome | biome: human oral; feature: human-associated habitat; material: dental | place: China | collected 2117 ... | reverse complement strand
CGCCGCCCGGGAGGAGGGCGGCCCCGCAGTCGGCCGCGGGACGGTGGGGTCCCGTCCGGGCCTTCCGTGCTAGTCGGCCCGCGGCCGCCGGTGGGCCTGCGCGTCGGCCCGCGGTTCCGCGGCCTCCGAGGACTCGGCCCGCAGTCGCCGGTAGGCCTGCTCGACGCGCCCGCCGTCGGCGTCGACCGTCTCAACGACGAGGCCGTCTCGCAGCAGCAGGACGCGGGCGCACACCTCGTCCAGGAGATCGAGGATGTGGCTGGAGATGAGGAGCGCGCCGCCGTGCGCGAGGTAGTCGCGCAGGAGATCGCGGAAGAGGAGGACGCCGTCGACGTCCAGGCCGTTGAGGGGCTCGTCGGCGACCACCACCGGCGGCGATCCGAGGAATGCGCAGACGATGCCGACCCTCCGGCGCATCCCCTGGGACAGGGCGGAGACGGCCGCGTCACCGGCGTCGTCGACCCCCATGGCGCCCAGCGCGTCGGCCAGCCCGGAGTCGCTCACGGCCAGGCCCCGCACGCCCCGTTCGAAGGCGACCGCCTGGAGGGCGGTCATCGAGGGGAGGAGCCGGCAGGTCTCGGGGAGGAATCCCACCGCCGCACTGGGCAGGCGCCGCCCCGTGTCGCGGCCGTTGAGCCTGACGGCTCCCCCGGACAGCGGGCCCGAGCCGCACAGGCCGTTGAAGAGCGTGCTCTTGCCCGCGCCGTTGGGGCCCACGACGCCCAGGGCCTCGCCCGCTCTGACGCGCAGGGACACGGGGCCCACCCCGCGGCCGTTGGCGTACCGGTGCACCAGCCCCTCTATCTCAAGCATGGCGCCGTCCTCTCCGGTGGATGAGCGTCGCCGCCCCGACGAGGACGGCCAGACCGGGGGTCAGCATGATGAGGAGGAATATCAGTTCGGCGAGCGGCGATACCGTCCGGGTCGCGCTGAATCGCACCATTGCCGCCAGCAGGAGCGGCGCGGCGATGAGCTGGTATCCGGCGCCGGCCGCGATCGACGGCGCGTCCGCCGCGCCGCCGTTCACGGCCGCCAGTATCCCCGTCAGGGCCAGTGCGGCCGACACGGGGATCAGAATCATGGGCGCCCCGGCGCGGACGAGTTCGGGATCGGCGACCTCGTAGCGCCTGCGCGAGAATCGCCCCGCCCGCGTGGACTCGGCCTCTCCGACGGCGCAGACGCAGGCCGAGGCGACGAGGGCGCCCCCGATGTGCACCGCCCCCGCGACCGACATGCCGAAGCGCCCCATTGCGCACGCGATGAAGGCGGCCTCGGCCAGGGCGATGACGGCGGGCAGGCGGCGGCATTCGCCGAGATAGCGCAGGCGCAGTGCCGCGCGCCGGTCGGCCGGGAGTCTTCGCATTATGGGGAGCAGGGGCCTGTGCGACGGGGTGCGTTCGCGGCGCGCGGCGCACCAGAGCAGGGCGAATATCCCCGTGGTCGCGGATGTTGATATGACGATGAGAATGAGGGCGGGTCCGGAAGATCCTTCAGGGAGCACCAGGAGCATGAGGCAGGCAGCCGTTTCGATGATCGTGCACGGCAGCGCCATGAGGGCGAAGAGCCCCATGAACCCGCCCGCCGAGAATCCGTAGTAGCGCAGGGCGGCGTATCGCGAGTCCGTCACGTCCCTGCAGACGGCTGAGGCGTTGGCGGCGCCCAGGATGGCCCCCGCGATCAGGGGTGCGGGAAGGCTCCACGCCGGGGGCACGGGAACCGGGTTCACCGCCGCCATGACGAGGAGCAGGACCGCGACGGCGCACATGGATCTCGTCGTCGGCCCGAACAGGACGCCGGTGCCCCTCGCCCCCCATGAGGAGGTGATGAATCGGATGAGAATCATGTGCGCTCCTGATCATGATCGTCGCGGGCCGGGGCGCCGCACGCGGCAAGAATATGCATGCGGCCCCCGGCCCGTGCGCCTGTCTCGCCGTCAGTGGGCCTTTCTCGCCGGGAACGGCGGCTCGTGGGCGAGGATCGCCATTATGACGATCCGGGCCCGTAGAGCGCAGTTCGCGGCGAGAAAGGCCCAGTAGGCGGGTGATGAGATACCCATGAGGCCGATGAAGAGCAGGACTCCTCCGGAGGACTCCTCCGGCGAAGATCCACATGAATGATCATCTCCTTCCTTCGGGGTCCGCCGATGCGCGGAACGCATTCCGCGACGGCGCCCCGCAGCCGGCCGGGGGGCGGCGGGGTCTCAGGGTCAGTCGATGTCGACGACGACCTTGCCCCGGCCGTGCCCGGTCTCGACCAGGGCGTGGGCCCGGGCGATCCGGGACAGCGGGAACCGCTCCCGGATGATCGGGGTCAGCCGCCCGCGCTCGACCAGGTCTTTCAGGGCCTCCAGGCCCTCGCGGCTGGGGCGCACCGACATGAAGGAGACGGCGGGCCCGGGCAGGATCCTGGTGAGCAGGCTCGCGGGGATGCCGGCCGGCGAGATGGTGATCAGCCGCCCCCCGGGCGCGACGGCGCGGCGCAGGGACCGCAGGTTCTTCCCGGTGGTGTCGAGCACCGCCCGGTAGCGGCCCGCCAGCGCCGGCCAGTCCACGGCGTCCGGGTCGAACCGGGATCCGGCCCCCAGCCGCTTCAGCAGCTCCTCGTGGCGCGCCGAGCTGATGGTGTCCACGAGCGCGCCGCGCGCCCGGGCCACCTGGACGGCGGTGCTCCCCACGCCCCCGGCGCCCCCCGCGATGAGCAGCCGGGAGCCCTCTTCGACGTCGAGCTCCTTCATCGCCTGCCAGGCGGTGAGCCCGACCAGGGGCAGTGCGGCGAGGTCGGCGAGCTCCTGCGAGGCGGGGGCCGGTGCGACCAGGTCCGCGTCCACCGCGATCCGGCCCGCCGCCGTGCCCTGCTCGCCCAGGCGGTCGGTGCCGAGGAACCCCCACACGCGCTGCCCGGGTTCGAAGCCGCGGACCTGCGCTCCGACGTCGGCCACCTTCCCGCTGAAGTCCAGGCCCGTGGGCTGCGGCAGGCGGCGCCCGGTCTGGAACTTGTTCCTGCCGGCCCGCGCGCCGGTGTCGATCCGGTTGACGCTGACGGCCGCCACCTCCACCACGAGGTCGTGCGGCCCGGGCGCCGGGGCGGGGACCTCCACGACGCGCAGCACCTCCGGCGGGCCGAAGCGCGGGTACTGCGCGGCGGGCACCGTGCCCGGCCCGGGGGCGGGGGTCTCATTCGGATTGTGCATGACGAGCGCCTTCTTCCTTCTGAGTTTCCTTCTGATCTTCTTCCCGGGCCTCTTCCCGGGGGCTGGAGGACGGGAGCCGGCCGGCGAGCTCGCGGTGGGCCAGGCGCCGCAGCCCGAGGAGGACGGGCTCGTAGATCACGGTGCCCAGCACCGCGGCCTGCGTCTGCCGGCTCGGGGAGTCCAGCGGCAGGTGGGCGAAGTCGGCCGCGGCGCACGCGCGCGCCGCACCGGCGTAGGCGGCCAGGAGCTCGGTGTCCATGCCGATGCCGCATTCGTCGGCCAGGGCGATCGCGGCCAGGAGCTGGGCCGCGTACGGCGCGTCGGGCGGGTCGTCGAACCCGACGGCGGCCAGGGTCTCGCGGGCGTTTGCCGAAGCGGCGTCGTCGGCGTCGGCCGTGCCCCGTGGTCCCGCCAGCGGCAGAGTCACGGTCGCGCCGGTCATGAGGGCGGCCGGGCTCAGTGACGGGTCGCGCACCAGCGCCAGGATCTGGCGGACCTGCCGGATCGACAGCCCGACGACGTGCACCAGCCCCCGGATGAGCCGGAGCTGGTCCACGGTCTGCGCGTCGTCCGCCCCGGGGTCCTGGTCGGAGCGGATCAGCCCCTCGCGGATGTAGTACTTGATCGTCGCGACCGGGACGCCGGATCTGCGCGACAGCGCCGAGATCGAGGCGGTCTCTGGCGGGGCGGTCCCCCTGCCCCTGCGATGGTCTCTCGTTGACATGGGTGGATAGTAGCGCTCTCCACAAGAACGCAGCAACTTTGTGACGAAAGTCTCGCGCAAGACGCGAAGGATACTGTTACTATCCGCAAAGACGAATTGTCCGCACGAACCCGGAGTCCCTATGATCGGCACCAACTACGCACATCGTTTCCACGAAGTTTCAGCGGTCGTTCGAGAGGGGATGGCGAACGGCGAGTACCCGTACGGGCAGGCCCTCGCCGGCGCTCAGCGCAACATCGCGGACCTCCCCAACGGAGACTCCGTGATCATGCTGACCTCCAACAACTACCTCGGGCTCAGCGTCAACACCGAGGTGCTCGCCGAGGCGCAGCGCGTTCTGCAGCAGTACGGACTGTCCACCTGCGGCGCCCGGCTGCACAACGGCACCACGCTGCTGCACCGGGAGTTCGAGCAGGAGCTCGCCGAATGGTTGGGCTTCGACGATGCCGTCCTGTTCAGCTCGGGCTTTCTCACGAACGTGGCGACCCTGTCCGCGCTCGGCGGACCCGGTGCGGTGTACATCGCCGACCAGCTCGATCATCAGAGCATAGCCGACGGGTGCGCGCAGTCCGGAGCGGACCTGCGGATCTTCCCCCACAACGACCTCGACAAGCTGGAGTACATCCTGCGGCGCAGTCAGGGGCACGAGTATCGGCTCGTTGTCATTGACGGCGTATATTCCATGGACGGGGACCTGGCGCCCCTGGCGGAGATACGGGAGCTGTGCCAGCGCCACGACGCCCTCCTCATGGTCGATGACGCGCACGGCATCGGTGTCTTCGGAGAGACCGGACGGGGTAGTTGCGAGCACTTCAATATCAAGCCCGACATCCTCATGGGGACTCTCAGCAAGTCCTTCGGTTCTTCGGGAGGGTTCATCGCCGCCGACCGCGAGGTCTGCGACTACGTCAGGCATACCGCCCACGGATACATCTTCAATGCCAGTCCGCCGCCGGTCCTCATCGGCGGTGCGCTCGCAGCGCTCCGGATCATTCGCACTCGGCCCGAGCTGCGTCAGCGTCTTTGGGCCAATACCATCGCCTTCCGTCAAGGGCTGATCGATCAGGGGTTCGCCATCGAATCAGGGGTCTCGCCGATCGTTCCGATTCCCGTGGGCGATGACCGGCTGGCCATGCAGATGACGCATCGGATGCGGGATCGGGGAGTGTTCCTGTCGGTTGCCGCATTCCCGGCCGTGCCCAAGGGTAGAAGCCGGTTCCGGGCCACGGTGACGACGATCCTGGAGGACGAGGATATCGATCGCGCCATCTCCGTTATTAGTACCATCGCTCGCGAGAAGGGGATCATCTGAAATGTTGACGGACGACCAGGCCGACTTCGCCGATCGACGCCGCGCGCTGCGGGACGAGGGAATTTTCCTCTCCCGGATCCAGGAGTCGCCAGGCTATGGGGTCGTTTTTCCCGGACACGGCAGCCAGTATCTCGATCAACTCGCCGACCTGCGCTGGAGCGATCCGGCCGTCGCGGCCGTTTTCGATGAGGCCGATCAACTCTACCGCTCCCGATACGGACACACCCTGTCGGCCTGCATCTACACAGATCTCGGCGCCACGGCGGAATCGCTGTCCGAGCCCGCGGCGATGCAGTGCGCGATCTTTACCGCGAGCGTGGCCCAGTTCCGCCGGCTGATGGCGTTCTCGGCTCCTCCCGCCATGGTGATCGGTCACAGCCTGGGTGAATACGCGGCCTACGTGGCCGGTGGCGTGCTCGACTTCGCCGACGGGTTCGCCGGGGTGATGGCGCGGGCCGAGGCCGTGTCGGAACTCCCCTCGGACCGGCGCGGGACGATGCTCGCCGTCCGCATCAAGGACGCGGCGGAGGCTCGGGTGTACCGGCGCCTCCTGCTGCTGGCCGGCGCATCGGGCGATATAGGTGAGGCCATCGTCAACTCGAGTGCCCAGCGCGTCGTATCCGGTTCCAGGGAGGCGGTGGCCGCTTTTTCGCGGGCCGCGAAGGCGCAGCACCTGTCGGTTGTCGGCCTGCGGGTGACCCACGCCTATCATTCTCCCGTGCTGCGGCCCTGCACCGCCCCGCTGCGAGCGCGACTCGAGCGGCTCGACTTCCACGCCCCGTCCGTAACTGTCCTGTCGAGTATCACCGGCGAGGCGCTGGATCAGGACGACAGGGAAGATATCGCCGGTCTGCTGTCCGCCCAATTGGTCCAGCCGTTCGATTTCAGGGCGCTCCTGACCAGGGCCGCCGAGTACGGCGTCGAGAATTTCGTCGAGGCCGGGCCGAGCGGAGTGCTGTCGGGAATTATCGAGAGCGAGAAGGGCGGCGCCTCCTGCGTCCCGATGGACTCGCGTCGGCGCCCGGCCGCCGAGGACGAACGCCGTGTGCGGCTGTACCTGGCCAGCCTCGGGATTCCCGAGCGCGAGGCCGAGCCGCCCGCCGCCGCGGAGAAGATTTCCGCGGGGGCGGTGACGGGCCTCGTGAGCGAGGTCACCGGATATCCGCGCTACGCCCTTTCTGGGAACGTCCCTCTGGATCGACTCGGATTCGTCGCCGAGACGCGTCAGCGGCTCAGCGCGCGGCTGCAGGCCGAGTACGGCCCCGACTTCGGAGACCTGTCCCGGAGCATCGATCGCATTGCCGCCCGGCTGGGGGAAACCGGTGACCGCAGCGCGCTCGGCCGTTCGACGCCCCCGAACGGAGCCGCCCCCCGCGCAGACGGCGCTGGGGAGGCGGAAACGTCTCCCGGTGACGGCGATACCTCTGCGAGCGGGCCTGCGACCCCGGCCGCCACGGGGGAGCGGGACGGCTCCGCGGCGTTGGGCGCGGCACCGGGGTCCCCGGCGCCCGCGCCCTCTCCCGGCGCCGACGAACTGGTGCGGGAGTTCGTGGCCGAGTTTGCCTCGGCGACCGGCTACCCCGACGACGTGATCGAGCCCGACCTCGACCTGGAGGCCGACCTCGGCGTCGACTCGGTCAAGCGCGCCCAGGTGATCGCCGCCCTCGCCTCCCGTCACGGCATCGCCGAGGAGGACCTCGACCTGTCCGGGGCCGCCACCATCGCCCTTCTCGCCCAGCGCCTGGCCCGAGCGGCCGACAGGACGACCGACGCCCCCGAGCCGGCCGCACCCTCCCCGGTCGAGCAGGCCGAGCAGGCCGGGCCGGTCGAGTCGGAGACTGCTCTGCGCTACCTTCCGCGCGCGATCGTGCGCGACCTGAGGCAGTCCCCGTGCGCGCCCCGAAACTTACGCGGCCTGCGTCTTCTCCTCGTTCCCGCCGCCGATCAGGACCTGACGGAGCGGACGCGAGCCCTTCTCGAAGACGTCGGCGCTGACGTCTGGGTCAGCGCGGTGCCGGACCCGGAGCTCGGGAACGGCATCGACCAGGCCGGATTCGCTGCGAACCTGGCCGCCGAGCACCGGCGCTGCGGCCCCCGGGACGGTATCGTCGATCTCGCGACCTACAGGCCCTCCCGCGATGCCCTGGCCCTGGGCGCCGCCGAATTCTCGGCGGCGTGGCGACGGCAGTACGCGCAGTTGTTCAGCGTTTACCGGGAGTACTACGAGGATCTGGCCGGGGCCGCCGATCGCGCCGTGGTGGCCGTTCTGACGAGCTGCGGCGGCGGATACGGTCTCAAGGGCGCGACGACCGGCGACGCTCTGGGCTGCATGAGCGTCGGATTCGTCAAGAGTCTCGCCAAGGAACTGCCCGAACTCGGTCTCTGCCTGGTGGATGTCGACGACGGCGACCGCGCCCTCGCGGCGGACAGGCTCGTGCAGGAACTCGCCGCCGGGTCGGATGACGACGAGGTCGGCTACCTGGGCGACCAGCGACATGTCATCAAGGTCGTGCCGGTGCCCGTCTCCCCGGCCCCCGACCATCGGGAAGACATCGAGGGGGCGATCGTCTTCTCCGGCGGCTCCCGCGGCATCGCCCTGGAATGCGCACTCGCGCTGGCGGACAGCGATCTCGCCGCGGTCGGTGGGCGGCCGAGCCCCATTGTGATTCTGGGCCGGTCCCGCCTCGACGACCCGGTGTCCCTGCCGTACCTGGACCTGAGCGACGAGGAGTTCGACCGGGCGCAGCCCGAGATCATGCGCGCACTGCACCGCAGTGACCCCTCGATTCGCCCGATGGGCCTGCAGCAGCGATTCCGCCGCATCGTGAACGACCGTCTTCTCCGGCGAACGATCCGACGGCTCGAGGACGGCTCCGCGCCGATCGAGTACGTGACCTGCGATGTGAACGACGCCGACCAGGTCGCCCGGGTGATGGCGGATGTCCGTTCCCGGCACGGGGGCGTGCGCGGAGTCGTCCACACCGCCGGCTTGGAATCCTTGGGTCTGCTCCCGAAGAAGAATTACGCGCTCGCGGAGAAAGTGGTTGAGACCAAGGTCCAGGGCTTCTACAACCTGGTGCACGCCGTCGACCCCGACGCGTTGGAATTCCTGGTGGCGTTCACGTCGATCTCCGGGCGCTTCGGCATGGACGGCCAGACCGAGTACACCGCGGGCGCCGCCGCGGTCTCGGCCCTGTGCAGCCAGCTCTCCCGCCGTCACCGCTCCACCCGGGTGGTCGCCCTCGACTGGACCGCGTGGGCGGAGGTCGGTATGGCTACCCACCACAGCGTGCAGGAGGTCCAGGAGCAGCAGCGGGGACTCCGCTACCTGCCTCCAGAGGAGGGGTGCCGGCACTTCCTGCGCGAACTGGCCGGCGGCGGCCTCGATCCCCAGGTGATGATCTTCGGCCCGCTGGGCGTCAACGAGCCGCGCTCCGCGCTCGACTGCCTCACCGCCGACCGACGGGCGGTCGCCGATCCGATCAACCGCGGCAGTATCGTGGACCCGGGGGGCTTCCCGATGGTGGAGACCCGGACTTCGCGGGACGACGCCGGAGACATGTTCACGAGACGCCTCGACCCTCGGCTCGACACGATGTTGATCGATCACCTGGTGCAGGGTTCGCCGACCCTGCCGGGCGTCTTCCACCTGGAGGCGATGGCGGAGGCCGCGGAGCTCGCCACCGGACGGACCGATCTCATGATCGAGTCCGCCGAGTTCGAGAATTTCGTCAAATGCCCCGAGGGCCGGGTCTGCGACCTGGAGATCACCGTGTCCACCGGGGAGCCCGATCGTATCGAGACGGCGATCCGCGCCGACGTCGTCAGTCCCAAAGGCGTCGTCCTGATTCAGGGGCGCCGGCGATCCCACGCCGTTTTCGCCCCTCGGCGGACGGCGCCCGCCTGCCCGTACGACTGGAACGAACTGCTCGCCGACCGGGCGACCCGGTTCGACCTCGACGACTATTACGCCGCCGCCGCGCCGATCATCACGTTCGGCACCGGTTTTCGGAAGCTGCGGGAGGCCTGGCGCACCAGCCGGGGCGTGCTGGTGGGACGCTTCGGCGTCTCCTCCGATACCCGGCGGCTCCTCCCCGAGGGGGCGGCCCGCCTCATCACCGAGCCCCTGCTGCTCGACAATGTGGGTCGACTGGCGCTGATCGACGTCTTCCAGCGGCTCGGTGACCACGTCGTCCCGGTGAGCGTGGCCGGCGCCGTGATTCACAGGCCCCCCGCGGAGAGGACCGAGGTCCTCGGGTGCGTCGAGGTTCAGCCCGAGGGGCCCGGCCGCTATGCGATGCGGATCCATGTCGCGGACCCCGACGGAACCCCGCTGATCGAGGTCGACCGGATCCTGCTGCAGAAGCTGGACGACAATGCTGCACGTCGAAGTCCTTCACGTGCTACGGCGTAGCGAGTGCCGCCTCGCCGAGGTGCGCGGCGTCAGGATCAGCGCCGGTCTGCTGGGGCGGGTCCGGCCGGTACGGCACGGACAGGTCCTGGCGGCTCTGAACCGGGATCCCACCCGCGACTGGCCGGTGCGGTGCGAACTCGATGGGCTGGAACGGCTGCGCCATCCGGGCAGGCGCGCCCAGTGGCTGACGGGGCGCTTGTGCCTGCGGGATCTCGTCCTGGCCGATGACCGGCTCGCTGCGATCCGACCGCTGCTGGCCCGTCAGAAGGACGGCGCCGCCGGGGGGATCGGACGTCCTGTCATTCTGGACGACCATCGCCGGGTGGTCGCAGAGGCGTCGGTATCGCACTGTCGGGACTATTCGGTCGCACTGCTGTCCGGATCCCGCTGCTCGGTCGATATCGAGCCGAGGGCTGCGGTCGGGACCGCCGCGGCCGCGCCCCTGTTCGGATCTGACGAGCATCGGCTCGCGTGCTCGATGCTCGACATGGTGGACCCCGACGACCGGGCCACGGTCCACTGGACGCTCATTGAGTGCCTGGGGAAGTTGTTCGGACGCCCCGGTTTCGGCCGGGGCCGGTTCCACATCCTCCCGCCCCATTCGGATGACGCCGCAGGGATCTTCCGCTTCGGAACCCAGGAACCCGGAATGGAGCAACGGCACCGGGTCCGCATCAATACCACCATCTTCTCCGGGCACATCATCTCCACCGCAACTGCGGATGCCGGCGTCCGACCCGACTTGTGGGGGGCGCCCGGGAACATCGGAACACCTGAATGGAGTCGCCATGCCGTCCCTTGCCGATCCTGAGAGCCCCGTCTTCGCTCCCATCGCCGTCCTCGGCGCCGGTTGCGTGCTGCCGCCCACCTCCACCTCGTTGGCGGAGTACCGCCGCAATCTGCTCGAGGGGAGGTCCGGGATCTCCCTCATCCCGCCGGAGCGCTGGGACCGGGAGCACTATTACAGCCAGGACAGGCGGACCCCCGAACGAACCTACTGCGTCCTCGGCGGTTTCATGGACGATTACCGTTTCGATCCCGCCCCCTACACCCTGGATCGGGATCAGCGGGATGTGGTCGCGCGGGCGAACCGCACCCAGCTGTTCGCCATCGATGCGACTCTGCAGGCCCTCGCCGCGGCGGGCTACGACCGGGACCGGCTCCGTGTCTCCCGGGCCGAACTCTACTTGGGGAACATGCTCGGGGACGAGCGATTCGCCGACTTCTCCCTCCGTCACCGCGCCGAGCAGCGCTGTGCAGCGCTCATGAGCGCCCTCGGGGCGCCGGAGGGAGCAACTCCGGAGGTTTGGAAGGCCGCCTGGTCGCGGGCCGCGGATCGGCGGTTCGGGCCTGCGAGTCAGGACCCGGAACAGGTGCTGGCCAGCGCTCTCGCGCCGACCATTGCGGCCGCTGTCGGCGTGGACGGGGGCTCGGAGCTCGTGGATGGCGCCTGCGCCTCCGGCCTGCTGGTGGTGGACACGGCGGTCTCGGCCCTGCTGCGCGGCGATCTGGATGTCGTGGTCGCGGTCGGGGCCATGGCGAACATGGGTGTCGCCGGCAACGTGTCGTTCTCGAAGATCGGCGGGCTGTCGGGTCGCGGCAGTCATCCCCTCTCCGACACCGCCGATGGGCTGGTTCCCGGAGAGGGATCGGCCGCCGTCGTGCTCAAACGGCTGGATCGGGCCCTCGCCGACGGCGATCCGCTGATCGGGGTGATCCGGGGTGTCGCCACCCGCTCCGACGGCGCCGGCAAGGCGATCTACGCGCCTTCCTCGCGCGGGCAGGTGGCCGCCATGCGGGCCGCCCTGGAGCAGGCCGGACTCACCTCGCGCGACATCGACTACCTGGAGGTCCACGCGACCGGAACGCCCACCGGCGATGCCACCGAGATCGAGTCTATCGGCCGGCTGCTCGCCGAGGACGACCGCCGGGAGCCGTTGACCATCGGCTCCGGCAAGGCCCTCATCGGACACGGATTCCCCTCGGCCGGCATTGCGAACCTGGTGAAGATTCTGCTGAGTTTCAAGGAGGAGAGGTTCTTCCCCACCTTCGGGGTCGAGCATCCGAATCGCGCCCTCGCCGAGCGGGGCGACGCGTTGCGGATTCTGCACGATGGCGGCGACTGGCCGCGTCGCCCGGACCGTCCTCGGCGCGCAATGGCGAACGCATTCGGCTTCGGCGGGGTGAACTCGTCGGTGCTGGTGGAGCAGTTCGACTCCGCCTACCACGCCGTCCTGGCCGCCGAGACGTCCAGGACGCCCCCGGCGGTCGGCGCCGGGCGGGATGCCTGGCTGGCCGTTGTCGGCGCGTCCGTCCTGCTGCCCGGACTGCCCGCTATGGAGGGGCTCCCCCAAGGCGGCGCGCTCGAGCGGGCGTGGGAGGCGCTGTCCGCCCCCGGCACCGGCATGGCCGACGATTTCCTCTTCCCGTTCCGCGACGTCAAGATCCCGCCCAGCACACTCCAGCAGACCGACCGGGCCCAGCAACTCTTCCTCGCCACGAGTCTGCAGGCGCTGCGCGACGCGCGCCTGCTGTCCGGGCGCGCCGTCGACGAGCCCGACCGCATCGCGACCGTGGTGGCCACGGCGTCCGGCTCGGAGGCCTCGCTGCACCGGAACGAGCGCATCCGCGCCGACGAGTTCCAGGAATTGCTGGAATCCGCCGGTTCCGACTGCGGCCTGCCGGCCGCGTCCCTGCGAGGATGGCGCGCCGCTCTCGAAGAGGCCTTCGCGCCCGGCCCCGACTCGACCACCGAGGCCGCACTGCCGGGCTACATGGACAACATCGTCGCCAGCCGCGTCGGCAACTGCCTCGACCTGCGCGGCACCAGCTACGTCGTGGACTCCGACCTCTCCTCTTTCGGCGCCGCCGTTCGCTCCGCCGCGGGGATCCTGCAGACGGGCGACGCCGACGCCGTGCTGATCGGCGCGGTCAACGCCGTGGTCGCCCCCGAGATCGCCGATGCCTGGTCGCATCGGCTCGGGGCTCCGGTGCGTCTGGTCGAGGCCTCGGTGTCCCTGGTGGTACGACGGGTCGCCGACGCCGCGGACTCCCATCACGTCCTCGGCTACCTCCGGGCCGATCCGCAACACGCGTCCGCGGCGCCGGAGCCCCGCACCTCCACCGCGCTCGGGGCCGACGGCGCGCTCTGGGCGCTGCGGCGACTCCTCGCCCTGGCCGCGGATCCCGCTGCGGAGGGCGGCGAGGTCGAACTGCGATCGGCGTTCCAGAACACGGCGTACCGGCTGACGGTCGCGCGCCGTCCCCTCCCTGAGCCCTCCGGCGGGGGACCCGCGCGGACAGCCGCTCCCGGAACGGCGGAACGGCGTCGCCCCGTCGTCATCGAGGGAACCGACCTGGACGATCTGATCGCCCGGGTGCGGGCCGCGGGTGCCGAACGGCAGGAGGACCGCGCGGTGCCGGGCGGACTCCGGCTGGTGTTCGACCTCGACGACGCCGACCCGGCGACCCGACTCCTCCAGGTGGTCTCCGCCCTGCGCGCGGACTAGAGGCGCGTCCTGACTCGGTATAGATCTCGACCCGGCGATATCGGAATCAGAGAAATGAGAACCACGATGTCATCGATAACAAACACCTCCCCCCGGCCCCCGGCGCCGCCCCGGGCCCGGGGCGGGTTCGTCGCCCTGGCGGTGCTCTGCCTGGCCGAACTCGTGGGCGTGATGGACAACACCATCATCAATGTCGGCATCCCGACCCTGGGCCGGGCCTTCAGCGCGTCCACCACGCAGCTGCAGTGGATCGTCGACGCCTACACCCTCGTGTTCGCGGTGCTCATGCTGCCCGGCGGCCACCTCGGCGACCGGATCGGCCGGCGCAGGGTCCTGATCATCGGCCTGCTGGGCTTCGCCGTCGTCTCCCTCGCCTCCGCGCTGACCACCAGCATCGCGGTGCTGATCGGGCTGAGGGCGCTGCTGGGCGTCTGCGCCGCAATGGTGTTCCCGGCGACCCTGTCGCTCATCTCGACCATCTTCAACGGCACCGGGCACCACGCCCTGGCCGTGGGGCTGTGGGCGGCGACCGCGGGACTGGGCATCGCGCTGGGCCCCGTGGTCGGCGGACTGCTCCTGCAGTACTTCGCCTGGCCGTCCCTGTTCGGGATCAACATCGCCATCGTGCTGCCCGTCGCCGCCGCCTCGCCCCTCCTGGTGCCCGAATCCAGGGACGACCACCCGGGCCGGTTCGACGCGGTCGGGATGGGGCTGGCCATCGCCTGCCTGGGACTGCTCGTCGGCTCGATCATCGAGGGCCCGCAGATCGGCTGGACGACGCCGTCGATCCTGGGCGGCCTCGCGGCGTCGGCGGCGCTGGCGGGGGCCTTCATCGCCCGGGAGAGGCGGGTCGACCGCCCCCTGCTGGACCTGAGCCTGTTCCGGGCGGCGGGCGTGGCGACGTGCACGGCGACGATCGGCCTGGCGTTCTTCTGCCTGTTCGGCTTCACCTTCGCCATCACGATCTACTTCCAGGCGGTGCGCGGCTACAGCGCGCTGCGGGCGGGGCTGGCGATCCTGCCGTTCGCGGCCGTCATGGGCGCCTGCTCCCCGCTCGCCCCGGTGCTGGCCCGGCGCTTGGGAATCGGGCGCTGCATCCCCCTGGGCATCGCGCTCATGGGGGTCGGCTTCTGGATCGTGTCGTTCGCGGACGCCGCCAACCCGTACTGGGCGGTCATGGTGCCCGCCATGGTCCTCATGGCGGCGGGGCTGGCGCTCGCCCAGGGGCCGGCCACCGACATCATCCTGTCCGCCGCGCCCCGCGACGAGATCGGCGTCGCCTCGGGCGTGAACGACTCCGTCCGGGAGATCGGCGGCACGATCGGCGTCGCCGTCCTGGGCTCGATCCTCACCCACGTGTACCGCGGTCGGATGGCGGAGACGGCCTCCGGGGCGCCGTCCGCGGCCGGCGACTCGATCATGGCGGCGCAGCAGGTCGCCGACGCGCTCCCCGGGGCCGCCCAGCGGACGGCGCTGCGCACCGCGGCCGGCGACGCGTTCCTGTCCGCCCTCCACCTCAACTGCCTGATACTGACCGGGGCGGCGCTCGCGGGCTCGGTCCTCATCGCGCTCGGCCTCGCCCGACGGGGGCGGTCGTCGAGGTGAGCGCCCCCGCCGGTGCGGCGCCACGATCCCGGTCGGGGCCGACCAGGCCGCCACCCGCATCGCCGTCGTCGGCCACCGGCTCGAACGACTTGCACAACACGCCCTAGCATGGCTCCGTGGCTGCGGTTCCCTTCATCGACCTGCCGCTCGACAAGTGGCGGTGGCACCCGTCGCCGCTCGCCGGCCAGGTCGTCTACGCGCTCACGCGTTCGGCGGAGGGCGAGCTCGACGTCGCCCCCAAGAGCTGGATCCAGATGGCCGGCTTCGGCGGCCCGCTTCTGAGCCTGGGCTGCTCGCGCAGACACCGCACCCGCGACAACATCGTGAGCACGGGCCGGTTCACGCTCAGCTTCCCCACGATCGAGCAGGCCCGCCTCGCCCGGGCGGTCGCCGACGCGCCTCGCGACGAGCGGGTGGCCGTGAGCGGCCTGAGTCCGGAGGAGTCGACGTCGGGGGGTGTCGCCCACCTGCGCGAATGCCCCGCCTACTGCGAGTGCGAGCTCTACCGCGAGGTCGCCCTCGAGGGGGACGAGGTTCTCGTCCTGGGGCGGATCACCCGCCTCGCCGTGCACGACGGCGTCGTCGGCGCGCCGACGCGCGAGGCCTATGCTCTCCTGGCCCCCGGCTTCTTCCTCGAGCCCGGTGTCATGACCGGTCTCGCGCCGGCCGACTGAACCCGCCGACGCGGAGCCGGAACTCACCCGACTGGTCGGCCCGAGCAGAACGCCGGTGCCCCTCGCCCCCCAGGAGGAGGTGATGAATCGGGTGAGAATCATGTGCGCTCCTGATTCTGCTCGATTCCCCGGGTCTGTTCGATTCCCCGGAGCGGTCCGCGGACGGCTCCAGGCCGACCACGTCGTAGACGCTCGCGCCCCGGAGGGCGCCCGAGGCTCCCGACCGGATCCACCTTCGGGTGGCAATGGCTTCTCGGCCTTGCAACCCAGGGTGGAAAGTCGGCCCGAACCGTTGTGAGCGGTCCTGCCGCCCCCTACGGTCGACGGCGTGAAGGTCCCCACTCGGTTCCGTCCCCAGGCGACCGGTTGAGTCCGGAGCCCGACCGGGGCGGCTGGTTCCGCCTCGTCTCCTTCTTTTGGTGGAGGCGGGGGTCGGGTCGGTTCCTTCGTCGCATTCCGGCGGCGCACCGCCGGTTCCTAGTGTCGAATCAGCACCCGGGCGAAGGGCCCGGACCACCGTCTTGAGGAGAAGGCATCATGCACCACCGCAGCGCACCCGACCCCCGCACCGCACCGGCGCCCGGCTCCGGGCCCGCCCCGTTCCCCGGCGCCCCCGACGCCGCCCGCGCCGATGTTGTGGTGGAGGCGCGTGATGTGGTGCGGGTGTACGGGTCGGGTGAGGCTCGGGTGGTGGCTCTGGGCGGGGTGAGTCTGAGCGTGGAGCGGGGTCAGTTCGTGGCGGTGATGGGTCCGTCGGGGTCGGGCAAGTCGACTCTGCTGCACTGCCTGGCCGGTCTGGACTCGCCCACCTCGGGCAGTGTTCTGATCGCGGGGCAGGATCTGGCGGGCATGAACGACAGGCAGTTGACCCGGGTGCGGCGCGACAGGCTGGGGTTCGTGTTCCAGGCCTTCAACCTCCTGCCCACCCTGAGCGCCGAGGAGAACATCCTGCTGCCGTTGCGCCTGGCCCGGCGCAGGCCCGATGAGCAGTGGTACCGGGCGGTCATCGACGCCCTGGGCATCGCCGACCGCCTGGACCACCGCCCCAGCCAGCTGTCGGGGGGCCAGCAGCAGAGGGTGGCCGTGGCCCGGGCCCTGGCCGGGCGCCCCGAGGTCGTCTTCGCCGACGAGCCCACCGGCGCCCTGGACACCGCCTCCGCAGCCTCGCTGCTTTACCACGGCGAGCGATCCTGCAACCTTATTTCTACCACCAACGCCGCTTGCGGTAACAACTTTGCCCGCGATGGCGGTCTCGGACTTCTTCTGGTAATCAGAAGTGAGCGGACGGCTCAGCCAGTCCAGGATGTTCTTAACGGTACCGGGGATGCTGTAGTTGTACTCCGGGGTAAAGAGCCATACGCCATCAGCAGCCATGACAGCATCCCTAACTTTCTGAACACCTTCAAGAGCTGGGAATTCTTCGTCCTGGTTGAGAAGAGGGACGTCCAAAACGTCAACTATTTCAATCTCTGCCTTGCCTTCAAGCGCCTTTGCAGCAACCTGACTCAGCATCCTATTGAACGAGTTCTTACGACCAGAACCGATGATAAATACAATTTTCTTCATGAGAAGACCTCTCCGTAAATGCTACGTAAAATAAAAATCATGCACGAGCAAACCTGCCCGTACATGATTCGTGTACCCAAATGTTAGTTCTGTAGTCGTATTTAACAGAAGTCCGAGAAATTCGCACAGCTCTCAAACGCTTTTACCACCTGCTCAAGACCGGTAAGGTCTTCCTGAGTGAACCTTGCCACGCTTGGACTATCAATGTCCAGCACGCCAACTACCTGCTCGCCCTTGAAGATAGGAACAACCACCTCGGAGTTTGATGCAGAGTCGCATGCAATGTGTCCGGGGAACTGATGCACGTCTTCTACTAGCTGACTTGTCTTTGTTGCCGCAGCTGTACCACACACTCCCCGTCCAAAGGGAATGCGCACGCAGGCAACCTTTCCCTGGAAAGGTCCCAGGCGTAGCTCGGGAAGGCGCAGCTCTGGAGAACCCGGCTCCGAGCCCAGCTCCGAACCTAGCTCCAAGCTCGATTC
>ERZ773079.997-NODE-997-length-17514-cov-10.015694_pt1 | contig 17514 bp, 12 predicted proteins | sample MGYA00511355_ERZ773079 | MGnify/ENA primary metagenome ERZ773079 (study PRJEB29015, sample SAMEA2737979) | human oral metagenome | biome: human oral; feature: human-associated habitat; material: dental | place: China | collected 2117 ... | reverse complement strand
ACATCATGAAGATCACCAGCTTTGGCGAAGTACTGTGGGACAACCTGCCCAGCGGGAAGAAGCTCGGGGGCGCACCGCTCAATGTCCTGGTCCGTCTGCGGGCCCTGGGCGCCGACTGCGCCATCATCAGCAGCCGCGGAGCGGATGCGGATGGCGACGAGATCCAGCGACAGATCGAGGGAAAGGACGTCTCGACGGCACTGTTGCAGGTCTGCCCGGATCAGCCCACCAGTCTGGTGGAGGTGAAGATCAACAATTGCGGCGTGGCCACCTATGACATCGTGTACCCGTGCGCCTGGGACCGGATCGAGCTTCGGGAAGAGGCGCTGACCCGGGTGGCCGAGTCAGATGCCTTCATGTTCGGCAGTCTGTGCACGCGGGATCCGGTGACGCGACGGACGCTGGAAACGATCCTGGACCGGACGGCGGGCACCGACACGTTCAAGGTGTTCGACGTGAACCTGCGCCAGCCGCACTACACGCACGAGCGGGTGCTGAGCCTGATGAAGCGGGCGGACATGGCCAAGCTCAACGACGACGAGTTGTACGAGCTGGCAGTGGCTTTCGGCTCGAAGCACCGCTCGATCGACCAGAACGTGCGCTTTCTGGCGCGGCTGGCGGGTCTGGAGCGGCTGTGCGTGACGCTGGGGCCGCATGGGGCGCTGTATTTTGCCGACGACCAGATGCATTTCCATACGGGCTTCCGGGTGGAGGTGGCCGACACGGTGGGCTCGGGCGACAGCTTCCTGGCCGGTCTGGTCTACAAGCTGCTCAACGGCGCCTCGCCCGACGAATCGCTGGACTTTGCTTGCGCGCTGGGAGCCATGGTGGCGACCCATATCGGGCCGACGCCGACGATCGAGACCGAGGAGATCGAGCGCTTCCGCCACCCGGTCTGAGCGATCACGGGGCCGCACCTGCCTGCGTCCGGCCGGGCGTGCGCGCAGGCAAGCAGGAGTCGCCAGAGCGGGTTCCCAGCCCACGGACCTTCCGCCCCCCGGAAGGCATGCCGGCTGCAGGGCATCTCAGGGCGGATCTTCACGGGACGTGGGCGGGTCCGTGTCAACAGAGGGGCTGCCATGGGCGTTGAGCGGGAAAGATTCACGGGCCGATAGATCGTCATCGAACGTGTTCGGCCAGACATAGGCCGCTTTCTTCTTTCCCGCATGAGCGCCCCCCACAAGACCCGCGCCGGCACGGCCGGACAATCCCGTTCATGGCGTCGCTGGCTGGCGATGGTCACGGTACTGCTCCTGCTGGCCGCAGGCGGCTGGTGGTGGTGGCGTCCGCCACCGGTGACGCCCCCCACGGCCCGGGTGACCCGGGCGGACATCCAGCTGCTGATCACGGCCACGGGCACGGTGGAGCCGCGCCGTTACGTGGATGTGGGTGCGCAGGTCTCGGGTCAGGTCAAGCGCATCCACGTGCAGGTGGGTGACGATGTGAAGCGCGGCCAGTTGCTTCTGGAGATCGATCCGGACGTGCAGCAGGCCGTGGTGGAGGGCGCCCGCGCATCGCTGGCGTCGCTTCAGGCGCAAGAGGTGGAGCAACGTGTCCAGATGCGGCTGGCCAGCCAGCAGCTCAAGCGGCGGCGGCGCCTGCTGAAGCAGGATGCGGCCACCCGCGAGGACCTGGAGAACGCGGAGGCGGCGCTGGAGATGGCACAGGCCCGCATCGCCAGCCTGCAGGCGAAGATGCAGGAAACGCGTGCCACGCTGCGCGCCGAGGAGACCCGGCTTTCGTACACGCGCATCTATGCACCGATGGATGGCACGGTCATCGCGCTGGAGGCCCGCGAAGGCCAGACGCTGAACGCCACCTACCAGACGCCCCGGATGATGCGCATCGCCGACCTGGCGACCATGACGGTCCGTACCCGGGTGTCCGAGGCCGACGTGCAGGGCGTGACGGCGGGAATGCCGGTGTGGTTCAGCCCGCTGGTGGCGCGGCTGGGCCACGAGGAGCCTCCCCGGCGCTGGCATGGCAAGGTGCGGCAGGTGCTGCCGGCACCGGATCTGCCGCCTGGCAGCAGCCAGGGTGACGGCGGCCAGGACGGCAGTGCATCGGCCACGACACCCACGGTGGTCAACTACACGGCCCTCTTCGACGTGGACAACGCCGACGGGGTGCTGCGACCGCAGATGACGGCTCAGGTGTCCTTCGTGGCGCGTTCGGCGCCGGGCGTGCTGGCGGTGCCGATGGCGGCGCTGGAACGACAGCTGGATGCCCCACCGGGCACCTACCGCGCCCGACTGCGCCTTGCCGACGGCAGCGCCCTGCAGCGCACGGTGCGCATCGGCGTGACCGATCTGGTGCTGGGCGAGGTACTGGAAGGGCTGGACGAGGGGGATGAGGTCCTGCTGAACGTCGCAACCGAGGCATCCCCTGACGCGTCAGGCATCATCGTCGACCCCGGCCTGGGCATGGTTGTCCCGGGTGCCTGACCGGGCGACCGGAACGCCGGGAACGCGGGACGCGCCACGAAGGTGGGACATGGCGGACATGGGAAAGGCGGCGAGGCAGTCCCGGATGCTCCGGTGCGAGGGAGGCAGGACATGAAAGGCGGGACGTGGGAAGGGAGGCGGCCATGGCTGCACCGGTGCTGATCGAGCTGCGTGAGGTGCGCAAGCGTTTCGGGGGGCATGACGGGGTGCCGGAGGTGGAGATCCTGCACGGCATCGGCCTTCGGATCCAGGCGGGCGAGTACGTGGCCATCGTCGGGGCATCGGGCTCGGGCAAGACGACGCTGATGAACATCCTGGGCTGCCTGGACCGGCCCAGCAGCGGCGAGTACCTGTTCCAGGGCGAGGCGGTCTCGGGGCTGGACGACGATGCGCTGGCCGCGCTGCGGCGCGAGGTGTTCGGCTTCGTCTTCCAGGGCTACCACCTGATCGGCACGTCCTCGGCACTGGACAACGTGGCGATGCCGGCCCGCTATGCGGGCGTGGGCGAACGGACGCGGCACGAGCGCGCGGCTGCCTTGCTCTCGCGGCTGGGGCTGGCGGAGCGTTTGCAGTACCTGCCCCATCAGCTCTCGGGCGGCCAGCAGCAGCGGGTTTCGATTGCCCGGGCACTGGTCAACGGCGGGCAGGTGATCCTGGCCGACGAGCCGACCGGAGCGCTGGATTCGACGAGCGGCGAGCAGGTGATGCAGCAGCTGGACGACCTGGCCGCTGCCGGCCACACGGTGATCCTGATCACCCACGATCCGGCCGTGGCGGCCCGGGCACGGCGCATCATCTCGATGGCTGACGGCCGGATCGTGGGGGATATGACGGCGCCCGTCGACGGGAGGGCGCGTCCGCTGCCGGCGACCGGCCGGGCCGTGGCCGACGACAGCCTGCCGGTCCGGCATGCCGATGCGCCGGTACGCAAAGACGGCAGGCCGTGCGCCGAGGCACCGACAGAAGCCCCTGCAGGCCTGCCCGACCTGCCCCCACTGCGCGGACGCGGCAGGCTGCCGCTGCTGACGGACCTGCCGGAGATCCTGCGCTCGGCCTGGCGGGTGATGCGGCTGAACCGGCTGCGCACCGGGCTCACGCTGCTGGGCATCATCATCGGCGTGGCGTCGGTCATCGTGATGCTGGCCGTGGGCCAGGGCTCGCAGGAGAAGGTTCTGGCCGAGATGCAGACCTTCGGGCTGCGCACGATCTACATCTTCCGGGAATGGCTGTCCGATACCCGGCAGGCCCGGCCGCTGTCGATGGCCGATGTGGCGGCCGTGCAGCAGGTGCCGAACGTGGAGCAGGCTTCGCCTGTCATCGACCAGAACGGCATCATCGTGCGTCATGGCAACCGGACGCTGCGCACCAATCTGAGCGCAACCACCCGGCACTTCGCGCAGGCACTGAACTGGCCGGTCAGCCAGGGCACGTTGCTGGAGACGGAAGACGAGCACGATCTGCGCAAGGTGGTCCTGCTGGGCGAGCGGGTGCGCGAGGCACTGTTCGGCGCTCACGGCCAGGCAGTGGGCCAGGAGATTCTGGTGGGCAACGTGCCGTTCCGGGTGATTGGGGTGATGGCGCCCAAACCCGCCCCCTTCCCGGAGGATGATGTCAACAACCAGGTGATCGTGCCGGTGGGCGCAGCGGCGGTGCGGCTGGTCGGCAGCATGGAACTGAGCCGCATCAACGTGGTCATCCGCGACATGCGGCATGCCGCCGAGACCGAGGCCGCCATCGTGAAGACGCTGACGGCCCGCCATGGCCGCAAGGACTTCAATATCCTGAACCAGGCGCAGGCAGTGCAGCAGCTGGCGCAAGCCAACCGGACGCTGACGCTGATGCTGGGGCTGATCGCCGCGATCTCGCTGCTGGTGGGCGGCATCGGCGTGATGAACGTGATGCTGATGACGGTGCGCGAGCGCACCCGCGAGATCGGCATCCGCATCGCCACCGGCGCCCGGCAGGCCGACATCCTGCGTCAGTTCCTGGTGGAAGCCATGCTGCTGACAGGCCTCGGCGGCACGGTGGGCGTGAGCGGGGGATTGCTGATCGGCCTGGGACTGAAGGCGCTGGGCATCCCGATGGCCTTCTCGCCGCTGGCTGCCGCCATGGCCTTTGGCTGTGCCGTGGCCACGGGCATGATCTTCGGGTTCATGCCGGCGCGCCAGGCGGCCCGACTGGACCCGGTACGGGCACTGGCAGGAGAATGATCAGAACAGCCCCACCACCTTGCCGTCCGGACCGATGTCGATGCGCTGGGCGGAGGGAACCTTGGGCAGGCCGGGCATGGTCATCAGGTCACCGCAGATCATGACGATGAAGCCGGCCCCGGCCGACAGACGCACTTCGCGCACGTTGACGACGTGACCGCTGGGTGCACCCAGCGCCGCGGGATCGGTGGAGAAGCTGGCGGCCGTCTTGGCCACGCAGACGGGGTAATGGCCGTAGCCCTGGGCCTGCCAGTCCTCGATCTGGCGGCGCACCTTGGCGGGCGCGCTGATGTCGGCCGCACCGTAGATGCGGGTGGCGATGGTCCGGAGCTTGTCCCAGAGAGGCATGTCATCCGGATAGAGAGGATTCGGGGCCGTGTGGGCTGCCGATGCGCCCTTGCCCTGCTCGGCCAGTCGTACCACTTCGTGGGCCAGCGCCTCGGCGCCGGCACTGCCCTTGGCCCAGTGTTCGGCCAGCACCACGTCCACGCCACGGGCGCGCATGGCACGGCGGATGAGGTCGAGTTCGGCCTCGGTGTCGGCGTCGAAGCGGTTGATGGCCACCACGGCGGGCAGGCCGAAGCGGCCGGTGATGTTGTCGACGTGGCGTTCAAGGTTGGCCATGCCTTTTTCCAGCGCGGCCAGGTTCTCGGTGCCCAGTTCCTTCACAGGAACGCCGCCGTTGTACTTGAGGGCACGCACGGTGGCGACGATGACGCAGGCATCGGGCCAGAGGCCGGCCTTGCGGCACTTGATGTCGAGGAACTTCTCGGCGCCCAGGTCGGCGCCGAAGCCGGCTTCGGTGACGACGTAGTCGGCCAGCTTCAGCCCCGCCCGGGTAGCGATGACCGAGCTGCAGCCGTGGGCGATGTTGGCAAAGGGGCCGCCATGCAGCAGCGCCGGGTTGTTTTCCAGGGTCTGCACCAGGTTGGGCTTGATGGCGTCGCGCAGCAGCACGGCCATGGCGCCATGGACCTGCAGCTGCCGTGCTCGCAGCGGCTGGCCCTGGCGGTCCAGACCGAAGACGATCTCGCCCAGGCGCTCGCGCAGGTCCATCAGCGACGTGGCCAGGCAGAAGATGGCCATGACTTCGCTGGCCACCACAATGTCGAAGCCATCCTCGCGCGGCTGGCCGTTCACGTGGCCGCCCAGGCCCACGATGGTGCTGCGCAGGGCCCGGTCATTCATGTCCATCACCCGCTTCCAGTGGATGCGGGTGGGATCGATGTCCAGTTCGTTGCCGTGGTGGATGTGGTTGTCGATGGCGGCCGCCAGCAGGTTGTGGGCCTGGCCGATGGCAGCGAAGTCGCCGGTGAAATGGAGGTTGATGTCCTCCATGGGCACGACCTGGGCGTGACCGCCGCCCGCTGCGCCGCCCTTGATGCCGAAGACCGGCCCCATGGACGGCTCGCGCAGGCAGATCATCGTCTTTCGGCCGATGCGGTTAAGCGCATCACCCAGACCGACCGTGAGGGTGGTCTTGCCCTCGCCGGCCGGCGTGGGGCTGATGGCAGTGACCAGCACCAGTCGGCTGTCCTTCCTTTCGGGCTGGCTGTCGAGCCAGTCCAGCGAGACCTTGGCCTTGTAGTGGCCGTAAGGCTCCAGGGCGTCATCGGGGATGCCGGCCCTGGCGGCGATGTGACCGATGCGCTCCAGGCGGGCGTTCTGAGCGATCTCGATATCGGTAGGCATGGTGTTGTCTGGTTCCTGGGAAGCGCAGATGGGCAATGGCCAGCCCAGGGACAGGGCGGACTGGCATGCCGTGGACGGCGTTCAGGATCGTACCAGCTCGGACGCAAAAAAGCCCGGGAGGCAGTCACGCCGTCCGGGCTGGTATCTGGCGGAGACGGTGGGATTCGAACCCACGGTTCGCTTTTTGAGCAAACACTCCCTTAGCAGGGGAGCACCTTCGGCCTCTCGGTCACGTCTCCGGGGAAGGTTTCCGGGCCCCGGCCACTGGCTGGCGCCCTTCACTTCCAGCGAAAGCCGCCAGGCGACTTTCGTAAAGATGAAATGATGGCAGAGAAAAGGAAATTTTTCAAGCGCTTGAGGAAAAAACCGCGCGCCTGAACAACGCCTTTCGCTGTTGCGTTCAGACCACCTTCTCTTCGACCGCCTCGCCTTCCAGGCCAAAGGCTGCGTGCAGGGCGCGCACCGCCAGCTCCAGGTACTTGTCCTCGATGACGACGGAGGTCTTGATCTCGCTGGTGGAGATCATGCGGATGTTGATGCCTTCCTTGGCCAGGCACTCGAACATGCGGGCCGCGATGCCGGCATGGCTCTTCATGCCCAGGCCCACGATGGAGACCTTGGCGATGAGCGGGTCGCCCTTGACCTCGCCGCCGCCCAGACCCGGCACCACTTCGGTTTCCAGCACCTTCATGGTGCGCTTGAAGTCGTTCTGGTTGACGGTGAAGGAAAAGTCGGTGGTGCCGTTGACCGCCTGGTTCTGCACGATCATGTCGACATCGATGTTGGCAGCCGCCACCGGCCCCAGGATGCGGGAGGCAATGCCCGGCACGTCCGGCACCTTGGTCAGGGTGATCTTGGCTTCGTCGCGCTGGAAGGCGATTCCGGAGATGACGGCTTGCTCCATGTTGGTTCCATCCATTTCTTCTTCAAAGGTGATCAGCGTGCCCGATTTCATTTCCTCGTCGAGCGGGATGTCGGGCGATGTGAGGCTGGAGAGCACCCGGGTCTTGACCTTGTACTTGCCGGCAAACTCGACCGAGCGGGTCTGCAGGACCTTGCTGCCCAGACTGGCCATCTCGAGCATCTCCTCGAAGGTGATGCGATCAAGCCGGCGGGCTTCGGAGACGATGCGCGGGTCGGTGGTGTAGACGCCGTCGACATCGGTGTAGATCAGGCATTCATCGGCCGTGATGGCGGCTGCCACGGCCACGGCCGAGGTGTCGGAACCCCCGCGGCCCAGCGTGGTGATGTGGCCTTCGCGGTTGATGCCCTGGAAGCCGGTGATGATGACCACCCGCCCCTGCGCGAGGTTCTCGCGGATGCGACGGTCGTCGATGGATTCGATGCGGGCCTTGGTGTAGGCGTCATCGGTGACGATGGGCACCTGCCAGCCGGTGAAGCTGATGGCATCGACGCCCTGGCTCTTGAGGGCCATGGCCAGCAGGGCCACGGAAGCCTGTTCGCCAGTGGAGGCGAGCATGTCGAGCTCGCGCCGGTCGGGCTCGGCCTGGATGGCCTTGGCCAGGTCGATGAGGCGATTGGTCTCGCCCGCCATGGCCGAAGGAACGACCACCATCCGGTGGCCGGCACGATGCCATTTGGCAACCCGCCGGGCCACGTTCTGGATGCGTTCGACCGACCCCATCGAGGTACCGCCGTATTTGTGAACGATGAGCGCCATTGATGTGAGGATCCCGCTTGATGGGGGAAGACAGTGCAAGGACCGTGCTTCCGGGATTCGTGAAGGAACGAAGATGCTGCGCCTGGCTGGCGTTTCCCGTCGTGCAGGCGCCAGGCGACCCTTGTGAGTCTCGTCTGATGCGCCCCCGGGGTGCGACCTTCTCTATGGGGCAATGATTATAAGTTGCCAAAATGCACAGCGGGGGTGTGCAGGCCGTTATTTCTGATGTAAACGAGTCTCATAGGCAAAACCGACAACCACGGGCAGATCTTGCCCCGCTTCCGTGCAAACGTCTGCGGGCAGACGCGGCGATGCCCTGAAGCGGTGCAACAGGAAGCCGCGCGAGCAGAGACCGCCGCAGGCGCCACCTGCAGCGGGGAGTCGCCCTCTACAGCCAGGGCTGCAAGGCCGCAGCCGGCTGCCAGGAAAGCTGCACGCGGGGGCCGCTGCTGCCGTGGGCTGCGTGGGCTGCGTGGGCTGCGTGGGCATCGGGCGGCATGTCGGCCAGCAGCCCGAACGGTGCCGCATGGATGGGCTGGCCGTCCGCGCGGATCACCGGCAGGCAGGCGCGCAGACAGGCGGGAATGCCTCGCGCCTGCATCAGCTTCTTCCAGCTGCGACTGGGCGAGGATGGGGACAGGCGCAGACGCTCGCCTCCCCGCCCCTGGTCGATGAGGATCTCGGTGCGGCTGAGCCAGTCGGCATCCACCGTGTCCGGCGCGACCGTGGGCATGGCCTGCTCGGGCCCTGCCTGTTCGATATAGAGCCGGCCTGCGGGCAGATCGACGAAGGTCTCGCCTTTCCAGCGCAGCAGCAGCGGCGTGATGGGTGGCACCTCGGGCAGGACACCGATGCGGTCGCGGTAGCGCAGCAGGGTGATGCCGTCGTGGCGGACAAGGGCCTGGCTGGCCGCGGCCAGCAGCAGCTGACGTTCGATCTCGAAAAGCTTGAGGCGCGACGGCATGCGGCAGCCCAGCCGGCCCAGCCACCAGCGCAACGCCTCGGCCCGGCGCACGCTGTCCAGACCCATCATGGCCGACCGGGAGAGCATGGGCCAGTCGGCTGCTGCAGTGTGTGACGCCAGATGCACGGTGCAGGCCGCCACATCAGCCTCGGCCTGGCCCAGCAGACGATCGGCCGCCTGTTGCAGCAGGCCGATGGACGCCAGCTCATCGGGCAGCGAGAGCGCATCGTCACGCAGACGCCGATCCAGAAAGCGGCGCACCCGGTTGCGGGCCAGACGCGTGTCCTGATTGGACGGATCTTCCACCCACTGGATGCCGCGTTCCTGCGCCCACTCGGCCAGCTGCTGACGTGACAGCCCCAGGAAGGGTCGCAGCACGCGCATCCCGGCGGGTGCGTGGGGCATGGGCGAGGATTCGCGCATGCCGGCCAGGCCCAGCAGGCCGCTGCCCCGACGGCGGCGCAGCTCGACGGTCTCCAGCTGGTCGTTGGCGTGATGGGCGGTCAGCACCACCCGGGCGCCGATCTCGGCCGCCATGTCGGCCAGGGCGCGGTAGCGCCCAGCGCGGGCCCAGGCTTCCAGACCCAGGGTGCCGAAACCGGCCGACACGCGAAGCCGGCGCGACAGGAACGGCAGCCCGAGCGAGGAGGCTTCGGCGGCGCAGAAGGCCAGCCAGTCATCGGCGCGGGATTGCAGACCATGGTGGACATGGGCCACGGCGGCCCGCACCACGGGGCGCAGAGCTGCCACGGTGTGCATCAGCACCTGCGAGTCACGCCCGCCCGAACAGGCCAGCAGCAGTGTGTCGTCGGGCCCCAGGCCTGCACGCTGCAGGCACTGGCGCAAGGCATCCACGGGCGTGTCGTCGGTCATCGTCAGGTCAGTGGATCCGGCGGATCATGCCCGGGCGCGGTGCGGCCGGGCATGGCAGGCAGTCTGCCCGATGGCGGGTCAGGCCGTGACTTCCTTGAACTTGCCGTAGGCAGCAATGCGGCTCTGGCGCTGGCGCACCAGGTCAGCGCGGCGGATGCCGGAGAGCTGGCGCAGGGCCTCGGCAATGGCCGGGCGCAGCTTGGCCACCATGGCATTCATGTCGCGGTGAGCACCGCCGACCGGCTCGTCGATGATTTCGTCGATGAGCCCCAGGGCCTTCAGGCGTGAGGCCGTGATGCCCATGATCTCGGCTGCCTCGGAGGCCTTCTCGGCGCTCTTCCAGAGAATGGCGGCGCAGCCCTCGGGCGAGATGACGGAGTAGACGCTGTATTGCAGCATCATCAGGATGTCGGACACACCCAGCGCCAGCGCACCACCCGAGCCGCCTTCGCCGATGACGATGCTGATGATGGGCACTTCGAGGGCCGCCATTTCCAGCAGGTTGCGGCCGATGGCCTCGGACTGGCCACGCTCTTCGGCCCCCATGCCGGGGAAGGCACCCGGGGTGTCGATGAGGGTGATGATGGGCAGGCCGAACTTCTCGGCCAGCTTCATCAGGCGCAGCGCCTTGCGATAGCCCTCGGGACGCGGCATGCCGAAGTTGCGGTGCGTGCGCTCCTTGGCGTCACGCCCCTTCTGGTGGCCGATGACGACAACGCTGCGGCCATCGAAACGGGCCACGCCCCCCACGATGGCGGGATCGTCGGCAAAGGCGCGATCACCGTGCAGCTCGTGGAAGTCGGTCATCAGCGCACGGATGTAGTCCAGCGTGTAGGGGCGCTGCGGATGCCGGGCCACCATGGCCGTCTGCCAGGGCGTGAGCTTGTCGTAGAGATCCTTCAGCTTGGAATCGCACTTCGAGCGCAGCCGGTCGATCTCCTCGGCGATATCGACGGCCGATTCTCCCTGCACGTAGCGCAGCTGCTCGATCTTGCTCTCGAGTTCGGCAACGGGTTGTTCAAAATCCAGATAGGTTGTCTTCATAGATGTCGGTGCGACCTTCAACGCCGCCAGGTGGTGCCGGCGGGACCGTCTTCAAGGGTGATGCCGGCCTCGGCCAGCTGCTGGCGGATGGCGTCGGCCTCGGCGAAGTTCCGAGCCTTGCGGGCAGCCAATCGGGCGTCGACCAATGCCTGGATCGCATTATCGTCGAGATCGCCCTCATGAGCTGCTGCGCCGCGCAATCCGTTGCGGCGCACTGCGACCGGATCCTGCCCCAGCAGCCCCAGCACGGCGGCCAGGCCGCGCAGCTGACGCTCGATGGCGGGATCACGGGTGCGGTTGAGATCGGTGGCCAGCTCGAACAGCACCGAGACGGCCACCGGGGTGTTGAAATCGTCGTCCATCGCCTCGGCAAAGCGCATGGCGCGCGGCTCGGACCAGTCGATGGCGGCCACGGCAGCCCGGGCGACCTCACCGTCGGCGCAGACAGCAACGGCAGCCTGGCCTGCCCCGGCCGATGCGGCTGCCCCCTGCCCGGCCTGGCCTTCGACCTGAGCCTGTGCGGCCGGCCAGTCGGTCGAGAGCGCGTTGTAGAGACGCAGCAACGATTCGCGGGCGTCGTCGAGCCCGGCATCGGAATAATTGACCTGGCTGCGGTAGTGCGAACGGACGATGAAGAAGCGGATGACCTCGCCGTCGAACTTCTTCAGCACGTCGCGGATGGTGAAGAAGTTGCCCAGCGACTTGGACATCTTCTCGCCATCGACCTGCACGAAGCCGTTGTGCAGCCAGTAGCGCACGAAGCTCTTGCCGCCCTCGGGGAAATAGGCGGCATCGCTCTGGGCGATCTCGTTCTCGTGGTGCGGGAACTGCAGGTCGGCCCCGCCACCGTGGATGTCGAACTGCCGGCCCAGCAGCCGGGTGGACATGGCCGAGCACTCCAGGTGCCAGCCGGGACGCCCCGGTCCGAACGGCCCCTGCCAGCAGGCCTCGGCCGGCTCCTCGGGCTTGGCAGCCTTCCAGAGCACGAAGTCGAACGGGTCTTCCTTGCCGGCGGCCACGGCCACGCGCTCGCCGGCGCGCAGGTCATCGAGCGACTTGCCGCCCAGACGGCCGTAGCCGGCAAAGCGCCGGACCCGGAAAAGGGTGTCGCCGTCGTCACTGCGGTAGGCGTAGCCGTTCTTTTCCAGCAGGCTCACCAGATCCAGCATCTGCGGCACGTATTGGGTGGCACGCGGTTCCAGGTCCGGGCGCTGGATGCCGAGCGCGGCCTCGTCCTCGTGCATGGCGGCGATGAAGCGGCCGGTGAGGCTGGAGAGCGTCTCGCCGTTCTCGACGGCACGACGGATGATCTTGTCGTCGATGTCGGTGATGTTGCGCACGTAGGTGACCTGGTAGCCACGCGCACGCAGCCAGCGCTGCACCACGTCGAAGGCCACCAGCATCCGCGCATGGCCGATATGGCAGTAGTCGTAGACCGTCATGCCACAGACATACAGCCCCACCCGCCCCGCTTCGAGGGGCTGGAAGTCTTCCTTGCGACGGGTCAGGGAGTTGTAGAGCTTGAGCGTCCGGGCCATGGAGGGTCGACGGTAGGGAACGGAAAATGGATGGAAAGGGCGGGCGCGGCGGACGAGAGCACCGTGAACACGCGGCCCCATGTCCGGGACGGACCCGGAAAAGCCTGCGGCCACCGCACCTGTGGCGCACACCCCAAGCGCCAGCCAGGCTGCAAGGACAAATGCACATGCCGCCCGCTGCACGCTCTAGAATGCCGCACTAAACTCAGAGTGTAACCGACAGTCGTGGATCGACCCCGCACTGCAACGGTATTCCAGAGCGCATGACATGGCGCGCACAGCTGTGCGCCCTGGCCTGCCCTGTCCTTTGCACCCCTTCCGTCTCTCCCGTTCGTCGCCCATGCCCACCGTTTCCTCCCTGCCCGCCTCCCTGATGCGAATGGCACTGCTGCCGGCGCTGATTCTGGCCGCCACCCAGGCAGGCGCTGCCGACAGCGCATCGACCCAGCGGCTGGACAGCGCCATCACGTCCTCGCACGGTGCCCTGGTCGAGACAACGGCCGACGAAGCGACAGCCAGCACGCAGGACAGCAGCCAAGGCGATGCTGCATCGGCTCAGGCCTCGCGCGCCTCGGTGGGCAGCGGCTCCGGCAATGATGGTGCGGATGCGAGCCTGGTCGACCCCCTGCCGATCAATCGCGGGGGCCAGCCCGCCGATGCCCGTGCCGAGCTGGAGAACCAGCGCCGGCAGGCGCAGGCAGCCCTGAACCGGCGCGATCCGGCCCGGGCGCTGGCCATGGCCAATGCGGCCCTGCAGGAGGCACCGGGGGATGCCCGGCTGCGCTTCCTGAAAGGGCTGGCGCTCTTTCAGCTCAAGCGGATGGCCGATGCCGAGCACGAGTTCAACGGGCTGATCGAGGAGTTTCCCGAGCTGCCCGAGCCCTACAACAACCTGGCCGTGGTCCGGGCAGCCCAGGGCAACCTGGAAGGCGCCCGCGATGCCCTGGAGGCCGCCATCCGCTCGGTTCCGGACTATGCGGTGGCCTACCAGAATCTGGGCGATCTGTACCTGCAGCTGGCGGCGCAGCGCTGGCGCCATGCCCAGAAGCTGGCCCCCAGCCCCGTGCGCGCCACCCGGCTGAAGGCGCTGGAGACGCTGCTCGAACCGTCCACCGACCGTTCTTCGGGCGAGGCTTCCCGTTCCGTCACTCGGCCGGCAGAATCGGCCGTCAAGCGTGCCCCGGCGGGCGAGTCCGCGACAACCCGCAGGTCTTCGCCAACAGAATGATCCGTCCCGCGCCGGGCCGGGCCACACGATCCCGTGGCCCATCCGGACGGACGTCCACGTCGCCGGCTGCCCCGGGCCTGATGCCCGGACCCGGCCTTCATGACAAACCGTTTTTCACAGGAGCAACACCCTCATGATCCGTTTCACCCGTCCCCACTCCCTGCTGTCGCCCGTACTGGCCCTGCTCACCGGCGCCCTGCTGATGTCGGGTCCGTCCGATGGCGCCGCTGCCGAAGCTGCGCCGAAGGTGCGGATGAAGACCTCGCTGGGTGAGATGGTGATCGAGCTGTACCCGGAAAAGGCCCCCAAGACCGTCGAGAACTTCCTGAAGTACGTCGACGACGGCTTCTACAAGGACACGATCTTCCACCGCGTGATCGGCAACTTCATGATCCAGGGCGGCGGCTTCGACGCAAAGATGCAGCAGAAGCCCACCCGCAGCCCGATCCCGCTGGAGTCGCGCAACGGCCTGAAGAACGATCGCGGCACCATCGCCATGGCCCGCACCAGCGTGCCTGACTCCGCCACCGCCCAGTTCTTCATCAACACCGTCAACAACAACGGCCTGAACTACCCGCAGCCGGACGGCAACGGCTATGCCGTGTTCGGCAAGGTGATCGAGGGCATGGACACCGTGGACAAGATCGCCCAGGTGCAGACCACCCGCGCCGGCATGCACGCCGACGTGCCGCGTGAGGCGGTGATCATCGAATCGGTCGAGCGGGTCAAGTAAGCCGTGTCCGGCGCCGCCCTGCCCAGCCTGCACGATCCCGACCGGGTGCTGTTCGCCTCGGACATGCACCTGGACGACCGCCATCCGGCACTGGTCGAGCGCTTCCTGACCGAGCTGGCCGCACGCCTGCGGGCCACGCCGGCATCGGGCAGCACGCTCTTCCTGCTGGGGGATCTCTTCGAGTACTGGATCGGCGACGATGCCGTGGGGCCGGCCGCGCAGCGGCTGGCAGCACTGCTGCACGGCTTCGCCGGCCAGGGCGGCCAGGTCTTCCTGATGCACGGCAATCGGGATTTCCTGATCGATTCACCGCTGCCCGGCCAGCCCGGGCACCCCACCTACAGTCAGCGCTGCGGCGCCACGCTGCTGACGGATCCCACCGTGGTGGAGATCGGTAGCCAGCGGGTGCTGCTCTCACATGGCGATCCGCTGTGCACCGACGACGTGCCCTACCAGCAATGGCGTGCCCAGTGCCGCCAGCCGGCCTGGCAGGCCGCACTGCTGGCGCGCAGCGTGCCCGAGCGCATTGCGCTGGCGCAATCGCTGCGTCAGCAGAGTGCCCAGCAGCAACAGAGTGCGGCCGTGCTGGCTGACGTGAACCGTGATGCCGTGAATGCGGCCATGGATGCCCATGACTGCCCGGTCCTGGTGCATGGTCACACCCATCGCCCCGCCCTGCATCGGTGGTCGCATCCCCGTGGCCAGCGTACCCGCTGGGTATTGAGCGACTGGACCGAAGGCGACGCCTCAACCCCGCCGCGCGGTCATGTCATGTCCTTCGCCGAAGGCATGGCGCTGCCCGTCGCCGCAGACTGAGCGCCCTTCGTCCGCCGATCGATGTCGCGGCAGATGCCGCGCAGCAGATCCACCTCAGCCGCTGTCAGCGACGTGCGGCCAAACAGATGCCGCAGCCGCGCCATCAGCCGCCGCGGCCGGGCCGGATCGAGCGTGCCCAGCGCCGCCAGGCTGCTTTCGGCATGCCGATACAGCCCTTCCACGGCCCCCAGATCAGCCAGTCTTTCACTTGGCCGGACGCCCCGGTTGCCATCGTGGCGCACGCCAGTCCCCAGACTTGCCTCATCTCCACGGCCGCGCACATCCGTCGGCTGTCCCTCCATGGCACGGGGCGGTTCTCCGCTGCGTGCCCCAGTCGGCGTGACATCCCCACCGGCCCGAGCATGCCCCGCCTCCCGCTCCAGCACCGCCTGCCGCAACGAGAACGCCACGATCTGCACCGCCTGCGCCAGGTTCAGCGAACTGTAATCGGCATCGGCCGGAATGGTGAGCCAGCGCTGGCAGCGTGCCATCTCGGCCGTGCCCAGCCCGGTACGCTCGGTACCAAAGACAAAGGCCACCCGCTGCACCTGTCCGGCCGACAGCATGCCCAGCACCTCGGCACACAGCGGCCCCGGGAAGGCGGGCGGGGGGCCAAACTCCCGCCCCTCGGCACTGACCGCCACCGCCAGCTGGCAGTCGGCCAGCGCGGCATCCAGACTGGGACGGCTTCCCACCTGCGCCAGCCGCGCCTCCGCACCCGCGGCCAGAGCCAGCGCTCCTGCGTCTTCACGGAACGCGGCGTCACGCGGTGCCGCCACCATCAGGTCCGGGATGCCCATGGTGGTGAGCGCCCGCACGGCCGACCCGATATTGGCCGACAGGCTGGGCGAAACCAGCACGAACCGGCAGGCATCCAGCAAGTGTTGGCTGAATGCATCCAGTTTGCGGTGAGTTTCTGAACGCCCGATCATTTGTTGATGTAGAATCGTGGAATTGTTCTTCTGAAGAGTCACCATGCATCCGATGCTCAATGTCGCCGTGCGTGCCGCACGGCAGGCTGGCCGACTGATCAACCGCGCCAGTGTCGACATCGAAACGGTGCAGATCACCCGCAAGGACCGCAACGACTTCGTCACCGAGGTGGATCGTGCTTCCGAAGCCGCCATCATCGAGACGCTGCTTGCGGCCTACCCAGACCACGCAATCTTAGCGGAGGAATCCGGCTTCCTGCCCGGCAGGTCCACCCCGGCCGACACCCCGCTGAAGGACGTGGAGCACGTCTGGATCATCGATCCGCTGGACGGCACCACCAACTTCATTCACGGTCTGCCTCATTACTGCATCTCCATCGCCCTGATGGAGCGCGGCGTGATCACCCAGGCACTGATCTTCGATCCCAACCGTAACGAGCTGTTCACGGCCACCCGTGGCCGGGGCGCCTTCCTCAACGACCGCCGCATCCGCGCCAGCAAGCGCTTCCGCCTGGAAGATTCGCTGCTGGGCACGGGCTTCCCCTTCCGTCGCCACCAGGACGAGGACGCCTACCTGACGGTGCTGCGTCCGCTGGTCGACAAGGGTGCCATCATGCGCCGCTCGGGCTCGGCCGCGCTGGATCTGGCCTATGTGGCCACCGGCCGCTTCGACGCCTTCTTCGAACTGGGGCTCAAGCCCTGGGACGTGGCTGCCGGCAGCCTGCTGGTCACCGAAGCTGGTGGTCTGGTGGGCGACTTCGACGGCGAGGCGAACTATCTGGATGGCGGCCAGATGCTGGCCGGCAACCCGAAGCTCTTCTCGATCCTGGTGCCGCTGTTGCAACCGGTGCTGGGCAGTGGCGTGCAGCCTGCGGCTCCGGCCGCAACCGATGCCGCACCCGCTCCGCGTCGCCAGCTGCGTGCCCGCTCCAGGGCCGCCGCCCCTGAGCGCGGTGCTGCCGAGGACGACAAGCGCTGAGCCTGTCCGCGAGGCGATTCATGGTTTTCCATGATTGTGTCGTTGGCCATTTGCTACATTTTGCAGTACCCGGCGCCCCGTCATTCGGGGCGCTCTCCCGGATCCGTGATCCGGCCTTGCGAGCCCGGGTGGCAAAAGCCATCCGGGCCCGCACTTGGCCGGGACGGGTACATCGCCCGACCCAGCTCCGCCACAACCTTCGTGGCCGCGCCACCCGCCCCCTGTTCCCGATGCCCGGGCACGGACCAGGGTGCAGGACCGGCGGCAGGCCACACTCACGGAACTCGCCAGTTGGGCGTGCCAGGCAGCCCTTCCGCACTCCGTTTTCCCCTCCGTTTCATCCGTCCGCGACACGGGTCGGCCGTTGCCGCCGCCCTTTC
>ERZ773079.990-NODE-990-length-17688-cov-9.435150_pt1 | contig 17688 bp, 18 predicted proteins | sample MGYA00511355_ERZ773079 | MGnify/ENA primary metagenome ERZ773079 (study PRJEB29015, sample SAMEA2737979) | human oral metagenome | biome: human oral; feature: human-associated habitat; material: dental | place: China | collected 2117 ... | reverse complement strand
CATACGACCCCCGCGTGTGGGGCGCTAAGGCTGAAGAGGGCATGGCAGCTCGCGTGGTTGAGGCTTGCCAGCAGCTCGGTTCGGTAGGCACCTCGCTGAACAAGTAGGTAATTCTCAGCCGGATTGCCCTGGCATCAAAAGGCTCTTTATGTGATAGCTGTAGTGCTTCTATCACATAAAGAGCCTTTTTAGTATGTGCGGAGAATTTGTCGTACGAGTCCTGCGAAGAGGCAAAAATAGTGGGACGTGAAAGATATACATGGTAGTTTTGAATTTATGAGCGAGCAATCATCGAAAGACAACTCTGTCGAACAAAACCCGCAAGATGCGGTAAAACCTTGGGCGATGTCGCAGTCTTCCGGTTCTCAAGCTTCGACGGTGCCGGGGCAGTATGCATACCTGGGAGCCGCGAACCAAACGGAAGCGCCCATAGCCATGACGACGGCATACCCCGAATTTCCATTCCGTTGGCTGTATGGGGTGCGCATCGTGGTCACGGCGGTGAGTTTATGGCTCAGCGTGCGGATTCTCTATAAACTTGTTACCACGATTCTTGATGGTTATGTGTCGCTCGCCCTCGCAGAAATTATCGAAGCACCGCAGGTTATTGGATATCCGGTCTACGAAATCATGCAGATTATCGCGGCAATACTATACCTGCGCTCCAAAGGCCTTGGCTATATTCTGGGCGTGAATATCCTCGGTTTAATCGTCCAGCTGCCCTCGCTACCTAAACTTATTGAGAATCTTCTGCGCTTAGATATTTTCTTTGAATATGCCAAAGCTTCAACGTACTTAGACTGGGGACTGTACATTATTGACGTAGCCCTGTGCATATTCTTTATCGTCATTACAATTCGCGAATATTCTCGCCGCCAGAAAATGAAGACGACTCAAGCTCAGCCCGGTTATGCGGCGGCTCCACATACTTATGTGCTACACAACCCTGAATCGCCAGCACAGGCACCGACTGCACAGACTCAGAATCCGCCGGAGCCGCCCTTAATGTAGTCTCGATACTCTTCAAGTTGTGAAATACATGAGTGCCCCGGACTTTTTCAAGGAGTCCGGGGCACTCTCATATAAACATTCGGGAACGAACGCTACCCGTGTGGAAATGCGCGCTTTAGCTGCCGCATCTGCTTATGTCAATGGAGCGGTTTTTCCAATGCTTTATTGACGTAAAGAGCCTTTTTAGTATGAGGAAATATGTAAGGAGTATATTCATTGAGAATGTTCAGGGGGTTTTCATAGAATATCCAGGGTGTAATCCTAGGGTGAAAATATGAGTACTGACCATGACTTTTCGCCCCATAATTCTGCTCGCGATGCGCCTGCCGCTCAAAGCAGCCGCAAGGTTCCTTGGTCGGGTATGGTCGATAGCGCCTCGGCAGGTTATGAACTTCCTGCGTATACGGCACTTTACGGCCAGCTGGGAGATGAGGAACTCGTGATCCGCCCTAGTGGAGAGCCGGAAAATGATGCCGAAAAGCTGGAAAAACCCACAAGTTCAGGAAACCCTGCAAAATCGCCAGAGAAGGCGCACGATTCAGTGGAAGTCTCTGCGGCAAAACCCCTAGGGCTTGAGAATCTCAAGATATTCTATGTTCTTCGTATAGCTCTGGCGTATATTCCGATAGTAGTTATAGCTTATTCGTGGATAAACTCTATGGCGCGGTATTCAACTTCATATCGCGAAGAAACTTCTGTAAATCTGTTATCGGTTGAACGGCCATTATCCCATATAGCGATTCTTGGGTTTCTGATGATTCCTTATGCAGTATATATTACGGCCGTACAGACCCGCGCCTGCGCAAAATTTATACGGCACAAAGATTACCCCTGGGTTGAAAAGGTGAATAACTATGGTCTTGTATTCTCTTTCGTGATGACCATGATTACCGTCGCATACGATAACCCCTTTGGGTGTCTTATGGCTCTTTTTGACCTTGGGGTGAGCATTGTTTTCGTGAAAATGATGGGTTCAGAGACGGCAAAAACTAAACCTGCCGCCCGACCCCTAAATATCGCAGACCTCGATAGTAAGGAAAGTTCAAACAACAGTCTCAGTGACGAAGAGGCAGAAAAATAGTGGGATGTGAACGATATGCGTGATAGTTTTGAATTTATGAGTGAGCAATCATCGAGAAAAAACTCTGCCGAACAGAACCCGCAGGATGCGGTAAAACCCTGGGCAGCGTCGCAGCCTTCCGACGAACGGGCTTCGACGGTACCGGGGCAGTATGCGCACCCGGGAGCCTCATACCCCAAATTTCCGCTCCGTTGGCTGTACGGGGTGCGCATCGCATTCATGATAGTGAGCCTGGGGATTTCCGTGTGGGGTCTATATAACTATGTGGAGTTTATGGCTAAGTATGGATTCGAGTATTGGGATGCAGAAGATTTTCTGCACTTAGCGTTGACATGTGCATTTCTGGCATATTATGGCCTTCAAATACTCGCCGGTATCTTCTATCTCAGGTCTAAAGCGCTGGGATTTATTCTGAGCATCAATATTATTGGTCTGATCCTTCAAGCTCTAGAAATAGCAACGCTAATTGATGTGATCACCCATATGGATGACTTCTTCCGGTACGCCATTGGCTTGACGTACCTCTACTGGGCTCTATATTTCATAGACATAGCCCTCTGCATCGTCTTTATCTTCGTGACGGTTCGAGAATATTCTCGCCGTCGGACGAATAAAACAGTTTGGGTGCAGGGAGCACAGGCGCAAACCGCACAATCTCAGCCTGTACAGCCTCAGAATCCGCCTGAGCAGCCCCTAATGTAGCCGATACTCGCAAGCTGTGAAAATACATGAGTGCCCCGAACTATGGACGGTTCGGGGCATACGTATTTTAGCTACAACGGGCCTTCATGATGCTGTTTTCCGCTTTTTGCGCCTTTGCCCGGAGAACTGCCAGCAAATACAAAGACTGAAGCCTTCAAAGCGTGCCTGTTTTTAAGTCATCCTTCAGATGTGCAGAATACCCTGAAAATATCGGGTTTATCGCAAGAGCAACAGACGGGCAAGGAGCGCACATGTCAAAACACAATGAGGAATTACACACTGTACCTTCACTGCTTGAGTTGGCTGAACAGCTTGAGAACAAAGCCGCTGAGGAAAAAATACGGAAGCAAACGCAGGACAAAGAAGACGAAGAAGAAGCTCGAACTGCGCAGCAAACAGGGAAGGGCACCCAGCCAGAAGACACGGACAAAAACGATCAGGCGCCTCAACCTGCGGATGAAGATACGCGCCGCAACGACCATGCGGAGCAAAGCACACACGGGGAGTCGGATGAGACCTCCGAAAAACCCGCACCTGCTAGCGAGGATGCTAAGCAGACAAACCGCGTGTCTGCTGGTGTTGCATCCACTGAAGGAGTGTCAGAAACCTCTATCGTTCCTCCCAAGACTAAGGCTGAGGCGTACACGCTCGCCAAGACCGCACGCACCTTTAAAGTCGTCTTTATTGGAGTTCGGTTCTTTTTTCTCCTGCTCCCGCTTCTTGCACTATTGGTTGCTACGGTATCTGGGGTGGTGTTTCCTGTACCTATAGTCTTCGCGTACCCGATTCTGCTTTTACTGAGCCTAGGCCAACTTGATAAAGGACGTGTTGCCGTAAACGTTGCGGCTAATATCTTAACGTTACTGAGCCTGCCCTTTTTGTTGGGAATCACCATGTCGCTCTACAAAATATTTATGACTCCGGGCATTATGCTGTGCGCCTTCGAGCTATTTTGCGCTGTATACAGCTTGGCGCAGGCATCCAAAATCTCCAAAGGTTATATCCAGTTGGGGGAGGGCGGTCGGCATCTCTATGAGAAATACGTAACTGCTGAGGACTTACCCCGTGAAACGTCGTTAAGCAATATAACGCCCCCTACACACCCGGATACCCCAGAAAAACCTGCCGAAAACCCTGAAGAAGGCACCAAATCTTCCAGTAATACTGCGCCTGAAAGCACAGAACCGACCAGTACCGATGCGCCCACAGGGCCGACAGCACCAGCCGTCACCCAGAGCGATAAGCCTGAGACAGAGATTCCGGAAACCCACGATAAAGAACCCGCCCAGGGCGACTCGGGCGAACATAACAGCCTTCTCCCCGGTATCCCGGTTGTATCTGAGCATCTGGTGCAGCAAGCCCAAAGTTCTCAATTGTCGCCGCAATCCCGCCCAGGTTCCAAACAACACAAGACTCACGATCACTAAACGTCTGCATATTGCATTGTGCGGGTGAGCACTGGCTGGCACCGGCCCGTTGTAAAACCTTGGGAAAACAACACATCATACCGCCCGCGTTTTAGTAATCTAGCGGGGGAGTAGCGGGTTCGGAGAAGACGCGAATTTCTCACTATTTGATATTTTGGGTTGATATTTGATGGTTTTTAATAATTCCGTGCCAGATTGCCAGCTTACCTTCAGGTTGGGTGTTTAGGATGCCTACATGAGCGCCGATAACATATTTCAGCAACGACACACTGAAGAGTCTGTGTACGATGTAGATCACCTCCCCTACTCGCTGTTATACGAGCAGCCTCAGGCGCCGGTGCAATCATCGTATACGGTGTACTCTTATGAACCAAATCAGCAAGGGCAGTATCAATTTGTACCGCAGAGGACCGAGGCGCCGCCGTCTCCCACGTATGCTCCACCGGCTTTTCCTGCTGCGCCGCTGCCGCCGCAGGGGGTTATGCCGCCTGCTGTAGGGGTCTCACCGCTTAAATATGTTGCCTTGTATTGGGTGCGTGCTTATGTATCGATGGCTATTATGTTTCTAAGCCTAGGTTTTATATATTTTGTAGTGCTTCGCGATGCACAAGAATATTACTTGATTCTATTCATCCTGTTTATTATACCCAATATACCATATATGGTGAACGTCATATTGCAGGCTTTCTGTGCTTCTTTTTATAGTAAAGGAAAGTCGTTAGGTGTAGTGCGAGCTATTAATATTTATGGTTTCGTTGCCTCTGGGTTATCTGTGTTTGTAGCTTTTGCGGCAAATCCGTTTATTTTTCCGCTACTGATATTTGACACGATTATGGGAGTCCTTTACATGTTAGAAATATCAAGGTATCAGCGGCAGGAAGAGGCGGTGCATATGTTCGCCTCGCAGCCGATGTACCCCAATAACGGCGTGGTACCGCCGCAGTTTGCCTATCCGTCCGCTGCCCCCATCCCGCCAACTCAACAGGCGGTGCAGGCTCCCTATCCGCACCCACCCGCCACCCCGGACGTGCGCCCCAATCAGGAGCGCACTCAATAGATAATGCCGTCAAAGTAGCCGGTAGCACATAGTTATAGTTTTCAAATTTTTAAGGATACATACCGTATGAATACTTCTGGATTCCCGCAGAACCCTTACATGGGAGTGCCCCCTCAGGTGCCCCCGACCGCCGTAGCGCCGTATGGGCCGAGTGCGCAGAAACCCAATACTATATATATTGTTTTTTATTGGTTACGTTTTATTGTGCATGCAGCACATATTGGTTTCTGGATTTTTATAGTAGCAACTCTTAGATCAGGGTCGACCGACTATGAACAAGGTTTGGGTATGGTCATCGGTATCATGCTTTTGATCTTAGGCACCCCCTATATTTTGTATATTCTCCTGCAGATTATTAGCGCTATTATGTATCAGCGCGGAAAACTTTTTGGCCTGGTTATGGGTATAAATATTTACGGTGCGGTACTTGCGGGAATCGCCGTTTTCTTCCTTTTCTTTTTGGGGGTTGAGGGCGGAAAAGTGGAATTAATTAGTGGTGGTCTTATGTCTTTGTTAGGGATGACGGTCTGTATTCTCTACTCGGTAGACTGTGCACGGCATATGCAGGACATTAAGAGGCAGCGTGAACATCAGCGGCTAACCATGCAGCAAGCAGCTGCAGCTTACCCTGCGTATGGGGGTGGGATGGTGCCGCAATACACCCAAATAGGGTACGAGCAGCAGCCACCGTATTACTACCAATAGCAGTGTGGGCCTCACCCGTGAAGGGTGAGGCCCATGTTTTGGTGTTAAATATTTAGCTGCTGGTTGATGGCGGGCTACTTGCTGCCACACCCGCAGCCACCACATCCGCAGCCGCCGGACTTGGTGGCAACAGAACCCTCTGTGGGAATGCCGTCACCGGTATCCCCGCCCATGAGATTCACGCGGTTACCAATATCGGGACCGCCCACCACCTGAGGCTTCTTCCCGGCAAGAGTAGCCGCGAACCCGGCGGGTTCACGTAACCCGCCCGGCGATAAGTCAGGCACCGGGGTGCCCGCGCCCCCGGTTGGCCCACAGGCTGCCGCAGCCGCATTAACCTTCGGACTTTTGACTGTGTGCGCCTTTGCAAAACGTTTCAGCTGCTCAGCGGTGGGGTACATGAATGATACTTTTACTTCGCCATTCACCAGCATAATAGGCAGGACCTCAAGGCCGCTCATAGCAATCTGTTCCGCCACCGGTTCGCACTCCTCAAATGCTGAGGGGTAGGTGTCGGTGGCAAACACCTCAATATCAACCCCGTCCTCCAAAGCCTGCTGCGCCGCGCCTAAAAAGGCGCTGCGTTCCACATCGCCCGGGTCATTGGGGTTCTCTCCCGGGCCCGGGATGAAGACCTCAAGAATAGTGCTTGTTGGCTGCTCTTCGCTCATACCCACTCCGCCGTTGTTGATTGGTGCACCATCATGTGCCTGAACTTGCTCCTAAGTTTACTCGCGTTGCATCCGTGCTGACAGGGGGATGCCGCAAGGATGCGCGCACGGCTTAACTGCCCTAACCCCCAGGCCGGGAAACCTGTAAAACGAGTGGTGCGGCACATCTTCCACAATGCGTCATGGGGCTTTGGCCACACACCTCACCCGCTGAATACGGTATCCTTGATGCAGAAACGTGTTCCAGATCGCCGCAGGGGATCGCATCGGTTTCATGACCACCCCACCCCACTGAAGGAGATTATATGTTTGGATTCGGCAAGAAAAAAGAAGCTGCAGAACAGCCTGTCGCCGAAATTTATGTAGCACCTGTCAGCGGTGAATACCTGCCTCTCGCCGAGGTTTCAGACCCTGTTTTTTCGCAGGGTGTGATGGGTGATGGCTACGCTGTGGACCCCACCGATGGTGTTATCTGCGCCCCCGTTGGCGGCGAGATTGCGCTCATTCAGGATACCCTGCACGCATTTATGATTCGCACCCCTAACGGCGGTGAGGTGCTGGTGCACATCGGCATTGACACCGTAGACCTTGGTGGTGAAGGGTTTGAGGGTCTGGCTAAAGTCGCCGATAAGGTTGATGCAGGCGACCCCATCGTGAAGGTGGACTGGGCCGCAATTGAAGGGCGCATCCCCTCAAAAGAAACCATGGTGATGATTACTAATACCGCGAAGTTCAATATTTCTAAGGAATCTGACGCTCGCCGCACCGTTCAAGCTGGCGACCGCGTTGCTGAAGCCACCAAGAAATAGTAAATTTCACTTTTCCGCACCTACTCTCGCCCGCCGTCGCGTGTATCGAGACCCTCCGATACCCGCCCGGCGGGCTATTTTTATGCGTACTTTGCGTATTTATGGGGTATTGAAGGCCCCGTTAGCCGCGTAATGCTCCGGATAGAACGGCTGCTACTCGAAACCATTTTATGCCCCTGACTAGGGGCTTTATTTTCTGATGCAAAAAACCCGCATAAATCTTTAGAAAACAGAGACAGACAGCTTAAAAATAGATATGCTACTTAAAGCATAAGTTCACTACGAGTAGGGCTTAATGCACACACATAACACACGTAAAACTGAATTAACAACGAATGAACGAGGGAGACTACCCGATGACAACATTCAACTTTAACTTGAACCGTCGTGCCTTTATTGGCGCCGGAACACTAGGAGCAGCCGCAAGCGTCTTTGGGACGGCAAGCAGTGCATCTGCCGCAGAAGCGAGGCAAAACGCCACCCCGCAGGCGCAGGGGACACTCCCAGCTGCCGTATCAACTGCTGCACACAACTTTATCCGCCGTCAGGAATTCTTCATCGCCCACCGCGGCGCAGGAGACGTTAACCCCGAACACACCGCCTACGCATACGCAGAATCCGTGCGGCGCGGCGCGGAAGCCGTCGAAATCTCAGTGCGCACTACCTCCGACGGCAGGCTTGTGTGTATGCACGACGAAACCCTGCAGCGCACTACAGGGTCAAATATGGTAGTGCGCCACAATACCTACGTGCGGCTGCGCAGCGTATATGTGAACATGCGTGAAACCCTCGGTGAAGGCGCCCCACTGGAGCTGATTCCTACCCTGGATGAGGCACTGGATTCCATTGATGCCATTAACCGCAACACCATTCTGTTCATTGAAGCGAAAGACGGCCAAGGCCAGCGCCTGCTGCTTGAGACGATTAAGCGCCGCAATCTTGCCGCCCGCACCGTCGTAAAAATCTACCGTGACGGCAACGGCAAATACGACCCCAACTCCCGCTTCCTCACCCAGGCCAAGGCAGCAGGATGCCAGACCTGGTGCTACTTCGATGCCAATGACAGCCAGCCTGGAATTCAGCGCATGGCCGCCTCCGCCACTGTGGACGCTATTGGGGTGCCCTTCTACGAGAACACGCGCGGTACCGCATCCGGCACCATGTCTGTGGAGAATGTGCGTAAGGTGGTAGGTTACGGCAAGCCCGTAATTGTGTGGGAGATTCACCGCCGCAGTGTACACCAGCGTTTCCGTGCCCTGGGTGTGCGCGGGTTTATGTGCCCGGACCCGTACTGGATTACCGGCGGTAACCTCGACCCCAACCTAAAGCTGGGGGAGGGGCGCCGCCTGCACGGGATGATTCCGGCTGAAGTCACGAACCCGCGTGATATGCCCGACTATTCCCGTGGGGCCCTCGTGCACAGTCAGCCCCATGATGAGTCGGTGCTGCTGGGCCCGCTGGTGAGCATGACCACGCGCCAGAACTACACCCTAGACTTTTCGATGCGTTGGGAAAACAGGCTGCCCTCCACCACCTGGCAGTACGGCTACCTGGTATTCGGCCGCGAACACGACGGGCCGTTCGGCATTGCCTCAAAATTCCGGGGTGAGGCCACCGACGGGTGCTATGTGCTGACGCTGCGCCCCGGCGGCCGCGTGCGCGATGAAAACGGCAAATACCTCAGCGGCGATATTGCACAGGTGCTCCGTTATGACCCGGCCAAACGCGGCAAGGAGCCGGTGGTGCTGCACACCATGAAGCTGGAGAAGCCTCTAGCGGCCAACCGCAATATTGACGGGAAGATTATTGTTAAGAAGGATTTCTTCTACTACGTGATTAATGGCCAGTACTCACCGCGGCTGAATGATACCGCACACCGCGGCCCTTATGTGCACTTCGGCCGGTACCACGGTAACAGCAATGGTGGTCCGTTGGCGCTGACCAGAATGGTTGCGCGCGAATCGTGGGCGTAACGTCTGACGGCCGGGCAGTATGATGCTGCGCTAATTCGGTGAATGTTTCACGTGAAACAGCAAAAAGCAGTTGATATCGGTTGCTTTTTGGGAGTATAAAGGACGCGGGGTGCCACCTAAAGTGTAGGCGGCACCCCGCATTCGCATACTCGGTACAATATTTTTTGCGCAATACTCCCCGCATTCATAGGGCTGTTGTGCGTGGAATTGGGACAGCTGCTGGTATGACGAAACCACGAGCCAGCACACAGCAGAGCTTGTACACTGGGGGCATGAGCCAAGAAATTACTGAAGAAACCGCTACCACTTGGTATAACCATTGTCTTACCCTCGACCCACCCGTGCCCGCCGAATGGGGTGTCGATCGAGAAACGCGTGAGGTAATTGAGGATGATATTCGCACCCACCTCGCGAGGGGAGTAGGTGACCCTGAGCTGTACGCGGAGGTGATTCTAGATAGTATCGACTATCTGTCTGATGAGAATCAGGACACTGAAGAGTTGTCTCGCCCCACCGAAGAAGCCATTAATGCTTATGCGCGCCAAGTGATTGAACGGCACCGCAGCCTGGCTCAAGAGCTCGGCATTACTCGTGAAGACGGCAACCTCGAGCGTGCCTTTGCACAGCTGGCGGAAGAAGGAATTCTGGGGCGCAGCAACTTCACCTGCTGCGGCACCTGCGGCAACTACGAAATTGTTGATGAGCGCGATAGTTCCCGCACCTGGTACGGGTATGTGTTCTACCACCAGCAAGATGCCGAAGCCATCCCACAGGGACGGGGTGTTTTCCTGGGGTATGGCATATTTTGGCCCGCTCACTGCACGAAAGAACAGTTCGAAGCAATGAGTGAGGAAGAAAAAGACGAAATATATGAGCGTCTGTCTGTCGCTATGATGCGCGATAAAGTGGTGCCTGTTTTAGAGCGAAACGGGATGCAGGTGGACTGGAATGGTGATTTCAGTCGCCGCCCCTATATCCATAATGTGTGGGCATTTGAGGTGCCCTAGGAGCTGGTGTGATACGCCTATAGTGGCTGAGGCACAGCGAATACCGTGCCCGGGCAGGTGGATTTCCTGCCCGGGCGCATACTGTTAACCACCGAACCTAAAGCCCCTGTAAGCAACCTCTTTAGATTGCTTTTTCTATTCAGGCAGCAGGCTCAGTGCAATGTCGAAAAGGTGCTCACGGTTGGTCGAGGGTGACAGGGTCGAGCGCACCATAAACCCCTGGAAAGTGAGGATAAGTGCATCCGCTGTGTCACTGACGAAAGAATGCAGTTCGTCGGCAGAAGGTTCGCGCTTATTTTTTGCCTTGAGATACTGCTGACCCCAGGGGGTGAGCGATTGGGCAACGATGTCGTGCAGGGTGGTAAAAAGCGTGTTGGTGGATTCTTGCACCTCGGGAACGGTAAAAGCTTCCAGGCGGATGCGCAGCATCGACGTGAAGTTTGTTTCGACGGCTGAGGTGGCGAAGATCATGCGCATAATATCGCGCGGGGAGGGGTCTTTGAGTTCCCTGTAAGCTGCGGTGATCATATCGATACGCTGTTGAACGGTGGCATACAGAATATCGCCTTTGCCGCTGAAGTGCGAGTAGATGGAACCCGAGGAAAGACCAGATTCTTTAATAATGTCGCTCATGGAGGTGTTGCTGTACCCCTTGGCGGTAAAGCAGGTAAAAGCGGCATTGATAATTTGTGCGCGTCGCGCTTGTTTGGTGGCTTCGGTCAGACGTGGCATGCCTCTAGGGTATACCGTGCGGTGAGGGGTGTCTATTTGCAAGCAGAATGGTAAATCCTTTTGTGACTTTTCAAACAAAATACCTGTTGTGTTTGCATCTGGTCTTTATGCAGAGTAGAGTCTTGCGTGTTGATAAACAAAACATCTATTTTGTTTGGAGAGTTTCATGGCACGCACACCGGAGGCGATTACGCCCTCATCCTGGCGTAAAGTTATCGCCATCGCCATGCTGGCATCCGTCATCGTCAGCATCGTGATTCTCGCCTTCACGTGGCCCACTAAAGCCATGGAGACGAACCTACCCGTCTCCATCGCGGGACCGGAAGCAGCCGTCAGCCAATTCGAGCAAGGACTCAAAGAGCGAGGAATCGAAACCTTCGAGTTCAAACAGGCATCCTCGCGTGAAGACGCCGAACGGCAGATCAAAGAACGTGAAACCTACGGCGCGATCGTCTTCACCGAAGGTGCGGCGCCCGAGGTCATGACCGCGCCCGCCGCAAACGCATCCGCAAACCAGATGCTCACCGGCGTAGCCCAGCAGATGAACGCTCAGGTACAGCAGCAAGCTACCGCAGCCAAAACTCAGGCACTGCAGCAGGCCGCCCAGGCGGGCGGGCAGCAGGGCGCTATCGCCACCCAGCAGCTCGAACAACTGAAAACCGAGCAGGAAAAACTGCAGCAGGCACAGGTTAAAACCACCGCAGTCGTGCCGCTCGGCGAGGGTGATCCCAACGGTATGGGCCTGGCGGTTGCCGCATTCCCGCTTGTTATGGGCGGCATAATCGGCGGGGTTCTCAGTATCTCTCTTGTCAAAGGAACCGTGCGACGCTTCGCGACTGCAGGACTCTACGGGATTCTTGGCGGACTCTTCATGACCCTTATTCTGGGCACCTGGTTCGGGTTCGTTCCCGGCGATTTCGGGGCGCTTTGGGCGACCTTCGGCATGACCGTTTTCGCGACGGCCTCCTTCATGATCGGAATGTCCGCGCTGTTTGCCGACGCCGTCGGTATCGGTCTTGGCGCCGTGATCTCCATGTTCATCGGCAACCCGCTCTCCGGGGCAAACATGCCGTGGCAGTTCATCCCCGCACCCTGGGGCGCCCTCGGGCAGCTGATGGTGCCGGGTGCATCCAACACGTTGCTGCGGAATATCGCCTATTTTCCGGATGCTTCAAACTCCCTGCAATGGGCTGTGCTGTTGGGTTGGGCAGGGTTTGGCCTTCTCGCCGGGGCGATCGGCTGGGCGTGGAAGGAACGCCGAGCAACTCACATGAGCGCCGAGGATAATACCGCGAGCGTCGGTGCGAAAACCGAGACGAAGACCGAGCAGAAAGTGGATGCTCCGGACAACGTGGAGATTCCCTGGAAAGCGGCAAATATATAGCGACTTCCGCCCTCCTGCGAGCAGATAGTATTTTCAAAATACTATCGCTCGCGCCGCATGGGGGAGATTCCTAGAATGGGAAGTATGAGCGAAGAGATCACCAGCGCCCGCATCGACGTCTGGCTGTGGTCGGTGCGCATCTTCAAAACCCGCGCACTCGCAGCCGACGAATGCAAAGGCGGGCACGTGCGCGTGAACGATGCATCCGCAAAACCCTCACAAAAACTCAAACGAGGCGACATTGTGCGGGTGCGCTACCCCGGCTGGGAGCGGGTGTTTAAGGTCGAAAAACTCATCACCAAACGGGTGGGCGCGCCGATCGCCGTCACCTGTTACGAAGACCTCTCGGGGCCGCGCCCCGCGCACCTGTCGATGCCGCCGGTCGCCAAACGCGAACGCGGCACCGGGCGACCCACCAAGAAAGAACGCCGTGCCCTAGACGAGCTGCGGGGGCGAAAAGGCTAACCCAGTTCCGCTCTCTCACCCCGCGATCGTCGTTAAGAACCGCGAGCAGGTAGGATTTGGCCGAACAGGTAAGATTTTCCTACCTGCTTGGACCAAAAACCACCAGCTCGCGGAATAAGAAGCGGTCATAGCGTGAGACAGATAAACGCATCGCTGACGTGCCATACGTGCGGGAGTAGGCTGTACCTATGAGCAACAAGGCCTCAGAACCCAACACATCAGGCGCCGCGAACACAGCCGACGGCACCGCCAGCACGCACGAACCCCAAAACCTGCTGGATGCGACCCCGCGCACCGGCAGCATCCCCCTTCACCTGGGGGAAGGCGGCGCGGACTCTGGGAAAACCCAACCCGAAAAATCGCTCAACAGGCGTATTCTGGCGCTCGCCGTACCCGCCTTCGGCGCACTGATTGCCGAGCCGCTGTTCGTGCTCGCCGATTCCGCACTCGTGGGGCAGCTGGGCACCGAAACCCTGGCGGGCATGAGCATTGCGGCAACCCTCATCACAACCGTGGTGGGGCTCATGAACTTCCTCGCATACTCGGTGACCCCGGCGGTTGCGCGCGCGTTCGGGGCGCATCGGCTGGCGCACGCCTACCGCATCGGCGTGGACGGCGTGTGGGTTGCGCTTGGACTCGGCCTGCTCATTATGGGTGTGGGTTATATCTTTGCCGATCCTGCGCTGCGCGGCATGGGCGCGAACGACGCAACCATCGGCTATGCGCGCGACTACCTGCACCATTCGCTGTGGGGCATTCCGCCCATGATGATGATTCTGGCGCTCATGGGCACCCTGCGCGGGCTGCAAGACACCGTGACCCCGCTCAAAGTTGCGGGTGTGGGCACCGTGGTGAATGTGGCGCTGAACTGGGTGCTGATATACCCGGTCGGCTGGGGCGTGGCCGGTTCGGCGACGGGCACATCGCTCACGCAGTGGGGCATGGCGCTCGCACTCGGTATATTTATTCATCTTAAGATGCGCCTGCAGGGCGTGACGTGGCGTCCCGATATTGCGGGGATGCGCGGCGTGCTATCCCTCGGTTCCTGGCTGATGCTGCGCACCCTCTCGATGCGCCTGGCACTGCTGTCTACCGTATTTGTGGTGGCTCGCCTGGGCGACGAGCAGACGGCGGCATATCAGCTGGGCATGAGCGTGTTCAACCTGCTGCTCTTTGCCCTGGACTCTCTTGCAATAGCGGCGCAGGCACTGCTGGGCAAGGAACTTGGAGAACGCGACCTGACGGCTGAATCCGGGCGTGCGAAAGTGCGTGAGCTCAAGAATCGCCTGGTGCGTATGAGTCTGGTGTACGGGGTTGTCACCGGCGTTGTTGCGCCCGTGATTGGCTTCTTCGGAAACTGGATTTTCACGCAGGATGCGCCCGTCGCCACCCTCTTCGCGTGGGCTACCCTCGTGATTGGCGTGGGGCAGCCGATAGCCGCATATGTATTCGTTCTTGATGGTATCCTCATGGGTGCTCAGGACGTGAAATACCTGGCAATTGGCTCATTTGTGATGCTGGTTGTTTATGCGCCCGTCATTTTCGGGATCTACTGGGCGGTTTCCGGCGGTCTGCTGAGTGCCACGGTGGGGTACCTGGGGCTGTGGGCGGCGTACATCCTGTGGTACCAGGGCGTGCGTGCATTCATCTTCGGCCGCCGCGCCGCCTCGGACGTGTGGATTAAAGCATAGTTTTTCCGGGGGGGGGGTACGCGGAATTTAGGTGTTGAAGACGAGTTTTTTCACGGTCTTCTAGCTTACGCATCGCGTTGAGGCATCGACTGGTGACCCCACGGCATCTATGGGCGAACGGACTATACCCTTAGCGGTATGTGTGCTCCTGAAACGGAGATGGTTCTGCGATGTGCAGCGTTCAGAGAAGGGACTGTACTCGCACCCTCACCTGAGGCTGGGGCTTGGAGCCTGACCCCGAAACACTGCCCTCTCGACTTGCTTGCGACAGTGAGCGCAGAACCGCCTCTTGAACATCGCGGACAATTTCTTTGACCGCACGGGAGCCGTCGATTCCAATCTCGATAATGACCTTCTGCCCGCCCGACTCGATGATAACCCCGAATCGGGCGGCCGCAGGGTCGCCGCTCATACGGCTGCCGATAGCTTTCAGCGTGGAGCCGATCCCCGGTTCAATGCCGCGCACTCCGGGAACGGCCGTGACTACATGAGTCAATTCGGCTGCTGAGAGGTTAATCGTCATCGTGCAGATCCTCAATGTGGATATTGACGGTTGGGGACAACTCTAGGTTCTCATAACACGCTTGGCGCACAGCATCACGAACCTGTTGAGCAAGCTGGGGGAGGCTACTGGTTGTAACGTGTGCAGAGATACGGCAGAAGATCGTATCCGGCATTCCCAGTCCCCGATGACCTTCAGGGGCTGGGGCATGTTTGAAAGAAGACCGCAACGCGCGAGCGCCGGGTACGGAGTCTACGCTGCGTCGCACTAGGGCGCGTAGGGAGAACTCGGACATACTATATGGCCCTAAGTCGGTCGGCGGCATCTCTACCTGAGCGCCATGACGGGTTTCGGCGATTACCGCATCCATCATATGGCGCTGAGGCATCACCGATGCGCTCGACTGTGCTTCCAATGTGTCCCAGGTCTTGTGGAGAGAAGCGATTAGACGCTGGTACTCCCGTGTGGAGGCCTCATCAAGCTCATGAGCCTGAGACAGCGAACCGGCCGACTGTGCGTGCTGCGGTTCTGCGTGTGGGATGCGGGTGCTGGAACTCATTCCCACTCCTTCATGTGGCGCATCACGAGGGAACGGGCGCGTGCCAGCCTCCCCCGGACTGTGGATTCGGTTAGGTTCAGGGTTTGGGATATCTCCTCGTAGGACATGTCATCAACCTCTCGAAGCACCCAGACGATACGCAGCTCTTCGGGAGCAGATGCCAACAGTTTGGCTAATGCTTCCATCTGGGCGTTGACTTCGCTGGACTGCGCTGGATCACCGGCCGCTGTCGACGTTGTGTCAGGGAGGATGCTCGCGCTCTCAAGACCCTCTGAATCGTAAGGGTCAGTGGCCCGGCGCTGGCGCTGACGAATGCTGCTGGTGGCCTTATTCGTACAGATGCGCATGAGCCAGCCCCGGAAGGCATCAGGATCCCGAAGCAGATGAAGACTCCGCCACGCCTGAACAAGGGTCTCTTGGACGATGTCCTCACTGTCGTGGCGGTTGCGCACAATCATGTAGGCGGTGCGAAACAGGCGTCCCTGATAACGTTCGACGAGCTTTCCGAAAGCGTCAATGTCGCCGTCCTGGGCTCGCAGCACCAGGTACCTGTCTTTGCCCTGAGACGCAGTGTTCGGATGAGGCACATGCTCGGTGGGCGGACCGGTGGACTGCCCTGCATCGCTGCGCTTTTCATCGGTCATGATTATCAGAACCGCCGCTTTCTAATGAGTGTTTGCCAGCCACAGTGTGGGCTGCACTCTGGGGTTTGGTGGCTTGTTCTAGGCGCAGCAGTACGTCGATCTGACGAGCATGCTTTCCCAGAGAGGAACTAACGTCGTGGTCAAGTCGGTTCCTGAGCTCGCTCACGGTCCATGCAACCTCGCTGTTCTTTGCTACGGTGACGGTTGCCTGCACCCACAGGTTGCTGGGTGAACCGGTGACCCATACTGAGCATCGCTGAACCCCTGGGACGTCTTCGGCCCGCTCAGACAGCGCTTGGGCTATGACATCGGGGCTGAGTGTGGCCAGAAGTGTGCCGTCGGAGCCTGTCAGACGCAAGAGGGACGCGGCAGCTTTACGGGGCACCTGCTTAATGAGCAGAACCAAGCCAAACGCGATGAGAAGAACCGACCCGAGGGCGGCAGCTGGCAACAACCAGTTCGCCTGGGGTCCGGCCCAGGTACCGACCCGGGTGTCAGCTTTGGCGAGAACTGAGCTAAGCGTGGGCCATGACTGATCCAAACTTATGCCGGACGCCACAACCCAGAGGGCTGCCGCGGTGATCAGTAAACCGCATACCGCAAGGACTATCCTATTGAGAATTCCAGATACCGAACGCATGGTTTTCTCTCTTTCAGCTCGTGTGCTGGATACGCACTCGGCTGTGTGCGGTTCCGACGGGTTTCAAGGTCTGTATAGCCTGCTCAGCTGCCTTCTGTGCTGCCTGACGCACAGGTTCGAGGTCATCCAGAACGCTGAACACGGTCACATTCACGCGCGTTCGACGGACTCGAACCCTGGTGCTGTGAACACCATCGACCCGTTCGACATGGGCTTGTACCAGCTTTGCTAGGTCACGACGTGAAATGGCTGTCTGACCGGGTACGTTATCTGCAAGAACCTCAGTGCGTTCAAAAGCCCCCGGCCACAGGGCAAGAAGAATCATGAACAGACCACATACGGCCACAAAACAGGCCGTTGCTAGTACCGCTGGCGACCCGATGATCGTGGAGCCGAGCCCGCTGACTGCTGAGGATATTCCATTCGGCCATGCTCCGTTCAGGAGCCGGTTTCCCAACGCCCAGACGCCCAGCCCTCCTACGATGAGAAGTAGTAACGCCAGGACAATGACAGGTGCGCTCCGCGACGGGCGCCGGATGAGATTTTGTACGGGGGTTTTCATCGCAGAGCCCTCCTTGCCTGGCTGCTCGGATTGAGCCAGGAGATCTCAATGTTGATCTTCTCAACC